>ERZ773142.1815-NODE-1815-length-10399-cov-3.54737_pt1 | contig 10399 bp, 5 predicted proteins | sample MGYA00580853_ERZ773142 | MGnify/ENA primary metagenome ERZ773142 (study PRJEB29015, sample SAMEA2737862) | human gut metagenome | biome: human gut; feature: human-associated habitat; material: faeces | place: China | collected 2012 ... | reverse complement strand
AGCGCATGACTGTTAATCATGATGTCGCTGGTTCGAGCCCAGCTGGAGGAGCCATTAAAGGTGACTACTTTTTTGTAAGTCACCTTTTTTGTTTTGAAAAATTAGGGAGTAATAGTAAACAATGTAAGTGTACATCTGATGCTATTACTCCCTTTTTTGTTACAAAAATTCATATCAAGATGATAGATTAGAAATTCCTATCGGACATTTCTGATGTGTTGTTTTGAGCAATCAAACGCACAAAACTGAATAAAAGGTATTTAAGTAAACAAGATTTTCAATGAGACGTCTGCTGTACACGCATTTGCGAACTATGTGCAAGAAGAAAGGCTCAATGTCAATAGTTGTGGTGAAATCTGTGGAATGGAAAATCACCAATATATGAATGTATATCGGCGACCTTGTTTTGCAAGGTCGTTTTTGTAGCTGAACATATGCAGGATACGATTACGAAATCGTTCAAAATTGCGGTATCCGTAAGCATTACGCTTGAGAACCTTGATTTTGTTGTTGCAGCCTTCGGTAAAACCGTTTGAATAGGGAACATCAAAGGAGTTTAGTATTCCGGTCTGCCAATTCAGCAATGTTTTGGCGCAATACATATATTCTTCAATATTAGAGCTTTCAGCGGATGAAATCCAGTCAGACATAAGCCGCTTTGCCGTCTGACGGTCATTGGCATCCATAATTTTATAGAATTGCTCCTTAAGATAGTACGCCTGAAGCATTTCATCAGATATGTAAAGCAGAGAATTTGACCGTTCTTTTTTCCAATCCTTAAGCTTGACATTTCGCTTTATGAGAAGCCGTTTTGAGTGTTTGAATAAAAGGCGGTACTTTTTGACGTAGATTTGTTGTATCCGTTTTCTTACCTTATCGAAAGCCCAGACCATTTGACGGATAAAGTGGTAACGGTCAATAACTTGAGTGCCGTTTTTGAAGAAGGCACAGGAAATATCGGTGTATTGCTACTACATATCGCTTACAAAATACTTGGCTTCTGTTAGGGAGAAGATCAAGAACTCTGTGAATATCAATGAGAGCAAGACAGTGAGAAGAAGTGATTTTTTTTACTAAAATTCCTTGAAAACCCAAGATATTTTGAGTATAATTTATGTAGAGCATAACAAATTCCTCATTAAATGGTTGGGTGATAATTCCATTATACAGGATATGAAGCTGTTATGCTTTTATTTATCACAACTTTTATAATACAGCCTATTTTTCTTCATACAACAAGTATAATATTTTTGTTGAATTTGTTAATATTAAGTTAACGTCTGTGTGTCACAGACCGCATAGGAACTAGAATTTTCGCAATCTTATTACTAATTTCCGTTTTTTCTTATAGCGTATTATATTAGAATTTTATATAATTAGAATATGAAAAACAAGATTGGAAAGAGGCGATAAAACATGAAACAAAAACATCTCAAAAGAAGAATTGGAACGGTGATTGTCGCATGGATAATGTTATTATCAGGAAGCTTGCCGGTATCGGCGGCGATGCTGGAAATCACAGGCACATTTGGGGACAGGAATGTAGGGAAATGGCTGACTGCTATGGTATTGTCAAATAATGATACGGCTGTTGACCCAATTCCTGAGAATATCACTTACATAACACAGGAAAAAATAAAATCAGATGGTAGTTTTAGCTTGAAACTTCCGATAATGCAGGAAACGGACACTTTCCGTTCCAATTTGCCGATAAATGCAGATACAGGAAAATATTTTTATGTATCAAGCATGAATGGAAGCTCAGACGGAACGGGAAGCGCAGCTTCGCCTGTAAACACAATGCAAAAGGCATTTGAACTTGTGGAGGACGGAGATACAATAGTATTGCTTGACACAGTTCGTGTTTCAAGCTGGGATACCTCAAAAAGTCTGACCGTAACAGGACAAAATCCGATTACGGGAGTTACTGAGGGAGGTATTGACTTAACTGAAATCGTATCTTTAAGGATTTGCGGTCCGGTAAAATTTGAAAAATTGAAGTTTGTTACAAAGGCTGCAGCGAGCATGGATGAAAAGGCGAACCGAATATTTGCCTGCGGAAATTCTCTTGTAATGGGTGAAGGTCTGACCATGACAGAGCCAATTGATATTCTTGGAGGCAATTCGATTGGGAATACTGCAGAGAGTACCGATTTGACACTTCTTAGCGGACGTTATCGTCGCATTTACGGCGGTGGCTGGAATTCTCCTGTAAACGGCGATACTCATATTGTAATCGGAGGAACGGTAAACAGTGAATATTCCGTAGAGGACAGCTCGCAAAATTATTATGATTCAAGAGTGTTCGGTGGAGGTGTGTACAGCGGTTCCGAAGTAGCAGGAGAAACCTATATAACAATTAAGGATAATGCGGCGATTGCGTATGTAGTCGGTGGCGGTTCGGGAAAAGGAACGGACATAAAAGGCGGAGCTACACACATAAGTATTGACGGTGGCAGAGTTATGAATGTGTATGGCGGTACTGTGGATAAAACTACAGTATATGAAGGCGATACTTACATAAATATGAGCGGTGGAAGCGTTGAAGGAATATTCGGTGGCTCAATGAGTCAGACTATGACAGGAAATACTCGTATTGCCGTATCAGGCGGACAGGTGACACGACGCATTTACGGCGGCTGCTATAATGATTGGTCAGGTTCATGGAATTCAAATTTTCATGTTGACGGCACAACTGCCGTTTGGGTTGGCGGTGATGCACGTCTGATTACAGGCGAGGGCTTAAGCAGCGGGAACAAGGACAATTCGGGAATTTTTGCTGCCAGCCGTGCATCAAGCAATTTAACAACAGAAAACTCGTATTTGATTTTTGCTGATGGTACTTATGATAAATGGAAGGATAAAATAGGAGATGTAAGCGGCTGGAGCGGTACTTTTAAGCCGTATAATGATTATTTGGTAAAGGCCGGAAATGGCGGTACTGCTATATTGGACAATAATACTATAGGAGCGCTTGATCTGACAGCAGAGGAAGGGAAAATAGCATTCTGCAACGGACAGCAGACAGAAAACGGAATTTACAATATTAAAGATGCGGAAACCGTCATTGAATTTTCACAGATAGCTGAAGTAACTCCGACACCAACGGCAAGCCCGACGGCAAGTCCAACGACAAGCCCGACAGCAGGACCGATAACAGAGCCAACGGCAAGTCCAACGGCAAGCCCGACAGCAGGACCGATAACAGAGCCAACGGCAACTCCGACAGTAAGTTCGACACCCGAACAGTCGGCAAAACTGACAGAAAACGGAGCAGAGGTTTCGGCAGACATTGCACTGGAAAAATTTGAGGGCGGCGAGCGCGTTTTAGCCGCTGTCTATAATTCAGACAGACAGCTTGTCACGGCAAAAATTACGGAAATTACAGAAAACGGTAATTATAAATTAAACCTTGATTTTACACCTATTCCTACGGAGAGATATACAATTAAACTGTTTGTGTGGAAATTGCACGAAATGAAACCGCTTAACAACGGTTATTCGTTCGGACCTCTCGGCGGTGAATAAGTAAGATAAATAACAAATTTTCATTTATGAAAGGATGGAGAATTATGAAAAAGATTTGTAAATTGCTATCATTTTTATTGATTTGCACTCTCGGAGCTACGGTTCTTAGCGGCTGCGGAGAGAAAAATAATGTTGCTACAACGACGAACGAAGCTTATGTGATGGACAAAAATCTTAATCCACCGGGAGAATTTCCTGTTTGCAAGGAAAAAATTACTCTGACAGTGGGTATTCCAAAAGATGCATTAGTTACAGATTATGACGAAAATCTTTATACCAAAGCACTTGAAGAAAAAATGAATTGTGATATTGAATTTGTTTATCTGCCGTCAACAGTCGCAGAGGCAAAGCAAAAGGTAGAACTGATGATTGCAGCAGACGGTAAGGATTTGCCGGATATAATTGTGAATGTTCCTATGGAGGACAGCTCTATTTTGAGATATGGTTCAAGAGGTTTTATCAAATCTTTGAATCAATACTATGATAATTCCGCTTATTATTTGAATGATGTTTTAAAAGCAGAAACTAATCTTAAGGATATGATTACTATGGCTGATGGCAATATCTATGTAATACCGCGTTATCAGAAAATCTTGCAAAACGAGCTGGGATATCGTATGTGGATTTACAAGCCGTGGCTTGAAAAGCTAAATCTTTCAGAACCAAAAACTTTGGACGAATTTTATAATGTTTTAAAGGCGTTTAAGGAGAAAGACCCAAATGGTAACGGATTAGCAGATGAGATTCCGTTTATCGGCGCTACAAGCGGCGGAGAAAACTGGTTCTGTGACTTTATTGCAGCAGCGTTCCAACCAATTGATATTCAAAGCAATTATCTATATCCTGAGAATGGAAAAATTAAAGCGGCTTATGTTGAGCCTGAGTATAAAGAGGCATTAAAGTATTTGAATAAGCTTTGCACAGAGGGTTTGCTTTCTCCATCATCTTTTACTTCTGATGGTGCACAGACCAGACAGACAATACAAAACCCAAGTGGCGTGCAAGTGGGTTGCTTTACCTCTATGGCACCGACCTATCTTATCAATGCAACAGATAGAGCGGAAGGATATGATATTCTCGCACCACTTACGCAGGATAACGGTACGGGATATGCAGTATATGCGGCAAGTATCCCGACAAACTCATTCTTTATCACAAAAAATTGTCAGTATCCTGAAGCAGCATTTCGTTTAGGGGATATTATGATGAGTGAAGAAATGTCCATTTGGAACAGATTTGGTAAGAAGGGAACGGATTGGATTGAACCGGAAGAGGGCGATCATGGTATGTTCGAAAGTATGGGATATAAGGCGAAAATCAAGCCTGTATTAGCATGGGGCTCGCCACAAAATTCTCATTGGCAACAGGGCGCTCCCGCATACCGCGGTTATGAGCTTGCTTGTGCTACAGTAGACAGTGGCTCCAATATATATGAAACAAGAATTGCGGAGCATTTGCAATCCTATCTTGATAAGAAACCTAAGGAATATATAACAAAAATAATTTACACTGAGGATGAAATAAATGCTATCAATGAAATTCAGCAGAACATTACAAGTTATCGCAAAGACAGCGTAGCACGGTTTATAATCGGAGACTGGGATATTGAAAGCGGTTGGGAGGACTATCTCAAGGAAATGAAAGCGATAGGTATTGATGAAATGCTTGATATTGTGCAGAACGCATATGACAGATGCAATAAATAGGAGGATATGCCGTTATGAAAACAACAAAGGTAGTTTTGCAAACCCGCACAATTAAGAGGACATCCGTAATCGGAAATTTGAAAAAGCATTGGCAGCTGTTTTTATTCTTGATTCTTCCTCTTTTGTACATTATTATCTTTGCTTACGGACCGATGATGGGACTGCAAATAGCATTTAAGGATTTTGATGCGGCAAAGGGAGTATGGGGAAGTCCATGGGTTGGATTGAAGCACTTCAAAAATTTTATCAGCTCATATCAGTTCGCACGTGTGCTGAAAAACACATTGGTTACATCGGTGTACTCGCTTGTGGCACGTTTCCCTGTACCAATACTCTTGGCATTGAGTATTAACATCATGAGAAATAAAAGATTTAAAAAAGCTACGCAGATGATTGTATATGTTCCGCACTTTATTTCGGTAGTGGTACTTGTCGGAATGGTTAACCAATTTTTCAATCCGTTTGTCGGATTGTACGGTAATATTTATAAGATGATGTTTGGTACAAATGCGCCCGACCTGCTTTCAAGTCCAACCTCATTTTTACATCTGTATGTTTGGTCGGGTGTGTGGCAGAACATGGGATGGGACTCTATAATCTATCTGGCAGCACTTTCGTCAGTATCACCCGATTTACACGAAGCGGCTCAGATGGATGGCGCATCAAGGCTAAGACGTGTAATAAGCATTGACCTTCCTGCAATTATGCCTACAATTATATTACTGCTTATTATAAATGCAGGTCAGGTTATGAATTTGGGCTTCGAAAAAATATATCTTATGCAAAATGATGTGAACCTGAGATTAAGCGAGGTTATTTCAACTTATGTGTATAAGGTGGGTATATCGGCAAGTGGAGGAAATTATTCGTATGCTACTGCAATAGGTATGTTTAATTCGATAATTAATTTTATTCTTGTTTCGACCGTAAATTGGCTTGCCAATAAGTACGGTGATACAAGTCTGTGGTAAGGAGGTAAGAGATTATGAGCGTTAAAGCAAAGAAAAGTATAAAAACATCTAAACAGGACACTTTGTTTTATGCGGTTATTTATGCTGTAATCCTGTTGATTTTGATAATTCTTCTCTGGCCTCTTATATTTATAGTTTCGTCGTCATTATCCTCTAAAGAGGCAGTAATGGCGGGGCGTGTATTTTTACTGCCCGTTAACTTTAGCTTGGAGGGCTATAAGGCGGTATTTCAGACAAATGAAGTGCTTATCGGATTTAGAAATACAGTGTTATACACTCTGTTTGGAACTATGCTTAATGTGGCACTGACATTAATAGCGGCTTATCCTCTGTCAAGAAAGGATTTGCCGTACAGAAGAATGTGGAGTTTTATTTTCACATTTACAATGATTTTTTCGGGCGGTATGATACCTACATATATGGTTGTAAATAAATTAGGTCTTATGAATTCACCGCTGGCAATGATTTTGCCTACGGCAATGTCGGTATATAATCTTATGATTGCAAGGACATTTATGGAAAACAGCATACCGAGCGAACTTTTGGAGGCGGCAAGAGTAGACGGATGTGACGATATAGCATATTTCTGGAAAATACTGCTTCCGCTCTCAAAGCCCGTAATTGCGGTTATAACCCTTTATTATGCCGTAGCACATTGGAATTCTTATTTTAACGCATTTCTGTATATTACGGATGCAAAGTTAAATCCGCTCCAGATTGTGCTGAGAAATATTTTGCTGGCAAATCAGATTGATACGGCAATGACTACTGATTTTGATACTATGACTTCCAAACAGGGCTTGGCGGATGTTTTGAAATATTCACTCATTGTTGTCAGTACTCTTCCTGTTATGATTATGTATCCTTTTGTACAGAAGTACTTTACAAAAGGCGTTATGATTGGTGCAGTGAAAGGATAAGGTGATTGAATGAGAAGAATAGGAATACTGTTTTTGACCACGGCTATTCTGTTTGTGTTTTGTACAAACAATCTGTGCATGGCTCATGAGAATGACTATTCTCCCACATCTTCCTTAAATCAGGGTTGGCAGCAGGGTATAGAGGGCGGCATTGAGGTTGCTCATGCTATATTCGGCGACAAGCCTGAACTAGTTGGTATGACGGCGGAAATAGGCGATGATTCGTCAGAGATTACAGTTAAGAATTATCTAGGAAAGCAAGGTTGGGTTATTACGCCGAATAAGGGCAATAATGCACGATATATCAATGTGGATATCGATGATTCTATTGCGCACTCGGTTACGGACGGTCAAAGCTATGCTGTGGCTGTTGAATACTATGATGAAGGACGTTCAAGTCTGACAATTGAGTATGACAGTATGAAGTACCAGCCGATTATCCGACAAGAAGCAGGGGAAATGAGCGCAAACACACCGCTTAATGCCTCGGTTAACGCAGGAGAGCGTGAGTATATAATTTTTAACGATACCAAGGTTTGGCGTAATTATCAGTGGTTTTTGCCAAATCCGAGGTTTGCGAATGAGTTGGACGGATACGATTTCCGTGTAGGGATTTATAGTAAATCTATGGGATATTCAAGAGGCGGAGAGGTTACGATTTCAGCAATCAGACTATACCGTTTAGATACCGTAAGCCGTATAAATATTACTGCTGATACGGAAAAGCATATAGGTAATATATTTTTTCAGGGCGAGGAAATAGAGCTTAGCGCGAATATTGATAATACAATATATCCTGTTCACTCTCAGGCGGACGGTGGATATGACCTTGATATTGAATGGACGATACGCGATGAATACGGTACGCTCATTGATACGGCAGAGGATACAGTCAGTGTTGAGCCACTTGATAAACAGAAGGTTACACATAAATTCAAAGTTGATAAATACGGGATTTACCGCGTAGATATTGAGGCACGTGATACAGAGAAAAAGCTTTACAGCCATTGCGGAACTGAATTTTCCTATGTACGGCATGAAAGCGATGATTTTGTGAATAAGCATATGGGTATTCAAATTGCACTTACAAATCCGGAAGATGAACGCATTGTAGAGCTGACGCGGAAAATTGGGATACGCAATGTGCGAATGATGCTGTATTATAATAATTTTCGCCGAAGTGCGAATAATTATGAGCCAACGGGAGTGGGAATACCTATGGCGTTTAAGTCGCTTTTCAGAGCGTTTAAAAATAACGGAATGGAAATTGATATAAATATTCATTCTGCCTCATGGATGGGTGCTCAGTATGCTTTTTCTGAAACAGAGCGTACACCTCCATATACAAAAGAAGGACTTCGCCGCTGGGCAGATTATTGCCGTATGGTAGCGGATATGTTCGGCGATACGGCTGACCAGTTTGAGATATGGAATGAATATAATCTTGGACCTAATCATAGCTTTAATCTCTCAAATCGTCCCGCATCAGATTATGCCAAACTGTATGAGGTATCTAAGGCGGCAATCAGAGACGTCAACCCTAATATTCCTGTTATCGGATTAAATACTTCCGGTGCACCGATAGAGTGGATTAGCGAAGTACTGGATACGGGAATAGGGAAGAATATGGATATTTTATCCATTCATCCTTATCAATGGGATGGCGACCCTTTAACTTATTCTGTTCGAGACAGAAATTTGGTTAAAATAAAAGAACTGATGAAAAAGTATGGATTGGAGGACAAACCAATTTGGATAACAGAATATGGATATTCCTCCAACTACGAGGACGTAAATTCTTATTTAGAGCAGGGCGCATACATTGCGCAGGCATATCCGCTGATTTTATCAACGGGAATTGTTGACAGATATTATCACTATTGTTTGCTTGATAAGAACACAAACATTCGTGCAGACAGAGAAAGCAATTTCGGAATTATGCGAGATAGACTGACGTATCCGCTTCCGTATATGGTTCCGTACGGTGCAAAGCCTGCGTACCTTATGGTAAGTCAAATGAACCATATGTATGCTGATTCAGAATATATAGATGAAATCAAATTAAATGACACGAGTATTATTCTGCGCTTCAAGAATAAGAAAACAGGAAAGCAGTTTGGGGTAATGTACTCCAATCGGGAGAATGGACAGCTCGCAACGCTGAAGTTGGGAACAGACAAACTAACGCTTTATGACTCTTATGGAAATGCTGAAGAGATAAGTGGGGTAAAAGGTGTTTACAGTTTTGACCTTAACAAACGCGTACAGTATATTGAAGGAGACTTTACATCATTTGAATGTACTGAGGGTGGCGTTTATCCCGAACAGATCGCTATATCGGTAACTTATGGAAAGGACGCAGATATAAAAATCAAAAATTACAGCGGTAAGCCTGTGACTGTTTCTGCCGATGCTTTAGAAGGCAGTGAAGTTAGGATAAAAGGGTCAGGAACTATAAATTCCCAAGAAGGGAAGCTTACAATTTCCGCAGGCAAAGCGGTGTCCGGAACAGAGAGAGTTCGTCTGCTGATTACGGGAGAAAACAAGGTATGGTATAACGGATATATCTATTTAACCTATCAGGAACCTGTTCAGCTTGAATCTGCTCTTAATGCGGTTTCAGATGGCTGGGAAATGCGGTGCAGCATTACAAATACTGGAAATGATATAGTAAAAGGACGACTTACGCTGATTTCTCCAAATGAATGGCATAAAAAAGTGCCCGATACCAAGGTTACCCTGCTTCCAAATGAAACAAAAGAATTAAAGTTGCGTTTGCCTGTAGGATTAACTGCGGACGAAACACAGGTTGAAACTGCGTTTGTTGTAGACGAGGAAAGCGGACTTGGCTCTTATATCAGCAAAAGCTATAATTTTGCTGCTGCACAGAAGGCAACCAGTCCTATTGTTATAGACGGCAAGGGTGATGAATGGACGGATGGTTTTATGACGCTTAACAGAAATGACCAGTTTAAGAGCTTATTATCGCTGGGAAGCACATATGCAGGTCCTGATGATTTAAGCTGTCAGGCTGCGGTTAAATGGGATAAGGATAATTTATATTTTTATGCAGATGTAACGGATAATATTCATTTTGCAAGTGGCTGCACGCCTGTAAACTGCTGGAGTATGGACAGTATTCAGCTTGCGCTTATATATGACCCTGAGGACAAGCTTGCAAAGAGTGAGTTTGAGGAATTTGCAATGTGCCTTTTAGACGATAAGCCTACGATATACCGCCATAAAACAACCTTTACAGGTGATGGAGATTATA
>ERZ773142.1813-NODE-1813-length-10407-cov-3.06849_pt1 | contig 10407 bp, 5 predicted proteins | sample MGYA00580853_ERZ773142 | MGnify/ENA primary metagenome ERZ773142 (study PRJEB29015, sample SAMEA2737862) | human gut metagenome | biome: human gut; feature: human-associated habitat; material: faeces | place: China | collected 2012 ... | reverse complement strand
ATCTAAACAGCGGTTAATATCGCCGTGAGTATCGGAAAAAATCAAAATTTTTTTCATAATCTAATCCTCTCAATATAAAAAGTATGTATGTAGTATATCATATGCAAACGCAATTTGTCAAAAAATGATGTCGAAATATTTTTATATATCGACAACAGGATTTTACATATTTATCCATAAGTAAGTGGTATAATAACCTATATTGCACTTGTAGGAGGAATTAAAAATGAGTCAGCCAGCGGTAAAAAGACAACGGAATACAGAAATGCTCCGAGCACCGTCTGTGAGAGATGTGGGAATGAGTATGCTATTGCTTTTGGCAGGACGAGCGTCTGTTTTGGGACTTTTTCCGTTCGGAGTGGCTTTTTTTGCTTCTTGCTTTGATAAAAGTATTGCGTATCTCGGTATAACAGTGCTTTCGATTGCACTTATGACGTCGGCAGGCAGTGCGGTGCTTACAAAATATCTTGTTGCGGCACTGTTGTTTTGGATATATACACGTTTCAGAAATAAGGAAAATCTTGTGCTTGACGCGGCGTGCGTGGGCGGTGCGGTCATGGCAGGCGGATTTGTTTTTCTTATATATACATATGTCGGAGCATATGATATACTTATGCTTTTTGTTGAGTCGATAGTCACTTCATTGATGTATATAATATTCAAAAAAGCACACGGATTGATTGCAAACCGCAAAAAACGCACGCAGACCGCGCAGGACGAGCTTATCAGTATTTCTGTAAGCGTGGGTGTTTTTATAACGGGACTTTCGGGAATTGTGTTTCCGTATAATATCAGTCTTGCCAATATAGTTTCCGTATATGCGGTACTTTGCATTGCACTTCACGGCGGTATTGCGGCGGCGGGCAGCGGGGGACTTTGTATAGGGTTTATGTCGGCAATGTCGTCACCGTCGGCGGTTGTGACTATGGGTATTTTCGGTATAAGTGCATTGTTCGGAAATTTGCTTAAATCGTTCGGACGTTTCGGAGTTGCGTTGGGATTCTTGGGCGGCAGTGCGGTGACACTTTTGTATGCTGGAAGTGCATCGTCTTTGCCTGTGACGATTATCGAAACAGCGATAGGGGCGGTGCTTTTTGTACTGACACCGAATAAAGTTCAAGGGTATATAAAATCTTTTTTTGCAAGGTCGTTAAAGCTTGAAACGGTGAGTGCGGACGTAAGAGTTAAAGAGTATTTGTCTATGCAGCTTGAAAAATCGGCAAAGGCATTTAAGAGTTTGGAGGAGTGTTTTTCAAATGCTTCGGAGAAAAGACTAAAATCATATAATAAAGATGTTGCTACGCTTTTTGATGAGGTTGCGGACAGAGTGTGTGAGGGGTGTCCGAATGCGGTTAAATGCTGGCAGTCCGACTTTACACGTACGTACCGCAGTATAATGCTGTTGCTTGATACGATTGAAACAAGGGGGATATTGGAGTTTACATCACTACCGAACAGCTTTAAGGATAAATGCTTACGACCTGATTTGTTCGTTGTGGAGTTTAATCACGTCTATGAACTGTATAAGAAAAACCTTGTACGGACGGGTGAGGCGGTTACAAGCCGTGACTTGGTTGCAAGACAGTATAAAGAAATGTCAAGCCTTATGGACACAATGGCGGAAAATATATGTTCCGGCTTTACGTTCAGAGAGGATTTGGAGGAAACACTTATTGCCGAGCTTGACAAAGTCGGAATTATGGCGTTTGAAATAAGCGTTATTGAAAGCAGTCACGGAAAAATGGAGGTATATCTCGGAACGTCTAAAGGTACGGAAGTAGGGAAGATTGAAAACGTGCTTGAAAGCGTTGTTGAAACGCCTATGGGCTATGAGTGTGATAGCACAAACGGACTTATGAAATTTGTGTCACGTGCAAAATTTACCGCAGATATTGCGATAAGACAAATAAGCCGAGATTTCAGCGAAGTGTCGGGCGACAGTATAGATACGTTTGTGACGGAGGATTATAAACAGTATGTGATTTTGTCGGACGGTATGGGCAGCGGTAAAAGGGCAATGTTTGAGAGCCATATAACACTGAAATTGTTGAGAGAATTTTTGCAGTCGGGGTTTGGCGTGAAAACGTCTATTGATATGATAAATTCGGCACTCTGTTTAAAACTTGACTATGAGTGTTTTTCTACCGTGGACCTGCTATGTATAGACCTTATGACAGGTATATGTGAGTTTTTCAAAATCGGCGGTTCGGAGAGTATTGTACTTCACGGTCCGAATGTTGAAACGGTGTTTTCTGTATCGTTGCCTGTCGGTATGCTGCCTGATATAAAGGTACAGGGACAAGCCAAACGCCTTGATGACGGCGATATAATAATAATGATGTCAGACGGAATAAGTGAGGCCGGTTTTGGTACAGTGCGTACCGATTGGCTGAAAAAAGAAATAAAAATGCCGTTTGACACTATGGACGAAATGTCACAATCCGTAATTGAAAACGCAGTCAAAAAAAGCCGTGACGCAGTAATCGACGATATGACCGTTGCGACAATAAGGTTGATAAAAAATTAAAAAATGACTGTCTATGATGTGTACTCAGAAAAAATCCACACTGATATGTTGTCTATCCTATAAAATGAGCATAATGTATATCTTATGAGAAAAGTTGACAATTAAAAGGGAATATGATAATATTATCCTTGGAAAAGATATACATACTTGCGAATGATAAAGGAGGACAAAATGAAAAAAAGATATTTTGTAGGTTGTTGTATGATAATGATAGCATTATTTATACAATTTGGTGCTTGTATAAGTGGTTATGCAGATGAAATTACAGCTAATGAAAGCGGTCTGACGATGGACTGCACTCCTTGGGGTGTTAGTTTTAATGAAAACGTTGATTCCGGTAAACTTATCACAGCACAATATAATGCTGACGGTTTGTTAACTCAACTGAAAAGCTATGATATTGAAAATGCCAACAATTTCAGAATACCTCTAAATGATACAAAGGATTATGATAATAAGGTTAAGTTTATGCTATGGGACGATTTGAAGAATTGTCAGCCGGAAACGGAAGTTATAGAAAAGAGTATGGTAAAACTGAGTGCATCAGATTATAATGAAAATAAATCAAGTGCTGATAGCTTATATTTTTATTTGCCTGAAAAATCAAGTGTTTCTAAAAAATATGTTCTTTCCAATGACGTTAAATGCTATATCAACGGCTCAGAGCGTGAGATGAGTATTGATGAAATAAAAGATTTGATAATAAATAGTGAGTCGGCAATTATAACACTTGAAAAAGATGTCGATTCTTCTAAATATGACGTTGTATCAGTAATTATGTATGCAACTGCGATTGTAGATGAAGTTATTGAAAAAGAGGATAATTTAACAATATCTTTTGATTCTTACTCTGATGGTATAAACTCAAGAATGCAACTTTATAATGATGAGAATTATTCATATAATTTTGTTTTGGAAGATCAGAAGATAGACCCAAAGGAACTTAAACCGAATGACGTGTTAAGTATATTTTATGATGTGGAAGATAGATTCTCGAATTCAACATTTTATGATGCTATTGTATCAAGAGATACGATTAACGGAAAGTGTACTGCTGTAAATGAGTTGAATTCTACCTATAAAATTGATAGTATAAATTATAAAACGGCATATGGCATGTATGTTGATCTTGAAACAGCCATATATTACAATATCGGACTTGATGCATTTGGAAATATTGCATATGCTTATGAAGATACAAGCAAAAAAAATATAGCTATATTAAAAAATATATACAAACAAGCAGGCGGTGACTATATAGCTCAAATCATTACTAAGAATGGTACAGAAGAGGAGTACAAAGTAGATAGTGATAAGGCGATAACTTACCAAGATACATATCTAAAGAGCAGAGATACAGATGGTAGTGCATTGTATGATTCAGCACATAAGAAATCAGAACTATATCCACAACAAGTAATAGAATATAAAATCAGTGAACCATTAAAGAAAATTACTATTATAAACAATTATAGTGCATATTCACAGGTAGATGGGGAGTATAAGGAGTCCGTTAAACGTATTGGGGGCATAAGAATGTCTGATGATACAATTATCTTCAATCTTACGGATATAGACAACAGTGATGAATTTCAAGTTGTTACGTCAGACGATCTTTATGACGGTGAAGCATATAATGCATATGGGTACTGCAAATCACACGAAAAAAATACATATAGCTATGTAATTATAACTGACGGAAATGTGAATGCAAAAAAGCCGGAAGAAACATATAAAGATAATGTTGGTATATTAAAAAATATATACAAACAAGCCGGCGGCGACTATATAGCTCAAATCATTACTAAGAATGGTACAGAAGAGGAGTACAAAGTAGATAGTGATAAGGCGATAACTTACCAAGATACATATCTAAAGAGCAGAGATACAGATGGTAGTGCATGGTACGATTCAACACATAAGAAATCAGATTTATATCCGCAACAAGTAATTGAGTATAGCGTTGGTGAGATTTCAAATAAGATTAATATTAAAGAAATTTATACTGCAGTAGAAAGTGCGGCAGAATACAAAGCGGCAGAAAAGAGCATAGGTAATGTGAAAATGTCCGATAATGCAAGCATTATTAATCTTACCAATATAAATACTACCGATGAATTTCAACTTATTACATCAAGTAATCTTTATGACGGTGAAGAATATACGGTATATGGTTATTGTAAAGAGAGTGATGATACATACAGTTATATACTTATTACAGGTGGAAATGTAAATATAACAAAACCGGAAGAAATATATAAAGATGGTATTGGTATATTGAAAAATATATATAAAAAAGCAGGCGGCGACTACATAGCTCAAATCATTACAAAGAACGGTACAGAAGAAGAATACAAAGTAAATCCTGAAAATGTTGGAGAATACGGAGCATATCTAAAGAACAGAGATGCAGATGGTAGTGCATTATATGATTGGGATCACAAGAAGTCAGAATTATATCCACAACAAGTTGTTGAATATTCGGTAGGTGTATCTTCAAACAAGATAACAATTAAGAATGTTTGTTCATCTGTTACGGCGATTAATTTAAAATATATAGAATCAGATAACAATATTGGTTCAATCAAGATGAATGACTCAACAGTAATGCTTGATTTATCGGAAGTTGATTCTAAAAATATCTATACGGTAGTTCCGGCACTTAATGATGGCTATACATATACTGCTTATGGTTATAATAAATCCGATTTAGATGATACATATGGATTTGTAATCATTACAAGTGATACATCGGGTATATTCAATTCAAAAACTCAACTTGCTATCTATAGCAGTAGTGAGATAGTTGATGATAAGACAGCATACAACTTAATCGTTGATGGAGAAAAAAAACAATTTATACTGGATGATGATGTTGTAATTATGGGTAACAATGATACAACAATGTGGGATGATGATTTTGAAGAAGGCGATGCACTTGTGTTTGCTACAAATTTGGAAGGATTAATCTCAAAAATTTACTCAGTGTTTGCACATAAGAATGTTCTAAACGGTTCATCTTTTGAAGGTTTCAGAAATTATGCATTTTACGATCAATCATCAATACTTGCAAATACAAAATTTGATAAACTTCTATCAGATGACAATAATGATGTAGATATTGTGTTTGGACCTGTTGTTAATAAGGTAGACGGCACAATAACAATCGGTACGGTAACAAGAGATAATAACGGTAACTGTATGGTAAGCTATGACGATGGACTTGAAGTTGACTACAAAAATGCTAAAATCTACACATATGACTTTGCGGTGCCTTCAAAATATTCAAGAGTTTTACTTGATGAAGGTATTGCTTCAACACCGGATATGGAGACCGCTAAGGCAATGATAGATGGTAAAGATTATATTAACCTTAGTCATGAAGATGTTATAGATGATGTAGTATTTGCAGTAGTGAGAACTGTAGATGAAAATAAGGCTAAAGAAATTTATCTAATTGTTAATGGTAATTAATTCTAAAACGTAGATTAACCACGATTAATAATGTGTTAGAGAACCAGACATTAAAATATCCTCTTTATTGTTAAAGAGGGTATTTTCATATGTTGACAGTTTTGAATGGTTTATACCAACTTTTTATTAATCCACTTACCCGAATAGTATCGGATAACGGGTACTGACGCACCCATTGCCCAGGCGAGCGGAGTAGCAATCCAAATACCTGTTGAGCCGAGCGGGCGAACAAGTATATATGCAAAAATAATTCTTCCTATAAGTTCAAGTATACCTGCGACAGCGGAGGTATTAACATCACCCGCACCGCGAAGAACGTTCAAATATGTTCTCATAACCGCCGCAACTATATACGCAACACATACGATAGTAAGGTACTTGCTTCCTATTGCGATAGCCTCTGCGGCTTGTGTTTTGTCAAGGAACAAGCCAAGCAGTTGATTACGGAACAATACAATTCCGGCAGCAATCACTATACATATACCGATAAGTGACGCAAGTGTTTGATACATACCCTTTTTTATTCTGTCCATCTGATTTGCACCGATGTTTTGACCCGAGAAAACCGACAATGCCGAGCCGACCGATACAATCGGTGCGATTGCGATTGAGTCGATTTTTACGGCGGCAGTATAGCCTGCCATAGTCATTGCACCGAATGAGTTTACAAGACGTTGCACACTCATTGTGCCGAGTGAAATCAGACAGCTTTCAAGTGCCGACGGTATTCCTGTTTGGAAAATCCGCTTGATTGCACGTTTTGTTGTTTGGAAGTTTATGCCCTCAAGATTAAGCTGTCTGCGGTGCCTTATCATATGTATAATACAATAAATCGCACTGATGATCTGTGCGATAACAGTCGCAACTGCCGCACCGACAACGCCTGTTTTAAACACAACAACGAACAACAAGTCGAAAACTACATTTAATACAGAAGAAAGTATAAGTGCGTAAAGCGGTGTACGGCTGTCGCCAAGACTTCTGAGTATTGCGCTTGACGCGTTATACATAGCCGTACCGATTGTGAATGCGAATATTACGTTTATGTATGCAACCGCCTCATCAATTACATTATCGGGTGTGTTCAGAAACGATAAAATCGGACGTGAAAACACAACTCCGGCAACTGACGTAACCACCGCCAAAATTCCAACTATGTAAATAAGTCCCGTAACTGTCTTTCTCAGTTCGTCAAAATTCCTTGAACCGAAACACTGCGCTATAATAATTCCCGCACCGCTCGTAAGTCCCATCATAAGACAAATCATAACTCCGACAATCGTACCTGTCGAACCTACCGCCGCAAGAGATTCGGCACCCACAAACTTACCGACAATCGCCGCGTCAACGAAGTTATACACCTGTTGAAAGATATTTCCGATCAGCATCGGAACTGAAAAAGAAAGTATCAATTTTAACGGATTTCCTTTAGTCATATCGCTTATCATTTCACAATACACCGCCCCCTCATTTTAATAACTTATGACATTATAGTCTATTAAATTCATAAAGTCAATAAGGTTGAAAAATTTATTTTTATTTGTTATAATATTGTTAAAAAAGACAAGGGGGTCTTAAAATTGAAAGTGTTGTTGTTATCCGTAAAAGCCGGTTACGGACATCATTCTACGGCTAAGGCTATTATGGAATATTTCGAGGAGAACGGACATCAATGTCATATGCTTGATATATTCGACTATGTAAATCATCGTTTGGGAAATTCAATACAGGACGGATACTTGCTTTCGACAAAGTACCTTGCAAAGACGTATGCGAAGGCTTACGGCAAACTTACGCAAAAGGACGAGCCGTATGACCGTAATTCGCTTGTATCGATATTTTCGCGGTTTGTTTCAAAGAAACTTGAAAAGTTCGTTGTTGAATATAATCCTGATTTGATAATCGGTACGCATAGCTATGCCGGAGTGTGTATAAGCATACTTGCCGACCGTGCGGCTTTTGACTGTCCGTCTGTCGGAATAGTAACCGATTTCACCGTACATCCGTTTTGGGAAAGTACGTTCCTTGACTATTACGTAATTCCGGATGAACTTTTGGAACACGAAATGCAGAAAAAAGGTATAGCGAAAAAGAAACTTTTGCCTTTCGGTATACCGATAAGAGAACAGTTTGTAAAGAAAAACGACCCTATTGAGGCACGGAAAAAACTCGGGATTGAAAATATTCCCACTATACTTATAATGATGGGTTCAATGGGATACGGAAATATAAAAAAGATTTTGGAACAAATTGATACATATCCGAAAGATTTTCAAGTGCTGTGCGTTTGCGGTACAAATAAGAAAATAAAAAGCGTAGTTGATGAATGTGATTGGAATAAAAAAATATATTCATACGGATTTGTCGATAACGTTGACGTAATGATGGACGCCGCCGACTTTATAATAACAAAGCCGGGCGGACTTACAACATCAGAATCGCTTGCAAAAGGATTGCCGATGATAACAATGAATCCACTTCCCGGACAAGAGGACAGAAACCTTAATTTCCTTGTGAATAATGGTGCGGCAATTATGGTAAATGACACTTATCCGATTTCTGAAGCGATAAATCAAATGTTTGCTTGTCCTTGGCGTGTTGCAATGATGGAGGAAAGCGTAAGACATCTCGGTAAACCGAATGCAACGGCTGACCTTTATAATTTCTGCTGTGCAAAGGTTTTGGCAAAATCAACGCTTATTTGAAATTCTTTGTGATTTAGGTAATTTAATATGCCTGCGTCCGTTTTAAAATCAAATACCAACTTGTAACTTGCAAGCTTCATACCTCCGCTGTGTTGTGAGCCGTATTTCGTATCTCCGTACAGCGGATTTCCTATGTGCGAAAACTGTGCTCTGATTTGGTGTGTGCGTCCTGTTTCAAGCTCGACTTCCACAAGTGAAGTGTCTTTTTTTTCGGCAATAACATTATATTTTGTGCCGATTTTCTTTGAATTTTCTTCATTATAATCTGAAACCGTAACTTTTTTGTCACCGCGTGTAAGATATGCGGTAAGGTGACCGCTTTTTTTAAGATGACCTTCAACAATGCAAAGATATATTTTTTTTATTTCGCGACTGCGAATTTTTTCATTTATTATACGAAGTGCGGCGGCATTTTTTGCACCGATTATTATACCTGATGTGTTTCGGTCAAGGCGGTTGCAGAATGACGGCGAAAAACTGTGTTCGTTTTCGGGATTGTATTCGCCTTTTTTGTACAGATAACTCTGCATTCTTTCAAGAAGCGTATCCTTTGTGCCTTTATCGTCCGAATGGACCACAACACCGCTTTCTTTATTAATAAGTATAATATTTTCGTCCTCATATACAACGTCAATATCGGAATTGCCTGCTTTAAAGCTTGATTTGCTTTCATAAAATTCGTCTTTAAAAAATAACTTCAACACATCGCCGTTTTGGAGCATATATTTGCCGTCTTTAATGTGTTTGCCGTTTACTCTGACGCAATTTTTTCTAAGACTTTTATATAACATACTCTGTGGCATATTGACAAGATATTTTGTAAGAAACTTGTCAAGCCGTTGCCCAGCGTCGTTTTGATTTATCGTGATTTCCCTCATTTGTTACCTCGATTGATATTTTATTTGTAAACATTTATTTTTGATATTGTATCATAAAAAAAATTGTGTTACAATATAGTTTGCATAAATATTTTATATGAATGAAAAATTGTATTCAAATTTTGGAAGGAGAAAAAATATGGGAATTTTCGGCGGCGGTTATGATAAACCGGGTAAGGGAGTAGATAAGAACGAACCTAAAAAGAAAGGCTTTTTCTTGTTTTTTGATATTGTGATACGTAAGTTCACTAAATTTTTGGGCGCGAACTGTCTTTATGCGATAACGAGTATTATATGGATTGCGATTTTATATATTTTCGGCGGTATAGTTTTGAGCAGTACGCATATCGTTCAGAATGTTTCAGACACTATTATTTTGCTTGGTACGGAATCAAGTGCGGAAAATGTGCAGGGAAGCATTATGATACTTATTCAGCTTGCTTTTTCAATCGGTGTGTTCACGTTTTGGGGTTCAGGTCCTGCAACGGCGGCTTATTCGTATATAACAAGATGTTTCACACGTGGCGAACATACGTGGGTTTTGAGTGACGGTGCGGACAAGTTTAAGGAAAACTTTAAACAGGGTATGGTAGTTGTGCTGATTGACGCGGTTTTGCTTGTGTTCGGACTTAATGCAATTCTTTTCTATCATTCGCTTTATGTTTCAACAGGCAGTATGCTTTGGATGATGTTGCTGTATGTTATGATACTCGTACTTGTTGTTTATACAATGATGCACCCGTATTTGTATCAAATTATGGTTACATTTGAATGTGGAATCGGCTCGCTTTATAAAAATGCGTTGCTTATAACCCTTGCAAAA
>ERZ773142.1804-NODE-1804-length-10483-cov-2.64471_pt1 | contig 10483 bp, 8 predicted proteins | sample MGYA00580853_ERZ773142 | MGnify/ENA primary metagenome ERZ773142 (study PRJEB29015, sample SAMEA2737862) | human gut metagenome | biome: human gut; feature: human-associated habitat; material: faeces | place: China | collected 2012 ... | reverse complement strand
GATATCGCCGCCCTCAAAGGCCGGTCCGGCCGAGCAGGCACAGCTTACCATAAAGTCAGAGTTTCCAAATGCAAGCTCGCCATTGGTACCAAGGTCAATAAAAAGACTCATCTCCGGCCGGTTCCAGATCATGCTGACCAACGCGCCGGCAGTAATATCTCCGCCCACATAGCTTCCGATGTTCGGTGCCAGAATGATATGGGCGTCCGGATGAATCGCAAGATTGACATCCGATGCAAACAGTGAGTTTGTCTTAAAGAAGGCCGGAATATACGGCTCCATCCGAAGCGGATCTGCATTGATGCCCATCATCAGATGCTCCATGGTAGTGTTTCCGGCAATCGCCGCACGGTAAATCTGCTGACTGCTGATTTTCGCTGCACGGCACATGTTGGAGATCATCGGGTTTAAGGTTTCTTTGATGATTGCATTCTGCAGTCTTTCATGGCCTCCCGGTTTCTGGGATTCAATGATACGGTTGATAACATCCGCACCATACCGGATCTGTCCGTTTCCGGAAGAGGCTTTTGCCAGGATTTCTCCGCTCAGCATATCCACGATCAGTGCAGAAACTGTCGTTGTTCCAATGTCGACAACGAGACCGCCGACAACTGCTTTTGCTTCCATTGGAAGCATATCGTATAAAAAGACGTCATTTGGCGTAACCCGGACGACACACTGTGCCTGAAAATGGGATTCCCGAAGGACATCCGGCATTTTTTTCAGTACAGAGTACGGAATCCGTACCCGGTCAAGCCCCGTCGCTGCCTGTACAGCCCAGGTTACTCTCTCGTTATCCGGCATCGTATCATCCAGAGTAGGCTCTTCCATTGAGATTGTAATCACCTGCATGCTGTTTTTCAGCTCCAGACCGGCGTCTGTAATTTTCTTTTTCGTATCTTCAAAAATTGCAATTTCACTCGGTGAACTAAGGTCTGCCACTTTCATGCGGCTCCGGTAAGCGGATGCAATGTCCGGCACTTCCACTTCAACATCGCCTTTGACGGTGCTGACGCACGCCAGTCTCCAGCCATTCTGATATTCTTCCTCAGAAATATGGCGGGTTATTTTGGAATCCAGCTCACCGCTCACAAGACGAACGCGGCATTTACCGCACGATGCGTTTCCGGAACACGGTGCATCGATCGGCACATTGCTCTTCTGCGCTACTTCAAGAAGGCGCTCACCCTCGGTTGCGTAGGTGACTACCGGTTCTCCCTCTTCAAATCGAAAGGTTACTTTTGCCATAATCTGTAAATCCCCCAGTCGTATATATTCTCCGCTGTTTTTTTATTTTTCCGCTTTTAGATAGAAAAACCCCTGATGGTGCCTCAGGTTTTCGCAAACGCTACGGCACCATCAGGGGAAAACCTGCGAGATTTAAAGATTAAAGCTCCAGATAAGAATCTGCGTACAGAGTGTTGCCTTTGAATACGTCACAGGATTTAATGGTCTCCATCAGTCTCAGGTCATTCGGGTTAACGATGGCGCTGGTCAGACCCTGCATCATAGCCATAGCTACAAGTGCGGAATCCATGATCGGACGGATGTTTTTCGGCATACCGTTGGAGTTGTTGGAAAGTCCGCCGGTAGAATTCAGTCCCATATCACTGAACATCTTGATGCACTCAAGAACTTCCATCTGTTTGTCCTGCATTCCTTTTACAACCAGAAACAGCGGGTCAAACCACAGATCGGTCGGCTCCATACCATGCTCCATACCTCTTTCCAGAAGGGTCTGGCAGTACATCATACGCTCGTCGTTGTCTTTTGCAATTCCTTCGCCGTTGCAAAGTGCAATAACGATTGCATCGTTTGCAGCCGCAAGGTCAACGTACTCGATTCTTCCTGCAGCATCTGCAGAGTTTACGATCGGTTTTCCTTTGGAACGGTTGTATACAGAGATACCAGCCTCAATTGCTTTTTTGTTGGATGTATCCAGAGCCAGCGGAACATTGTCAAAATTGCTCTGCAGCAGCTCAACAGCCCATTTCATGATGTCTTCTCCATCATTCTCAGCCGGTCCGATGTTTACATCAAGGTAAACGGCACCAGCATCCAGCTGCTGTTTTGCTCTCTTTAAAATTGGCTCTTCATCTCTTGCTGCGAATGCTTTGTTTACAGTAGGAGCTGTAACGGAAAGTCTTTCGCCGATGGTTACAAATTTTGCCATATCTCTTCTCCTTTTCTTTTGGGAATCCCCCATAATTATTTTTTTCACGGAAGGAACTCCGCTTGTCTGGAGTTCCTCCCGGAATTTTTATGTATTACAGTTCTCCGTTTGCCTGCAGATCTTTCATGAATTTCACAAGCTGAACTGCCTCAAGCGGAGCAACGATTACTTCCCATCCAGGAAGTTTGGACTCAATGTCGCCCTTTAATACGGCTACTTTACCAGGAATGATAACTTTTCTGGATTTTACTTTATCTTCTACATTCTCTTTGAAGAATTTGGAGATAGAGTTACCGGAGAATTTACCTGCTGCCCAGGATGTCAGTACAGAAAGTCCGCCGGCGTCGTTGATTACAAGGTTTACCGGAACTCCGGATCTCTCGAGCTCTCCGGATACCAGGAAATAGGTCAGAGCAAAGTCTACTGTGGTCAGGCAGATCGAATTTTCATCTGCGCCGTTCAGCGGGTAGATGCCCGGCTCTACTTTCATCGGTTTCTGCGGATCGGTAAATACGTTCTGGCGAAGTCCGAATACCGGAAGTGCCTCTGCGTATCCCATTTCCTCAAGAACAATAATGGAACCGTATTTCATGGTGAACAGGGAAAGCAGTGCCTGCTGCATATATCTGTCGCCCTGTGCAATTTTTGCCAGATTTACAATAGACGGATAACCAAAGGTACGGTCTGTATCCTTTAAGGATGCACGTCTTACCTGTACGGTAGTAGCAAAGGTCTCTTTGATGGTCGCTTCTGTGGTATCAAGAACAAGGTTCTTGTTGCCGAGTTTCTCGATTGCTTCTACGGTGTCGTGAAGCTCATCAATGTTTGCGCCACTTACGCCGAGAACAACGCCTGCCTCTGTGGCAAGTTTGCTCATCTCTTCATAATTGGATGCATTTGCACCATTCAGGATCGGTTTGCCTGCTTTGCATACTTCCAGAGCAGCTTTTGCAGCTTCTGCGTCCTCACAGCCAAGTACCAGAACTTTTCCGGTTGCTGCTGCTTTCGTTACAAGAGATACGTATTTGTCTACGCCATTTCCGGCATAGTTTACATACAGCATCTCTGCGCACATACGCTCACCGATACGGTCGTAATCAACTTTTTTGTCTTCTTCCAGTTTTGCGTCGATCTCTTCGTCAGACATGCAGCTGCAGAGAGATACTGCATAACGGGTTTTGCTTACAAATGTTTTCTCATGACGATAGAGAACCGTCTCTCCGCCAAGGGTGTACTCACTGTCGACGGTTCCGACTTTGATGGTCTTACTTAGCTTCGGAAAGCTGTGCCATAGCGTCGTCAGACATATATGGGCACGCTGAAATATCCATAGCGCCCTGTGCAACCTTCATGGAGAATGCCATACAGGTCGGACATCCGCACTCTTTACAGTTTTTCTTTGGGGTCATTTTAAAAATCTGAATACCTGATAATGCCATAATTCTTTATCCTCCTAATCTCTTCCTTACGTACTGATTACATCAGTTCCTGAATCATTTTGGAAATGGTTGCAACAGACTGTGGATGTTTGAGGATAACTGCATCAGAACCAGAAGCCAGAGATGCGGCTGCTGTCTGAATCTCCATAGAGATTCCTCGTACTTCCTGATTTCCCCATTCCGGAGATTCCTCTTCTGTTGCCATTGCCTCTTTTACATTCCATGTCTCAGAAGCGATTGGAGTAATAATTGGCATCTGCAGCATTTTATCGTCCTGGGATAATGCTGCTGCTTTGATACGGTCCAGTGTAGATACTACGTACTCATATCCGTATCCGACTGCTGCAGAACCTACGTTCATAACAATGCTGTCCGCGCTGACACCAAGCTGGGTCATAACAACATTCAGCTGTTTTGCAAGGTTGATATCTACAGCGGACTCAGCGCCGACTTTCTGGCTGTATGCCAGACCTGCGGCTGCACCAACTGCCTTGTAATCTTCTTCTCTTGCGGACATAACAAGAACGTTTCTTCCCTGAAGGACCTCTGCTACTTTTGTGAGCAGTTCGGAATCCTTCTCAACGTTTTTACATCCTTCTACAACAAGCGGCACGTCAACGGCATCAGCAACCTCTTTGACTGTCTCAATGAGTTCTTCTACCGATTTGTTCAGACCGTTCGGGTCTCCGCCTGCCAGACGAAGGCAGAGGAAATCTGCACCTTCCATAGCTGCTGCTTTTTTTGCAATCTCGCCCATGGTAGCTGCACCTTCATAGTATGCTTTTACGCTTTCCGGTTCTCCTTCCATACCAAGGTCTGTGATTTCAACGCCGACCTTCGGTCCGTTTTTGATTTCACCGTCGAAAGCATAGAATGGTAATACGTTTTCTCCGCCAAGAGTTACGGTTTTGTCTCCGCTGCCGATTACAACGGATTTAATTGCTGCATTAAACTTTTGTGGTTTGCGATTAAACGGCATAAAAAAAGCCTCCTTAAAAATAAATTCCATACAGGCATATCTCCATGATTCCGCTTCATGGACACACCTGTTATTATTTTAACGTTTTTTCCCGGAGAATGCAAGATTTACCAGGATATTTTCCAAGATTTTCTGACAAAAAGTATCCGTTTTCTCTTCGTCAGCCGTTTTTTTCCAGAAAATCACTTTACAGCTGCCGGCATGTGCCGGAAAGGGCTTCCTCCTCCGCTTTGGAATCCCCTCCCAAGCCATGCCGGTCTGCTTATTCTTTCACAGGATAAGCCTGTAAAATACGAATTACATCATTGGATCCATGCCAAGTGCCGGATGACCTTTCTCGGTCAGGAATGCAACCAGTGTCTCCGGATCTTCTGCGATGGTCTCGTCACCGATCATATCGGTAAAGTTGTCGATACCGTACAGCTCTTTTGCTGTTTCATTCAGTTTCTCTGCAACCTGCTCTTTCAGCTCTTTCGGCATCCATACGATACGGGCAACGCCGCCTTCTGCTTTCATAAATTTCTTGGAAGCGATAAAGTGTTTGCCGTGTCCCATGAATCCAGGAGTCTGAACACCGCCGCCTGTCATGGAAGCCAGCTCGGAGAAGGTCATTCCCAGAGGAGTCATGCCTGCGTACTCACGGTTTGCGATGCAGACACCGTTGGAGAACGGCTCGATACCACAGATACACTCGAAGCATCCGCAGGATGTCATTGGTTTTTCCATGATGGAGTACAAAGATACATCATCAAGAGCGCCCTGGGAAAGTTTACGAACAGCCTCGTTAACATCCTCGTACTCACCGATTCTCTCATCAATTACTTTTTCTTTTGTGATAACCTGGCAAGGTCCGTTCGGATCCAGCTCGTTGGTAGCTTTTGCATCCAGCCATGAAACAGCACCGCAAAGTCCGAGACGCTCTGGTGTAACAACACATACATGGCTCGGGGAGAATGCCTGGCACATGATACAGCTGTAGTATACCGGTACGGATTCATCTGTCATGGTAGACAGACGCTCATCACGTTTGTCGAATACCGGAATTGCAGTTTCGTGACGGATCTTGGTACAGTCTTCCGGATTGGTGTAGATCTTAACCTGACATTTGTCAACAACAGCCTCGAACTCGTTCTTCACCTGTGCGTACAGAACTTCTCCGAAGTGTTTTGCACGGAAGCCTGCGTTGAAAGCTTCTTTGCTGACACGGATACGGATCATATCACGCTGTCCGGTATGCATCACACCTTCGATGCAGTTCAGGTAGCTGTGGAATTTACGCTCAAATACAGGCTCGAAATCCGGCTGCATGCTCTTTCCGGCAACCTCAACAACGTATGCAATGCTGTGCTTGGAACCTACCTCGAACTCGTCGATGTCCGGTCCGATCAGCTCGATCTTGTGATCTTCTACTTCGGAAGCATCTTTTGTCTGAACCAGCTCGCAGCAGTCTACACGGGAACCGTCAAACTCAACCTGCATATCACCGCGGCGGATGATTTCGCCCTCAAATGCAGATGCGAATGCAACCGGGATATCGATGTTTGTAATTTTAATCTTGATGTCGCGGGCTTCCAGGGAAGTTGCGTTGAATTTGGAAACGTCCTTCTGGATAATGAGACTCTTCGGAATAGCCGGAACGTCTTTGTCATCGTTTGTGATAACCGGGAAACCAAGTGCAATCGCACCAGCGCCGCATGCAACGATCACATCATCCAGAGGAGCAAAAGCATTTACGAATGCCGGTACACGGTCTTTGGTGTAGGTCATCAGTGCGCCTGCATCGCCTGCAGTTACGTTACCGAAGATCAGGGCTGCACGGATTGCTACGGATACAACGTGGATTACAGATGTTACGTCTTTTCCAAGCGGGATGACACGTACGTTTGCGCCGGTCTTGTATCCTAATTCCTGACAGCCTCTTTCACCTGGTCAATGATTCCGCCAACCAGTGTTACAAGAATACCCTGTGCCTGATAGCTCTTAACCAGATCCACGCCTTCCTGTGCGGTCGGAGCGCTTCCAAGGATAACAGCTACGCCCGGGATATCGCCTGTTACAAGCGGCACACCAAGCTCACGGATGATGGCATCGCTTAAATGGCCGTAGCACGGCTCATGATATGGTTTTGCACCGTCGATGTATTTAATTGCCTCGATGAACTCTGCGCAGAGTGCAGTTGCAACACCGGACATAAATACATCATTCAGCTGATTTTCTCTTGTCATCAGAGATTTTACCACGCCAAGAGCCTCTTTCATCTCTTTTAAGTTGGTAACCTTTACTCCTGTTACAGCATAGTAACACGGAAGTGCGTAAGCAGTGTCCGGGAAGCTGACTGCTTTTTCCTCTCCGTTTGCTGCGATTGCGGCATCAATGGCAGCTTCGGTAAGACCGTATACTGCATCATTTCCGCCAAATACTCTCTCGAATAATGTCATGTGTTTTTCCTCCTATCACACTTTTTCCATGCCAGGCATGTTTGACTTATCGATTTTTGTTTTTATTTTCCGTATCTCTTCTACTGCAGCCGCGCTGTAATCATATGGAGACGAACCTTCCCTGTCCGCTTCCATAATTTCCGGGTTGTAGTGGACCATGCCCAGAAGATCCTCCGGGGGGATACGGTCCTGTATGAATGCCTCATCTTTTTCGTCGCGTACTTTGTTTGCCACGACATGAACCTGATGAACGCCAAGCTCTTCGGCCAGACGTTTGACATTCTTATAGGTCTGAATACTTCTTGCACCCGGCTCGATGACTACGATGAACATATCCATGCCCTCCGTCGTTCCTCTTCCCAGATGCTCAAGGCCTGCTTCCATGTCGAGGATGACAACATCCCCTCTGTGAAGGACCAGGCTGTTGATGATTCTCCGCAGCATCACATGCTCCGGGCAGACACAGCCGCTTCCGGCCGTCTCCACGGTGCCAAGCGTCAGGAGTTTGACTCCATTGTACTCTTTGCTGTATTTATCGGGGATATCACTTACTCTCGGATTTATCTTGTAAAACCGGTTGTCTGCACTTGCCTCGGTGCGCTCTTCGATCAGTTTTCTCATTTTGGTAATCGGAATGATCGAATCGAGGATTTCTTCCGGAAATCCAAGCGCAAGGCCCAGATTGGCATCCGGATCGACATCTGCAGCCAGAACCGGATGGCCTTCTTCTGCATAAAGTCTTGCAAGGGTCGCTGCGATGGTTGTTTTTCCTACGCCACCCTTTCCAGTTACTGCTATTTTCATTTTACACCTTTTCACTTCAAAAAGGGCGGTCTCTTTTTACGTCAGGGACCGCCCTGTCCTTTTTATACGCCGAGTGCGGCACGTTTCTCTTCGATTCGTGCGAGCATTGCATCGCCCAGCTTGTCGATGTCTTTTTCTACTGTGTAAGCTGCCTCAACCCAGTCGCGGACACCGTTGGTCAGAAGTCCTGTTACCTCAGTGGATCCGGATACATACGGCTCTACGCCAAGGTAAGTATCGATACCGGTTGCTACAACATAGTTTCCGATGGAAACTGCTTTCTCAGACATCCACTCCGGAGCACATCCGACAACCGGAAGCTGGGAAATATTGACATTACCGATTTTAGCAAGTTCTGCTACAAGAACCATCATACGGGAGATATCAACGCAGGATCCCATGTGGAGTACCGGCGGGATATCAGCCAGCTCGCAGACACGTTTCAGACCTGCACCGCAGAGATCTTTAGCACGTTTGTCCATCAGACCTGCTCTTGCTGCTGCCTGTGCAGAGCATCCGGAAGCAACGATGATAACGTCGTGCGCGATCAGCTTCTTCATCAGCTCGATGTGAGCGGTGTCCGGACGGACTTTCGGGTTGTTGCATCCTACCATGGCAACTGCACCGCGGATAACGCCGGATGCCACACACTGCCACAGCGGCATCAGAGTTCCGGTCTGGTCAACCTGGGAATTGGTTACTTTATCCAGAGTCTTGATGATGGACTCAAAAGAGTATCCAACGGTTGCTTTCTGCTTCATATGCGGGATATGTACCAGCTCCGGTTTCCGGTTTTTAAAGTTTTCAATTGCCATTTTTACGATGGCTTTTGCATTCTCACCTGCTGTTTTTGCGTTGAAACGAATGTATTCTGCATCCGGCATCTGCGCAATCGGGCTGGTGGTAACGAATTTAGTATGGAAACATTTGCTTAAAGGTCCAAGGGCCGGGAAAATACACTGTACGTCAACAACGATGGCCTCGCAGGCACCGGTCAGTACCACGTTTTCCTGCTGCAGGAAGTTACCTGCCATCGGCACGCCGCGGCGCATTGCTACTTCATTGGAAGTACAGCAGACACCTGCCACGTTGATTCCCTTTGCTCCCATTTCTTTTGCATATGCGATCATCTCCGGATCGTCTGCGTATTCGCAGATCATCTCGGAAAGTGACGGATCATGGCCATGAACGATGATATTTACTTCATCTTCTTTCATAACACCAAGGTTTGCCTCGGTTTCGATCGGCTTTGGAGTTCCGAACAGTACGTCAGAGAACTCGGTACCCATCATGGAGCCGCCCCATCCATCGGAAAGTCCGGAACGAAGGGACTGGCGAACGAGTGCTTCCGGAAGGGAAGAACATCCCATATGAGTCATATGAAGAGAACATGCAACCTCACGGTCAATCGCACGCGGTGCGATTTCTTCTCTCTCCCAGATTTCCTGTGTGTGCTGCGGAGCACGTTTCAGGAATCTCTGTGTTCCAAACGGTTTACCATACTCTAAAAGAGCCAGCTCGGACATCTCATGTGCCAGATCGTAAATATCTTTTCCTTCTGTCTCTACGCCCCACTCTTTTGCGATACGGATCAGTTTCTCCGGATCTTTTACTTTGTAGTTTCCGTTTGGATCAGCCTCATGCAGTGTGTGGCAGATCTCACGGCCATGATCGGAATGTGTTGCGGAACCGCCTGCTGTAAAGCGCAGGAAGTTACGTCCTACAATACCGTGTACATCGCATCCGCAGATTCCTCTCGGTGCCTTTGGTGTAATACGGCAAGGTCCCATCGTACAGATACGGCAGCAGGTTCCCTGCTCACCGAATTTACAGTGTGGGGTCTGGTTTTTTACACGAAACTGCCATGCGTCAGCGCCAACCTTTGCACCATTTTCCAGGAGCTCATTCGTGGCCTGTTCGAATTCTTCTACGCTTGTTAATTTGAATTCGCTCATCTTGTCCTCCTCAAGATTGTATTTTAATATTTTTATGGTAAAAACATCCTCCCATGGGGGATATTTTACTTTTGAAATATCCCTCCGTCTGCAGCGTGTACAAAGCGGAGGGCAGATTCTCTGTTTTTATAAATCAAGGTTTTCTACGATTTTCTTTAATGCCGCGCGTACCGGAGAGTCTTCCGGCAGACGTACGGTTGGTTTTCCGTCACAGTCATATTCATAAACCTGATCATCGTGCGGAACAACGCCAAGGAGAGTTAATCCCTGTTTTTCAATCTCCTCACGGGTTCCCTCATTTAACACGCCATTCGGCGCACGGTTTACGATCAGTCCTACCTGCTTCGGCTTCATATCGCATTCTTTGATCAGCTCCGCGATTCTCGCAGCGGCCTGTACTCCTCTTCTTGAGCAGTCACTGACCAAAATAGCTGTATCCATTCCCGGAAGTATACCACGGCTGATATGCTCCATGCCTGCCTCGTTATCCACAACCATGAAGGGGTAATTCGGATACAGCTTTGCAAGCTGATTCTGCAGAAGTCCATTGACGAAGCAGTAGCAGCCTTTTCCCTGTGTTCTTCCCATCACAAGCAGGTCAAAATCATCTTCTTCAGTCAGAGCGCCTGCAAATTTAAATTCCGCATAATCTGCCTTGCTCATACCTGCCGGAATCGGGTTTTTGGATGCCATCT
>ERZ773142.1795-NODE-1795-length-10544-cov-4.48603_pt1 | contig 10544 bp, 6 predicted proteins | sample MGYA00580853_ERZ773142 | MGnify/ENA primary metagenome ERZ773142 (study PRJEB29015, sample SAMEA2737862) | human gut metagenome | biome: human gut; feature: human-associated habitat; material: faeces | place: China | collected 2012 ... | reverse complement strand
GCCGCGACCGGTGCCGCCGTGGGCCTAGGCGCCGCAGCCGGCATCGCCTCCAACATGGCAAGCACTCGCGCCCCGCAGCGCCCGCTCGCCCAGCTCGTCGACGTCGTGAGCGGCGAGAGCCATAGCATCACCTCCGCACAGGTGACTATCGGTCGCGAGCGCTCAGTTTCCGATATTGCCCTGCGCGACCCCAACGTGTCGCGCCGCCACGCCCAGCTCACCTTTACGGGCTCGGATTGGTCGATCGAGGACCTCAATTCCACCAACGGCACGCTCGTCAACAACCGCCGCATTACGCGCTGCCCGCTGCGCAACGGCGATCTGCTGACGTTTGGCCTGAGCACCTTTGAATTTAGGGGATAGTCGCTTATGAACATCGATATCGTCCTTTTTGCAGGCCGCATCGTCCTGGTCGCCCTGCTCTATATCTTCCTGTTCGCCGTCATGAAGACCGGCGTGGGACTTGTGCGCGGACAGCGCCGCGACTCGGCTATCTGGACGATCGATGTGGACAAGGGCCCGCGCGGCATCCGTGGCATCCACGTAGACATGCTCGGCCCCGTCATCGTTGGTCGCTCGCCATCTTCGGACATCTGCATCAACGAACCGTTCGTCTCGGCCTCGCATGCGCGCTTTTCGCTGCAGGGCCCGGCGCTCATCATCGAGGACCTCAACTCGCTTAACGGCACGCTCGTCAACGGCCGCCAGCTCGTGGAGCCCGCGACGCTGCGTGAGGGCGACGAAGTCCAGATTGGCGACGTGGTCATGAAGGTGAACCGTCGATGATCGACGAGGAGAACAAGTCCGCAACTATGACCGAGGCACCGGCCGCCGCCACAGCTGCGCCGGCCCACGCCGCTCCGGCGGGCTCCGCACCCGTGGAGCCCGAGGACACCGTGTTCTCCCTGCCTCTTTCGCATGTAACGCATGATATTTCGGATCTTGCCGATAACGAGGACGAAGAGGATGCCGTAGCGGCGCCCATCGGCGCACATGCTGCGGAACAGCCCACAGCGTCCGAAGCAACCCCGGCGCCGGCTCACTTTGCAGAGCCCGTCGCCGCGGCAATCAACGAGAGCGCTGCGGTGTTTGCGGCACCCGAGCCCGCCGCGCCGGCGTTTCCCATAGCCCCGGCATCCGAGGTTGCGCCCGCGTCTGCGCCGGCGCCCGAGCCTATAGACGTCAGCCCGCAAGACGACGAGTCGACCGCCCGCGTGTCCGAGGAGCCCGACTCCCCGGACACCGGCGATTCCGAATCAAACGCCGAGACCGACACCGTCTCTCCCGGTGACACAGCCGAAATCGACGTTGCCGCCGTTGAGGCCAAGCTCAAAGATCCCGGCTCGACCATGAGCTTTGAGCCCCTGACCGAGGAGCGCATCGAGACCGACTCGACCTATGATGCCGGCACCACCACGCAACTCATGTGGGGCGCCCGCTCCGACGTTGGCTGCGTACGCCCGCACAATGAGGATTCCTACCTGGTGCAGTCGCCGCTCTTTTGCGTATGCGACGGCATGGGTGGTCACGCTGCCGGCGAGGTGGCCTCTTCCATCGCCGTTGAGACTATTGCCAAGACGGCCCCGCAGTCCGCCGACGCCGCACGCCTGGCGGCAGCCGTCGAGGCCGCTAACGCCGCCGTAATCGAGGCCGCCTTGAATGGCCTAGGCAAGCCCGGCATGGGCTGCACAGCCACTTGCGCCTATATCGAAAACGATACGCTCGCCATCGCCCACGTGGGCGACTCGCGCGCCTACCTGCTCCACGAGGGCACGCTCATCCGCGTGACCCGCGACCACTCCTATGTGGAAGAACTCGTGGACGCCGGCGAGATTACGGCAGACGAGGCTCGCGTCCACCCCAACCGTTCGGTCATCACCCGTGCGCTGGGCTCGGACCCCGCCATGTATGCCGACCACTTCACTCTGCATATCGAGGAAGGCGACCGCCTGATCCTGTGCTCTGACGGCCTTTCGAGCATGATTCCCGATAGCGATATCGAGAACATCGCCACGCAGTCCTCAACCGCGCAAATCTGCGTCGACAACCTAGTGGACGCTGCGCTTGCCGCCGGCGGCCACGACAACGTGACCGTAGTAGTCGTTGACCTGGTTGACGATGGCGTTATGCGCGAGGCGCAGCGCGTGCGTCGCCGCAACATTACTATCGCCGCCATTCTGGCCCTCGTCTTTGTGCTGGCAGCTGGCATCTGGGCCTACACGGGTGTCACCGGCTCGTACTACCTGGGTACCTACCAGGGCAATGTCGCCGTCTGGCGCGGCCTGCCCGGCAAGCCGCTCGGACTCAAGCTCCACTGGCTCGAAAGCGAAACCAGCATCAAGCTATCCGACCTGCCCGAAGACACGCAAAACCGCCTCAAGGCGGGCATTCCGCAAACAAGTGTCGACGATGCGCAGGACACGATATCCAAGTACCGCCACCAGATCGACGAGGAGCAGACCCGCCAGGTGATTGACGCGCAAACGATTCGCGACAACACCAATCAGGGATCGACCTCCGAATCAGATTCCGAGAAAACCGCCGAACAGTCCGCCGAGGCCGAAGCCTCCGAAAAGAACTAGAAAGGGAGTGCCGCTTATGAGTCGCCGCAACACCGAGCTGCTCTTGCTCATCGCCTCGGCGTTCCCCGTCATCCTGCTGTATGCGATGTACGTGCTCACCGCGGGCGCCGCCATCTCCTTTGAGACGCTCGCCGTGCCGATCGGCCTCTTTGCCGCCTTCGCCGCGGCACATATCGCCGTGCGCATCTTGGCGCCCGGCGCCGACCCCGCCATCCTACCCATCGTATTTATACTTTCGGGCATCGGCATCACGTTCGTGACACGCCTCGCCCCCGCTCTCGCCATCTCACAGCTCATCATCCTGTTTGTCTCGGTGGCCCTGATGGTGGGAACGCTCGCACTGGTCAAAAACCTCGACGTGGTCATGCGCTACAAGTACACCTTTGGCATCATCGGCATCATCCTGCTGATGCTGCCCATCTTTATCGGCACCACGATCTCGGGCTCCAAGCTGTGGATTCGCATCGCGGGCTTTACCATCCAGCCTGGCGAGTTCGCCAAGGTCTTTATCGTGCTGTTCCTGGCCGGGTACCTGGCCGAGAACCGCGAGCTGCTCTCCATCTCCAACCGCAAGATCCTGGGCTTTAAGATCCCTCGCCTGCGACTGCTGCTGCCGCTGTTTGCCGTGTGGGGTGTGTGCCTGCTCGTCGTCGTCTTCGAACGCGACCTGGGTTCGGCCGTGCTGTTCTACACCATCTTCTTGCTGATGCTCTACGTTGCCACGGGGCGCTTTTCGTATGTCGTTATCGGCCTTGCGCTCTTAGCCGTTGGAGCTGTGGGCGCCTACAAGTTCCTGTCTCACGTTCAGGTGCGTTTCCAGGTTTGGGTCGATCCGTTTAAGGACGCCCAGGGCCAGGGCTACCAGATCGTCCAGTCGCTCTTCTCGCTTGCCGATGGCGGCCTGGTCGGTGTTGGCATCGGCAACGGCATGGCCAACAACATCCCCGTCGTCGAGTCCGACTTTATCTTTTCGGCTATCGGCGAGGAGATGGGCCTTTTGGGCGGCGGCGCCGTGCTCATCCTGTTTATGCTTTTTGCCGTGCGTGGCCTCACCACGGCTGCCCGCGCTAAATCCGACCTTGCCGCCTTTAGCGCCACCGGTCTTACGGCAGCCATCAGCTTCCAGGCCTTCTTGATCGTTGGCGGCGTAACCCGCCTGATCCCGCTGACCGGCGTCACCCTGCCCTTTATGAGCCAGGGCGGCTCCTCGCTGCTGGCAAGCTTTATCATCGTCGCGCTCCTGCTGCGCGCCGGTGACGAGGCGACCGGACGCGAGGCCGAGCTTACCGGCACCGGCACCATGGCCGCCATCACCGATGATCAGGTCGCATCTGCCGCCGCCCCGACGGGCACGCGCTTTGCCACCTCGTCTTCCTACGGCAGCGGCAGCCATTCCGTCGGCTCGCGCATGCGCCGTCGCCTGCTCGACACGCCTGAATCCGGTGTGCTCGGCCGCGTTGCGCTCGCCAACCGTCTAACCCGTGCGGTGCTCGCCTTTACGGCGCTATTCGCCATCCTTATCGGCAACCTCACCTATGTCCAGGTCATCAAGGCCAAGGACTATCAGGACATGCCGACCAACAACCACACCATCGCCCGCTCCAAGTATATCCAGCGCGGTTCCATCATCACGTCCGACGGCGTGACGCTGGCCGAGTCGCTGCAGCAGGAGGACGGCACCTACGTACGCTCCTACCCCAACGGTAACCTGGCAGCGCACGTGGTTGGCTACGTGAGCCAGCAGTATGGCACCACCGCCATCGAGAGTGTCATGAACGACACGCTCACCGGTTCTAAGGACTACTCCAGCTGGAACAACGCCATCGCGTCGCTCGCGGGCCAGACCCAGCCGGGCAACACCGCCAAGCTCACCATCGACTCGCGCATCCAGACGGCGGCCGAGCAGGCACTCAAGGGCTTTAAGGGCGCTGTAGTGGTCATCGACCCGCGTACCGGCGCGGTGCTCGCATGTGCCAGCTCGCCCACCTACGACAACACCAACATCGACGCCCTACTGCAGGCTGGCGGCGGCGAGGACGGCTCTATGTACAATCGCGCCATGGACGCGCTGTACACGCCGGGCTCCACGTTTAAGGTCGTTACGCTTTCCGCGGCACTCGAGACCGGCACCGCCAGCCTTACCAGCACCTACCAGGCGCCCGGCTCCATGGACATCGGCAACGCACCGGTCACCAACTATGCCAACGAGAGCTACGGCACCATCAGCCTGCAGCAGGCCTTTGCCGTGTCCTCCAACGTCGTCTTTGGCCAGGTGGCAAACGAAGTTGGCGCAAACACGCTCGTGCAGTTTGCCAACGCCTTTGGCTACGGCCAAAAGCTCGGCCAGGACCTGACCTCCGCGGCCTCCATCATGGCAGACCCGTCGCTCATGACCGAGTGGGAGACCGCTTGGGCCGGCGCCGGCCAGCCTGTCGGCATGGACCACACGCCCGGCCCGCAGACCACCGTCATGCAAAACGCCGTGATTGCCGCCGCCATCGCTAACAGTGGCGTGGTCATGGACCCGTACTTTGTAGCCCAGGTACTCGCCCCGGACGGAACTGTGGTCAAGACCACGCAGTCCCGCTCGCTGGGTCAGGCCGTCAGCTCCGCCACGGCCGACCAGGTCAAGCAGGCCATGCTCGCCGTCGTCCAGTCCGGTACCGGCACCGATGCCCAGGTCCCCGGCGTCAAGGTCGCCGGCAAGACCGGCTCGGCCGAGACCGGCGGCACCAACGTCAATTCGATGTTCGTTGGCTTTGCACCTTACGATTCACCCACGGTCGCCATCTCGGTGGCCTTGGAGGATTACGACAAACACGACGTCAAGGCGGCCAAGATTGCCGGCATCGTCCTGACCGCAGCGCTCGCCGCACAGGGAGCGTGATGTCCATGATCGAATCGGACACCCGAGGCGCGCCGCGGCCGAAGAGTTAGCGGCAACGCGCCACACGGCCCCAGCGGCCACATCGTATGTACTACACACATCGTTGAGCGAATAGTTATGTTAGGAGCAGGAATGGAACAGAGGGTCCTCGGGGGAAGATACCTCCTCAAGGATAAGGTGGGGACAGGCGGCATGGCGACCGTCTTCCGTGCGCAGGACCAGGTCCTCGACCGCACGGTAGCCGTCAAGATCATGCTGCCGCAGTATGCTGGCGACGCAACCTTCGCCGCACGCTTTAAGCAGGAGGCCCAGGCAGCAGCCGGTCTCTCCTCCCCCTATATCGTGGGCGTCTACGATTGGGGCAAGGACGGCGACACCTATTACATCGTCATGGAGTACCTGCGCGGCACCGACCTTAAGAGCGGCATCAAGAGCCACGGCGCCCTCGACCCCAAGAAGGTCGCCCAGATCGGCTCGCAGATCAGCTCCGCGCTTTCGGTCGCCCACAAGCACGAGATCATCCACCGCGACATCAAGCCGCAGAACATCATGGTGCTGCCCGACGGCAACATCAAGGTGATGGACTTTGGCATCGCGCGCGCCAAGAACAGCCACCTCACGCAAGACAACAACGTGCTGGGAACCGCCCACTACGTCAGTCCCGAGCAGACCCGTGGTCAGGACCTCGGCCCCACCTCGGATATCTACTCGCTGGGCGTCGTGATGTACGAGTGCGCCACCGGCCGCGTGCCCTTTGACGGTGATGACGCCATCTCGGTCGCACTCAAGCAGGTCAACGAGCTGCCTATTCCGCCGAGCCAGATCAACTCCGGTGTCGACGCCGACCTTGAGCGCATCATCCTCAAGTGCATGGAGAAGGACCCGGCAAACCGCTTCCAGACCGCCGACGAGCTGCGTCAGGTGCTCAACAGCTACCTGTCGGGCCGTGCCGTCAACATCTCGGAGCCCACGCGCATCATCGGTGCCCCCGGTGAGCTGGGCACCACCAAGACTCGCGAGCTTTCCGATCAGACGCGCGCCATGGTGCGTCCCGTCTCGGGCGTGAGCGGCCAGAATACCGCCCGTAGCTCGGTTTCGGGCTCCACCGGCTCCTACGAGGTCGAAAAGCCCAAATCCAACAAGAACAAGATCATCGCCGCCGTGGTGGCAGCTGTTGCCGTCATCGGCATCGTGGTGGCCTTTGCCACAGGACTCTTTGGCGGCGAGCAGGTCCCCGTGCCCGACGTGCTGGGCAAGGACCAGCAGACTGCCGTCGAGCTGATCAAGGAAGCCGGCCTCGAGGTCGGCACCATCGACCAAAGCTACAACGACGATGTCGACGAGGGCAAGGTCGCCGAGCAGACGCCCAACGGCCACACCAAGAAGGCCAAGGGCACCAAGGTGAACCTGGTGATCTCCAAGGGCCCCAAGCCCTCCGAGAAGGTTGAGGTTCCCCAGCTTGTCGGTCTAACCAAGGACCAGGCAGAGGCGGCACTGGCAAGCGTTGGCCTAAAGGGCAACGCCACCGAGGAGGCCAACGAGGCCGATGAGGGCCAGGTCTTTGAGCAGGGCACCGACGCCGGTAAGGAAGTCGAGAAGGGCACGACCATCTCGTACAAGGTCTCGAGCGGCCCGGATACCACGTCCGTCCCCGACCTGACCGACATGACCGAGGCCCAGGCGCGCAACGCCCTCGATATGGCAGGCTTTGGCGTCGACGTGAGCTACCAGGAGAACGACTCGGTTACCGAGGGCACCGTAATCAGCTGGAACCCCAGCGGCAAGCAGAAGCCCGGTGCCACGATTACCGTCGTCATTGCCAAGAAGTCCGGCAAGGCCACCGTCCCGGGCAACCTGTACGGCAAGAGCATTTCCGCCGCCGTCACCGCGCTCAACAACGCCGGCTTCTACAACATCGCGTTCTGCGATCAGAACGGCAACCCCGTGAGTGGCAACGAAAACGCCACCGTCACGGGCGTCTCCCCCACCGGCAAGCAGTCCACCGACAGCACGATTACGCTGACGGTTGCACTTTCTGGCTCGGGTTCGGGTTCAGGCACGAGCACGGGCGACGATTCCGGTACGACCAACTAGTCGCAACCCAACCGCTCATTACGGCTCTCGCCGCAAACATATTCGCTCACAGGCGCCCGCTTGCTCCCCCAGCAAGCGGGCGCTTCATTTTTGACATGGCATGAATCAGAAGAGCCCGGCACCGTAGCGGTACCGGGCTCGATATTCCTCTGGTGCCCCCGGGCGGATTCGAACCGTCGGCACCCGCTTTAGGAGATATGATTTAATGCTACCCCCTACTATTCATCAAGCATCGCTGAACACCATATAACCGCAGATAAACATAGCAGTTTGTGTCTTTTACCTCCGGTAGCTGCGCCTACGCTTTTACAAACATATTACTAACAGCTTTAGCTAAACTGCACTCAATGAATTGTTGAAAACTATTCAAAGAAACGGAGTGCAAAGATGTCAGAACAGCCACTAATTAGCGGAAGAGGCACGTGTTGGAAAGACAAGAGATCACCTAACACCTATCGCTATTATTTTTCCCTTGGGGTCAAGGACCCTAAGACAGGGCGTTACAAACGATCCCCAACTTATACGGTTCGTTGCAAGACTAAAACAGAAGCTAAGGCTGCAATGCAGGCCAAGCTGGCTGAAATCAACTCCTCTGGCACGATCACTAAAACTAAAAAGCCCACTTTGCTTGCGTCCTACTGCTGGGCCTTTCATGAAAATAGGGACACCGAGCTTGCGCCAACGAGCTATGAAAGAGAAGCGTACGATTGCAGGCATATCGAAGACCTATTCGGTGCGTTTCAGACAATTGAGGGGCTAACTCCCGATCTAATCGAAGAAACATATGCCGAAGCTCGTCGTACGGGAAAATACAAACCATCTGAGCTTGTACGAATCAATGCGAAACTGCGCCAGATTCTGTCGAATGCAGTCGCAAAGAGAATAATTGACCGAAACCCCTGCGCTACCGTTCATGTTCGCAGACCACGCAACAAAAGAGAATCACTGACAATCGAGCAAGTAGCTACCCTATGCACACATCTTCAACACATTGAGCTCACCGCCGAAGCTGTTGGTACGCTAGTACTAGTGTATACGGGTATGCGAAAAGGCGAGATGCTGGGCCTCGAATGGCGCGATTGGGACCCTGCCAATAAAACCTTGAAAATTGACAGGCAGTACACCAACGATCATGAACTGAGGGCACCCAAGTCACAAGAAAGCCAACGCAAAATCCCCGTTGGAGAAACCCTGGCCGAACGTCTTCAATCATGGTCAGCCATACAAAAAGAGCTCCTGGCCTCTCTGGGGCTGTCCCAGAGAGGCAGCACTCCCATCATTAGCGATATTGCTGTCGAGCAAGGGGTCCCTACTGTCTGTCACATGAAGAACTACATCTTCAACCATTGGTTTCGCGAATTCGCAGTTAGCTGCAATCTTGGAATCTATGAGCCGAATAATTCGACTGGCGGAAAACTATATAAGGGCATCTGCCCGCATCAGCTCAGGCATTGCGTAAGCACTTTTATGCTGGCGAACGGATCGGACGTTAGAAGCGTGCAAGGTATTCTTGGCCACGCGGACCCCAATATCACGCTCAAAACGTATACAAGCCTCGTTCAACAATCAGAAATAAAAGCAGTTAAAGGCTACGAAGACTTCATCAACGCCTATATACAGAGAAGCGAGAAATAGCATGTTTTTCATTCATCGTTTTATTCATAATATTACGGTACTATAATATCGTTTCCGCAGGTAGATGCTATATTTGATTGACAACTAATGAGTTTTAATACATGCTAAAGCTGTCAGATGGCTACGCATGTAGTCATAGAAACCGGCCCCCCAAGTGCTTATGAACCTGGTAAGTCTTACAAGCACAGGGAGGGCCCTCATTGAAAGGATAGCTCATCATGGCTACTCCAAAGATTAGCACTCAGGCGTCCACACCGACTTTCCCCACTGGTGCCGCTCAGTGCGATCGGTTGCTCCGCGTTAACGATATCCGCGAACTCACTGGCTGGAGCGAAAACACCGCACGCAAATTCATGCGCGAGTCCGGCAAGCTCATCCAAATCCATCGCTCGAATTACATGTTTGAAAGCTCGTTTTATGAGCTTTTCAAGCAGCTTGAAGGTCGTACCGCCCACCTTGACTAGGCGGTAAACATGAGCGAGCTACCGTCGATTTCCGACAAATTTTCCGATGATGTTACTGAGCAACGAGAGATTAGAAGGAAAATGGATAACGCGAATTTTATTTCGGTGCCCGACTGGGCGTGTTGTGCCACCACTGTCGCTGCCGAGCGCCTCATCCTCGGCCTCGTATGGAAGCTTGGAAATCCTTCCAAAAACAAACGAGCCATGGGCTTTTACGCAAAAAGCAAATGGATTGAGGAGCGCTACCACCTAAGTAAGAACACGATCTCCCGGGCCTATACCTCTTTGAAGAATAAGGGGTTTATTCAAAAAGCGGGTGATGGCAGCTGGATGCTTAATTACGCTGCAATCTACCGCGCCGCGATCGAAAACGCTTGGGAGCCCCCGAAATCTTAAGTCCACAGACCGACTATCGACGTGGGCTTCTGTCAAACAACCGAGTTAAAAACCACTGAGCCAGAATCCGCTTCAATAGAAGAGGATTCTGGCTCAAATGATATCCGGCCGTTCGCGCAGCGATGTCCACCGCAATCTGGCAAGAATCGAGGACGGGGAAACCGTCATCGAGGTCGTGAAGGTCGGTAATCGCCAGGCGTCTACAAAAACATGCCGCGGATGTAAAATGAAGCAGGGTCGAACCGGAACAGTTCCCGGACAATTGGCGTCCGGCCAGACACTTCGATTCGACCCTTTCTCATACCTGCATCTAAAATACTCCCATAATCATTCTCGACATCTTTAACGCCCTCACCTCCTGCCACCAGCACGTCGTAGGTGCCATTTTGGTTGATTTCCGATCTCAGCCGAACACATTGAGCAAATAGGCCATTCCCGCACCTAGCCGAACGCCCCCGCGGCCCCTCCCGGGGTCCGGGGGCGCCG
>ERZ773142.1780-NODE-1780-length-10642-cov-3.26816_pt1 | contig 10642 bp, 9 predicted proteins | sample MGYA00580853_ERZ773142 | MGnify/ENA primary metagenome ERZ773142 (study PRJEB29015, sample SAMEA2737862) | human gut metagenome | biome: human gut; feature: human-associated habitat; material: faeces | place: China | collected 2012 ... | reverse complement strand
CGTCAAAGGAGTTATGATTTCTTGAAAAGAGATGAAAGCAGCCGGCTCTTTATTCGCTATTGAAAATAAAGATGTAGAAGCACACACCCGTACCTCCTTTTGGGAGAAAGAATCGTTGGCGACCACAGTCAATGCGGCAAAAACGACCATGCACAAAAACATTGCCCTTAACCATTTCATAACAAGAACAAAATTGATCAAAGGCAAATGTATGGATTTTCACTCAATAAATCCAAACAATAAGCATGCAAATAACACGAATATGTAAATCATTGATTATCATCATCCTTAAAAACATGATTATATTTCTGAAAAAACACGTACATGTTTTCCACAAAAGTCGTACATGTTTTTCGGAAAACACGTACACGTTTTTACCGGATCATACGACAGAAGACAAGAACAAATATAGAAATAGACAATAACCCTCCTTATCATGATGAGAATTTCCCTCATCAGTACCGTGTAAGTTTGAGACTATATCAAAACCCAAGCCCCAACTCAAAGGCGAACCGGAAACTATCCGTCGAGCCGAACCAAGAATATTTAGTGGTGAACTTATTCAAGAAAGTAAGCCAAATCCCGCCACCATAGGAAGTATGCCAACAATGGGAACGCTCACCGGGAAACCAGACCCTACCATAATCAAAGCCCGCAAATAGACCATATTTTAAGGGAGTGAACGGATTCTTTAGTTTTCCCATGTCCAAGCGTAAATCCGAGTATTGGTAAAAGGATTGCTTTCCGATAAAACGGTTATCACGGAATCCCCTTAAATCAATCGTGGCGGCTTGATAGAACTCATAGTCATTATCGAATAATACCGTCCCCTTCATCAAGGAGGCCCAAGTAAAACGATCCGAGAACCGTACGTTCCATGAAAGGCTTCCCTGCGCATAGGGGAAATTACGCTCCGGCTTTTTCAAATTCATTTTCCATCCGGCCGTCCATTCGGTTTCCAATAGGGGAAGCCACGAATAAGGCTGTTTCGTTATCCGGTAAGTAGCCCCAAGACCCACGAAATAATTCGTACGGAAAATAGGATGATCTTCTCCATAAACCGTATAAATATATCGATCATCCGTACGTTTAGCCTTATACATATCCAAAGAGCCAAAGAATGTCACCACCTCTTCCTTCCTCAAATCCATTTCGAAGGATGGATTAAGCATATACGTCCGGAGCTTCACCCGGTTATAATTCTTTTTTTCCTCTTTATAGCCCGCCGTATTATTTCCAAATCCGAAGAAGTTCTCGAAGTTACGGGGTGAAGAGATGGAGGCATTCAGGTATAAACGTCTCCGGCCGTCATAATTAGGGAAGACACCTGCATACATAAACCCTTTCAAATAATTATACCCGATCCGATGCTGATAGGTAAATGGGGCTCGTTTAAAGCCATACATCGTATATGTAAAGAACGTACCCAAACTTATACCTTTATCCGAGTCATATATTCCCCACGGGGTAAAAGATATCTTATGGTATTTTATCTTCTGGTAATCATATTTATAATCCTTATCATAGACATGTATTTTCCGGCTATGATTCAATTGGTATTGGTTCTCCCCCTCTCCGGAGATCAAGTATATCGGAAAATCTTTCCGTGTATTTCCCTTCACTTCAAACGTATCGTTTCCCGCAAGCCCATATAACCACAGTTCCTTGGTTTCCCTGCCGGAGAATTGTTGTTCCAACCTACAGTCTCCGGTCTCGGGATCATAAATCCGTAAAATAGTTCGGTCCGGCGCTTGCCGCTCGATCAAGAAATAATCGGATTGATTGGTTCCGGCAACCACTGGCGTACGTTGCAATAAGCGATAATATTGGCTGGCAACCGCTTCCAGTTCTAGCCTCCTTCGTTTCAACTTTCGTTTAATCAGTTCTATCTCATCATGTTTTACACCTTCCGGCAAATAAGTAAAAGCGCTATCGATCAAAGAGTCGGTCATCTGTTTCCGAATTTCTTGGGCTTGGCGTATCCAAACCGACTCATCACTGCGGCCTGCTACCGCCATATCCAGCGCAAAAGCTAGCTTATTGATTTTCTTTGTATCCTTTAAAATCAAGCTATCATAATTACAGATAAAATCCAACGATAACATCTTCAACATTTGCTTGAACAATACTCCGTCCACCTTCGTGAAAGCATGATTCCTATCGATCACGATCGGGGTATAAATTACGCTATCATTGACGGTATGTGATTGCCACTCCCAGTTTTCGTTCGTCTTATTCCAATCTCCGATCCACATATCGAAAATACGTTCCCGAATGTATAGATTTTGATCCGCCATATAGTTTTTACTCACTTGAAGGCTGTCTAGAAAGTCTTCCGTGGTATACAAATTAGACCTTAAATTAATATCCGGAACATTGATTAGATTGACCAGCCTATCTTGTATGTCGCTGCCGTCCGCAACCGTGTCTTTCCGCATGTGGGAAGGAATATAGTAAATACGGGAGGGAGAAAAACTCAATCCCGCGGACTTCGCTAAATAATCTGCGACCAAAAAGGTATAGGGATTGATAATCGTATAAGCATCTCCTAAGAACTCATCCAAATATGTATTCTTAAAATCAGTCTTATTATATATTTCCCGGAAAAACTTCGACTCCAAGAAACTCGTAGAGCCACCCAAGGGCTTTAGCAAATACAATTGCTTACGCTTATTCTCCAACAATAATCCGTGAAACCCTTCCGCTTGCCCGACGATGTCCATCCCACCCCCCAACGTTTCTATCGTAGCCGAAGGAACCCTGATCGGGATCGTATAAAGGTGACGATAATGCCTCCCCCACATCCAATTATAGATCTTGCTTTTACCACTATCCGCTTGCGGATAAATGGACTTACGTACCCAATCTTGAGATTGGGAATAAAGCAAGCCGGGCATAAGCACAAAGAGTATGAGTATGATATATTTATAGGATGACCGCATGGACAATTTCTTTCTATCTCTGTTTTACTAATAACAGGGGTAAGACAAGAGTTGTTTTGTTTTTTTAGCCTAAGAGAAGAATCAAGGACTTGACGTATAAACAAGCAATAATTATATATTTTTGGCAGACAAATCTAAAATCATGCTATAAAACATTATTCAGAAAGGTTATAAATACAAAGAAGAAAGTTACTTTTACACGCAATTTCAATAATATTGATACGCATGAAGAACATAAATACACTGTCGGGCTTGTCTGTTGCTAACTTCAGCAAGCAAATTGACGGGAAAGAAACGGCGCTTTATACCCTGTGTAACAAGGTTGGAGCAGAGCTAGCGATCACGAATTATGGAGCGAAAATCGTCTCACTGATGGTTCCGGATAAGAACGGAAAAATGACCGATGTCGTTACTGGCCATAATTCGATTGAAGAGTACTTAACATCAGAAGAACCTTATTTCGGTGCCATTTGCGGTCGTTATGGAAATCGTATCGCCGCTGGAAAATTCACGATCGACGGTATTACTTATGACAAATTAGCCATAAATAATGGCCCCAATAGCTTGCATGGCGGAATCAAGGGATTCAATGCGGTCGTATGGGACGCCAAACAAATAGACGAGCAAACCATTGAGTTGAAATATACCTCCGCCGATGGCGAGGAAGGTTTCCCCGGAGAACTAAAGACAACCGTAACTTATCATCTGACAAATGAGAATGAGGTCGTTATCTCCTATCAAGCCTCTACGGACAAACCTACGGTCTTGAATCTAACCAATCATTCTTATTTTAACCTATCCGGTGCGGGAGACCCTTATATAGGAGACCATATTCTCACGATCAACGCCGACTATTATCTGCCTACAGACAATACGGCAATCCCGTACGGACCTAAAGAGAAAGTAGAAGGTACACCGATGGACTTCCGGACTCCTCATGAGGTAGGCGAACGAATCAATGACAATTTCGAACAGCTTATATTCGGTAAGGGATATGACCACACGTACATATTAAATAAAGAGGACAACGAACTTTCTTACTGCGCTCGCTGCTCCTCCCCCAAGACCGGTATCGTAATGGAAACTTATACGACTCAACCGGGCGTGCAATTATACACAGGTAACTGGATGACTGGGAATTTCGAAGGTAAGAACGGACAACGCTACCCGGAACGGGCCGCTTTATGTCTGGAAACCCAACATTTCCCCGATAGCCCCAACAAACCGGAATATCCGACAACGGAACTCCGCCCGGGCGAGGTTTTCCAAAGTACTACTATTTATAAATTCAGTGTAGAATAAGAGAATAATTTAAGTAATCTAATAATCTAAAACAACAAAAAAGAAATGGAATCAACAGCAAAAAAGAATTACACATTGCCTATTATCATGATGGTGGCTCTCTTCTTCATGATATCTTTCGTGACGGGTCTACAGAACCCATTCGGTATCATCGTTAAGAACCAGTTCGCTGCCAGCAACTTCATGTCGCAGCTGGGTAACGCGGCTAACTTTATCGCCTATGCCTTCATGGTATTCCGGCCGGCATGCTATTGCAGAAGATCGGTTACAAGAAAACCGCTTTGTTAGCGATCATCGTAGGTTTCTGTGGTGTAGGCATTTCTTATCTTTCCGGTGTGGCTGGTAGCTACGCTGTTTATTTGACAGGTGCTTTCGTGTCCGGTTTCTCTATGTGTATGTTGAATACCGTAGTAAACCCGATGTTGAACACGCTAGGTGGTGGTGGAAACAAAGGTAACCAATTAATTCAGGTTGCCGGTTCCGTGAACTCTATCGGCGCTACGATCGTTCCGGTATTGGTTGGTTATTTGATCGGTGACGCTGCTAAGGCTCAGATCAGTGACGCTAACCCGGCATTGTTCTTGGCTATGGGTATCTTTGCCATCGTATTTATCGTATTGTTCTGCATGCAAATTCCGGAACCGCATATGGTTAAGGAAAATGAAGCCAAGACTCCGGACAAGCACAGCGCGCTTTCTTTCCGTCACTTCATTTTAGGTGCCATCGCAATCTTCTTGTATGTGGGTGTCGAAGTAGGTATTCCTAACTTCATGAACTTGTTCGCTACTTCTCCTGAGATCGGTATCGATCCTACAGTAGCCGGTTCTATCGTGGGTACATATTGGTTCTTGATGATGATCGGACGTCTGTTCGGTGCCTCTTTCGGAGCTAAGATCTCTAGTAAGGCGATGTTGTCATCAGCCGCCACGGTAGGTATGATCTTTATCTTGATCGCTATCTTTGCCCCTGCTACGACAAAAGTTAGTATGCCTGTATTCTTGTCTGATATCTCTTTCGGTATGGTTGAGGTTCCGGTTGGAATCATGTTCATGGCTCTTTGTGGTTTATGTACTTCCATCATGTGGGGTGGTATCTTCAACTTGGCAGTAGAAGGTTTAGGTAAATATACGGCAGCCGCTTCCGGTATCTTCATGGTGATGGTTTGCGGTGGAGGTATTCTTCCGTTGATCCAAGGAGCTGTAGCCGACGCTGGCGGTTTCATTACTAGCTTCTGGGTGGTATTCCTAGGATTGGCATATTTGCTATATTACGCTTTGATCGGTAGCAAGAACGTAAACAAAGACATTCCTGTTGAATAATAAGGACAGGACATAATATGATAAAGAAGAAATTATCCGGCAGAGTTATCTGAATGGGTAATTTCTTCTTGTTTATTCAATTATTTACCTTAATCAAATTAAGTATCATGCAACAAAAAATCAGAACTAAATTTAAAGAGTTATTTAATACCGAAGGTAGCTTATACACATCCCCGGGACGTATTAACTTGATCGGTGAACACACTGATTATAATGGAGGTTTCGTTTTTCCGGGTGCTGTAGATAAAGGGATGATCGCCGAGATCAAACCGAATGGGACGGGCAAAGTCCGGGCGTTCTCCATCGACTTAAATGATTACGCTGAATTTGGCTTGACCGAGGAGGACGCTCCTTCCGCAAGCTGGGCTAGATATATCTTTGGCGTATGCCGGGAGATTATTAAACGAGGTGGTAATATCCAAGGTTTCGATACCGTATTCGCTGGAGACGTACCTCTGGGCGCTGGAATGTCTTCTTCCGCCGCATTGGAAAGTACTTATGCTTTCGCATTGAATGACTTATTCTCATTGAATATCGATAAATTCGAGTTGGCTAAGATCGGTCAAGCTACAGAACATAATTATTGTGGCGTGAATTGCGGTATCATGGACCAATTCGCTTCCGTATTCGGCAAGGCCGGAAGTTTGATCCGCTTGGATTGCCGTTCTTTGGAATATAAATATTATCCGTTTAATCCGGTTGGTTACAAACTCGTGTTATTGGATTCGGTCGTTAAGCATGAGTTGGCGTCCTCAGCCTACAACAAACGCCGTAAATCCTGCGAGAACGTGGTAGCCGCCATTCGCCGCAACCATCCGAAAGTAGAGTTCTTACGTGACGCTACGATGGAGATGCTGAACGAGGTAAAAGCGGATGTCAGCGCAGAGGATTACATGCGTGCCGAATATGTTATCGAGGAAATCCAACGTGTACTCGACGTATGTGCCGCTTTGGAGAAAGGCGACTATGAGACTGTCGGCGAAAAGATGTACGGCACGCATCAAGGTATGAGCAAGCTTTATGAAGTTAGCTGCGAGGAACTGGATTTCTTGAACGATATCGCCAAGGAATGTGGTGTAACGGGTTCTCGTGTCATGGGTGGAGGATTCGGTGGTTGTACGATCAACTTGGTTAAGGATGAGTTGTACGACGATTTCGTGAAGAAAGCCTTCTCCGCTTATAAAGAGAAGTTTGGCCGTGAACCTAAATTATATAATGTAGTAATCAGCGACGGAGCACGCAAGCTCTGTTAATCTTTAAAATCCATAAAACGATGTCAGCAGCTTTTTATCAAGACGAAGTAAAATTCTATGTTGCCGTAGATTGTATCATTCTAGGGTTTAACAATAAGGAGTTGAATGTTTTATTATACAAACGTTCGTTCGAGCCGATGAAAGGACAGTGGTCTCTTATGGGAGGTTTCGTGAAATCCGGGGAAAGCGTGGATGAAGCAGCATCACGGGTATTAACCGATTGCACGGGCATCGAGCATCTTTTTATGGAACAAATAGGGGCTTACGGAGATGTATCGCGTGACCTAGGGGAGCGGGTTATCTCCGTAGCTTACTATTCCTTGGTGAATATGAATGATTTTAGTCCCGAGATCTTGGAAAACCATAACGCTACTTGGACCAAGATATCCGAGCTTCCTGACTTGATTTTCGACCATAACCAAATGATAAACGATACGTTATCCGTCCTTAAAAAGAAAGCGGCAAGCCGCCCTATCGGTTTCAATTTGCTTCCCGAGCAATTTACCTTGCCCCAACTACAGACATTGTATGAGGCCATCTACCAAACCCTTTTAGACAAACGGAACTTCCGCAAAAAGCTAAACGCCATGGATATTCTGGAAAAACTGGATATCAAAGACAAGAAAAGTTCTAAACGAGGAGCTTTCCTCTACAAATTCAACGAGAAAAAATACAACAAATGGGTTGAACAGGGTTTCGACTTCTCGCTCTAATCCGAATGATGTATACCCGCAAGAATAAGGCGCTCAACGGGCTATCTTAAATATCTCTCAATTTATCAAAAATATAAGAAGATAGGAACCTTTACCAAAAAGGAATTGTTTGATTGATATAACGGCTCTTACAAAGAGTTTGATTATCTTTGCAGTCAAATAAATAATTCATCTGATAAAATGAACGATATTCAAGTAATGAACAAAGCAGCTGATAACATCCGTATACTGGCTGCGTCAATGGTGGAGAAAGCGAACTCCGGGCACCCGGGTGGCGCTATGGGTGGTGCAGACTTTGTTAACGTACTGTTCTCAGAGTTCTTAATATACGATCCCAAGAATCCCAAATGGGAAGGACGCGATCGTTTCTTCCTTGACCCGGGGCATATGTCTCCGATGCTTTATTCCGTACTGGCTTTAAGCGGCAAATTCACATTGGATGAACTTCAACAGTTCCGCCAATGGGGAAGCGTTACTCCGGGACATCCTGAGGTAGACGTTATGCGTGGTATCGAAAACACGTCCGGCCCGCTGGGACAAGGACATACTTATGCGGTAGGTGCGGCTATCGCAGCTAAATTCTTGAAAGCACGTCTGGGTGAGGAAGTAATGAACCAGACTATTTACGCATATATTTCCGATGGAGGTATCCAAGAAGAAATCTCCCAAGGTGCCGGACGTATCGCCGGAACTTTAGGACTGGACAACTTGATCATGTTCTACGACGCTAACAACGTGCAGCTATCTACCAAGGTAGAAGACGTCGATGCGGAGAACGTAGCCATGAAATACGAGGCTTGGGGCTGGAAAGTCATTCAAATAAACGGTAACGACGTAAACGAGATCCGCAAGGCTTTAAAAGAGGCTAAGGCAGAGATCTCCAAACCGACTTTGATCATCGGTAACACCGTTATGGGGAAAGGTGCTGTCGGCGCTGATAACAGCTGTTACGAGAATAAGGTATCTACTCACGGACAACCTTTATCCGCAGCAGGAGCTTCCATCGCAGATACGATCAAGAACCTAGGAGGCGATCCGGAACATCCGTTCGCAATCCTTCCTGAGGTAGCCGAATTATATGCCAAACGTGCGAAAGAACTGGAAGTAATCGTCGTCGAGCGTTACGCCGTGAAAGACGTCTGGGCGAAAGCTCACCCGGACTTAGCGGCTAAGATGGAGCAATGGTTCTCCGGTAAGGCTCCTAAAATCGACTGGGCCGCAATCGAGCAGAAAGCGAACCAAGCGACCCGTGCCGCTTCCGCTACCGTATTAGGTGTGCTTGCTACCCATGTAGAAAACATGATCGTAGCTTCCGCCGACCTTTCCAATTCCGATAAGACAGACGGCTTCTTGAAAAAGACCCATGCTTTCGTGAAAGGCGACTTTAGCGGAGCTTTCTTCCAAGCGGGTGTAGCCGAGCTTTCTATGGCTTGTATCTGTATCGGTATGTCTTTACATGGTGGCGTGATCGCCGCTTGCGGTACTTTCTTCGTATTCTCCGATTACATGAAGCCTGCGTTACGTATGGCCGCATTGATGGAGCAGCCCGTTAAGTTCATCTGGACACACGACGCTTTCCGTGTTGGAGAAGACGGACCTACGCACGAGCCGGTAGAGCAAGAAGCTCAAGTTCGTTTATTAGAGAAATTGAAGAATCATAAGGGACACAACTCTATGTTGGTACTTCGTCCGGCAGACGTTGTGGAGACAACAGTCGCATGGAAACTAGCGATGGAGAACGTTTACACTCCTACCGCATTGATTCTTTCCCGTCAGAATATCACAGATCTTCCCGCTAAGGAAAACCGCTATCAAGAGGCTTTGCAAGCAGAGAAGGGTGCCTATATCGTCAATGAAGACGCAAATGCGGATGTAATTCTTTTGGCTTCCGGTTCCGAGGTATCGACTTTGGTCGAGGGCGCCGCCCTGCTTCGTGCCGATGGCATAAAGGTTCGTATCGTTTCCGTACCTTCCGAAGGTCTATTCCGTTCACAAAGCAAAGAGTACCAAGAATCCATTCTTCCCGCAGGAAGCAAGATTTTCGGCTTAACCGCTGGTCTTCCGGTTAATCTGGAAGGGTTGGTAGGTCCTAACGGCAAGGTATGGGGACTTGAATCCTTCGGTTTCTCCGCCCCTTACAAAGTATTGGACGAGAAATTAGGTTTCACGGCTAAGAACGTTTATAACCAAGTAAAAGAATTATTAGCATAAAGATGGGTATAGTAGGTTTGTGTAGCGATCACGCTGGTTTTGAGTTAAAAGAATATATAAAGACAATCCTCAATGAAAGGGGATTGTCTTATAAAGATTTTGGAACTTATTCCTCTGACAGTTGCGATTATCCGGATTTCGCCCATCTGATGGGCAAGGCCGTAGAAGCTGGCGAGGTTTATCCGGGAATAGCTGTCTGCGGTACAGGGAATGGCATTAGTATGACCTTGAACAAACATCGGGGTGTCCGTGCCGCCTTATGCTGGCAAGAGGATATCGCGAAACTGGCACGTGAACATAACGACGCGAACGTGTTATCAATGCCCGGTCGTTTTATCAGCAAGGAAGAGGCTAAGAAAATCGTTGAGATATTCTTGGATACACCTTTTGAGGGTGGTCGCCACCAACGTCGTATAGACAAGATCCCTTTGTAAAGTCCGCGAAAAAGTCACTTTATAAAATAAAGAAGGCTCTCCCATGGTTCGCTTACCATTCGGAGAGCCTTTTCGTATCACCGTTTAAACGGCAACGTACATATAATAGATGACGGATGCCAAATTTGAAGACTTTCTACTATTAAACATTCGATCTCGCTTTTTGTTCTTTCCATTTAGTTAAAAATGTACGGGCTACCGTCGGGAATAACTCCAGCAACAGTATTTCTTTCTCATTCTCAGCCAATAACACATCCAAATCCTCCAATACAGGATTCTCTTGCATCACGTAATGGGAACCGTCGTAAGGCACCTCATTTTGTACGCCGGTGATTTTCAACCGAAACGCCGGATCTACCGGAATCGGCGTCTTGCCATACTCTCCTTTTACCAAGGCGATAAACTGGTTGGAAGGATTACTATACATTGGGCGGCCTTTCAGCTCATCCAGCGCACAGGAAACCGCTT
>ERZ773142.1767-NODE-1767-length-10698-cov-3.48332_pt1 | contig 10698 bp, 6 predicted proteins | sample MGYA00580853_ERZ773142 | MGnify/ENA primary metagenome ERZ773142 (study PRJEB29015, sample SAMEA2737862) | human gut metagenome | biome: human gut; feature: human-associated habitat; material: faeces | place: China | collected 2012 ... | reverse complement strand
GTAACTGTCGGTTCGGAAATTCTTTATCCCCAATACGCATCAGAAAATACTGTTCAATGCCCATTATAGAGGATATTTCTTGCTGGAAACTGTTCACTCGTATAATAGCTTCCATTGTTACCGCACTCAAGTTATTCACCACATCTGACGTCGAACTTCCTTTATCGAACCCAGGCACAGCAACATAAATATTCTTTAAGTTCATTGCCGTAGTAATGGCACTGGAACGGCGTACCATAATACATCGTGCGCGAACCGTCCATTACTCCCACTCCATCGGCTCCTCCAATGGAAAGCGGGCAGAGGTAAGTTACGTCAATCTCCAACTCATCGAGTTTGGAGAATTTAATGCCTACTTCTTCGGAAGTAGTCTTTCCGGCAGGAATCACCACTTCTGTTTTCAACAGCTGATAATATGTTTCAGGCAGCACTTCATAATGCGTGTCGTTCTTTGCATTATATTCACTAGTCAACGAAGCGTCTACCTTCAAGCTGACCTTCACATCATCCCCCGCCGGATAAGACAATTTCACCGCAAAAGTCTTCGTTTGGCTTGTCACCTTACGGTTAAAAGTGAAAGCCTCCGTATTTTTACTGGCAGCCACATTCAAGTATGCCGAATTATCGAACGGTGACTTTTCGCTGTAATCCGTATTATCACAGGCAACCGGCAGAAATAACAAAACTGCGGCTGCAAAGCACTGATAAAGTTTATGTATTCTCATAGTTTACATCGTTTAGTGAGCCGAAGCAGGATTCAGGAATTGAATACCTCCACGGGTCTGTTTATAAATAATATCAGTATCGTAGTAATCGGCAGAGATATTGTAAATAGCAATACCTCCCAATGGCGTTTCCATATTGAGAGCACCGTAAGCAGCTCCGGCGATGGCATTGCGCGTCACTCCGTTATAGTCGGTCAATGTACCGTCAGGAGTGACAGCCAACAGCAGGCGATCCGGAGCGGCCTTGCCATATCCGGTGGCATAAAATACGGAGGTTTCTATATCATATTCATCGGATGCACCGGAAATATCAAGTACGAAATAGTTGAAAAGGCTGCGCTGCGCTTCCGGCAACAAGGAAGGGGTACCTTCAAAAACTAACAGACACGGTGTCTGTCCCAAAGCATCCAGTAGCGACTTTAACGCCGAGACGTCTACCGCAGAGCCTTCCGAACCGAGGGCAAGCCCGTCAAATGTCCCTGTACGCACTGCCTCAACAGCAGAAGTAATAGAGGTATTCAGTTTATCTTTAGCCGTGCAATCTATATAGTAAAGCACTTTCGTACCATAATCCTCACGTACCAACTTCATATCCTCCCGGTCATATTCGGACAGACGGTCGGCATTACGCATCGTCACTATATCGATACTGTCCGGCAACGCACGGAGAAAGTCCTTCTCACCGGTAGATACTTCCGGAGCATTATCCAACCGGGCATAAACGACAGCATGTTTCGTTGCTTTATATGCGCGAAGATTCTGCGTATATGCCGCATATTCTTGCGGATTCTGTTCCTTAAACCCATTCACCTGACTATCGTGTATTTCCATTTCCGTCCAGTCGTCGCAACTGATGGTGGCAACCGACAGGAAAGTAGTCAGTAGGCATAACTTAAAGATTGATTTATATTTCATAATCTCATTGATTTAAAGGTTCGTTCTAGTTTGAAGATTGACTATTCTCAATGGAATGGTCTTTCTTATCCCACCAAAGTTTAGTTCCTGCGGCATCGGGACCATTCAGCATTTCTACAGCTTGATCGATGTATTTCGGATTTCCCGTATATTCATCTGCAGGGAAAGGCAGACGACGGGGACCGATTGTTACATTCACACTATTATTGGGGTCTTTATTCTCCACGGCAGGCAACAACTTCGGGTAGCCCGTACGACGATGTTCCGCCCATGCTTCCAGCCCCAGCGGGAATATTGCAATCCATTTTTGAGTAATGATACGCTCCAGGTTCCGTTCGAAATACTCCGCTCCAGGTTCCCAGGCAATCGTAATGGTACTTACCGCCGGATGGCTATACTTAATATCAGCCCCGTCCATCGGGTTCACATAGTCTATAGGCTTTTTCTCCGCATCCTTCACATATTGGTCTGCTCCGGTGGCTCCGCCACGCTCTTCGAATGAAAGGGCAATAGCCTTTTCATACAATGCCTGTGCATCGCCTCCCATATTCCAACCACGCAACGCGCCCTCGGCACGAAGGAAAGTCACCTCCGCTGCATTCATCCAGAGATAAGGATCGGTGCTGGAAATCACCTGCTTTGAGTAAAGGTTAATCATGTCGTCTTTCTTCTGGGTAAATATGCCGATACGTACACCGTAATAATCGTATACATCGACTTTCTCGCCATCCTGATCGACTGTCTGCACACCTTTGACAAACATCTTATCCAAACGCGGATCTTCATAACCTTTCATAATAGAAACTAAATCGGCACTGATACGGTAGTCATTCCAGTTATTAAATAGCAACTCCGAACGGTTCTCCGCCACATGAAGCATGGCGTTGTCCTCATTCGATTCAATCACTCCCGCTTCCACAGCCTTCTGCGCAATACGTTGCGCCTCGGTAGGATTGACATAGCTCATACGCATAGCAATGCGAAGTTGCATGGAATGTACAAACTTACGCCATTTGGAAATGTTTCCGTAATACAAGTCTTCCAGTTTGCGGAAAGCCTCGGACGACAGGTCTTTGTTTTCCTCCAACACTTTATCCGCTTCTTCCAGTTCTTTCAGCATCTGTGTATATACCTGCTCCTGCGAATCGTAAGCGACAGCCAGGTCTTCACCCGAATTATCATTATCCATCATCTTCGAATAAGGAATCGGACCGTAAATGTCCGTCACACGATGCATGATACACACCCGGAGAATTTTACCAAAAGCTAAAGCCACAGGGTCATCCGTCTTGTTCATCATATCGCGGTACTGCGGGTACATGTCTTTAATCGGATCGGCAAACGGGGATTTGAGCCATCCCTGTTCGGGATTGAAAGTAGAGAATTTCATCACCCAAGTGTCTACAATTCCTTCCAGATAACCACCGTATGCTCCTCCTGCCATGGCATCCATAAACTGGTAAAGGTGTTCACGTGTAGGAATCACCAATCCCTGCATTCCTTTGAGCGTAGCACCTACAATATGATTCTCACGCTGCATTTCTTCTCCGTCCGCTTCGTACATACTCCGGTTGATGTCGCTGTCGAAACAACCGCCCAACGGAAGCAGAAATAATGAAAGGATCATTATCAGAAGAATGTTATATATTCGTTTCATGTCCATCATAGTATTTAGAAGTTAATCTTTATGTTAAATCCTATATTCCGGGTACTCGGCATCATGAAGTAGTCGATTCCCTGATAATAGTTGTTCGTAGTAGCTACTGCTTCAGGATCGAAAGGAGCTTTACAGTAGATCATCCAGAGATTTCTGCCCACAAGGGATACATTGATATCACAAACATTGCCCAGCCAGCGGCGCGGAACGGTGTAACCGATATGTGCCTCCTGCAGACGCAGGTTGGTAGCACTATAAGTATAGTAGGTAGGCAATCCGCTCTGCGATGCTACCACTTCATAGAAGCTTTGCGGATTCACGCGGCTACGGCCATTTATCCATACTCCTCCGGCATCACGCGCGGCAGCAGATGTTTCAGATACTCCGTAGAGATCAAGATAAGCCTGTGTTGCCGAATAAACGATTCCGCCCAAACGGGCTGTCAACAAGAAACCGGCATTGATACCTTTATAAGAGAAGCTATTATTCCAGGCTAAATTTGCCTTAGGAAGTACGCTTCCCAACTTTATGTCACCGGCATTGTCGATGGCTGTCACATTGCCGCTATCGTCAATCAGGATATTACCGTTAATATCACGCTTCAAATCGGCATGGGTATAAAGATCGCCCAGCGTACCACCTTCCTTCAGGATAAATTTCGCCTTTCCGAATCCGCGACCTTCATCGGTTTTGAGTTCCAGTTTATCGACGTTGTAAGTTTTGCCCGTTTCCGGGTGAACATAATCCTTCACTAGTTCGACGATTTCATTCTTGTTGGCCGAGAAAGTAAAGCTGCTGTCCCAGCCGAAATCTCCCCAACGATGCCCATAAGACAACATAGCCTCGAAACCATAGTTGCGTACATATCCGGTCTGTACATACAATTTGTCATATCCTGACGAAACAGGAAGCCGAGGATCAAATGTCTGATTATAAGTATTGGCGTAATAGAAAGATCCGCTCAATTTGAAATCTTTAAACAGGGTTGCATCCAGACCTACTTCCCATGAGTCAGTACGCTCGGGGTATAGTTTACCAATGGGATAATTCGTCTGCGATTTCCAGTCCTGCTTATTGGCATCATACGAGTAAGTAGGATAGGTAAGAAAACGAGGATAAGGATTACCTACGGAACTGAACGATCCACGTACTTTAAGATAATCCACCCAATCAGGCAGTTTCAATATTTCAGTGATGACAGCCGAAAGCCCTACGGAAGGATAGAAGAATGAAGCCTGCGGAGAATGTGTCAGCTGCGAAGCCCAGTCGTTACGTCCTGTAACGGTGAGATAAAGCATACTTTTCCACCCTACTTCGGCACTGGCAAAAATAGATTCGGTCGCTTCGCGCCAACCCACCTGCGTAGCACGTTTTTTTGCGTTGTCAAGGTCGTAAACATTGAACAGATTAGGAATACCAGTTTCTCGTATAGGCCCCGCATAGCCCAATTCCTTACTAGTCACTCCACTATAACTGGCACCGATATTGGCTACAATCGTAAAATCCTGAATACGTTTATTAATATTCACCAACACATCGGCATAAGTCTGCGAATATTGTCCGTTATTTACTGTATAATGGCCTTGTGAACTACCGTCAGTCAGCGTGTTGCTACTGCTTGCATAAAGCTTGCCTTCATATTCGCTATGAGTATTGTCGATGCGAACACGCCCTGCCACATTCAGCCAGTCAAGAATCTGGTAACTCAAACCTGCTGAAGCCATATAGCGTTTCTTATTGTTGAGACGGAGATTACGGTAAGCAATCCAATAAGGATTCTGCATACGAAGGTCACCTTCGCCCTGCGGCCAAAACTGTACGCTAATTTTCCGGGCTTCATCCCAACGCTCGAAATTCTTCACTATAGAGAAATCATCCCCACGAGGGAAAAGATAAGCAGAAACCAACGGATTGGAGTACTGCCCCTGATTGGTCATATTACGGTCGTTCTGAAGAATATAGCTTGCACTTACATCCAGTTTCATCTTGTCATTCAAGAAACTGGTCGTATTGCGGAAAGTGAAATTATATCTGTTATACCTATTGTTGGGAACCATCCCTGCCGAATTGACGGCAGCCGCAGAAAAGAAAGTCTGATTTTTATCCGTTCCGGTAGACAACGTAACGGAATTTGTATATACCGCACCCGTATCAAAAAAATCATCCGGCTCATATCCTGTTTGAGCAGCCGAGTTTAACTTCGGTCCCCAGCTATAAATATTGGAATTTCCTGTTTTACCATTACTACCTGTACCATAACGGTCCTGGAACTCGGGCATCTTAAAAGCATTCAACCATTCGATGCCACTTGATACACCTACTTGCAGCTTACCTACCTGTCCTTTTTTTGTAGTAATCACAATCGCACCGTTTGCCGCATTACTACCATAAAGGGCGGCAGCTGCCGCTCCAGTCAGTACGGAAATGCTTTCTATATCTTCCGGATTAATATCAGCAATGGCCTCGGTAGCTCCCTTTGAACCAAATTCCGTATCTCCTCCGCCACCGAAATTATACATCGGAATACCGTCAATCACATACAAGGCGTTACTACTCTGTTCAATAGACTTTGTTCCACGCATCACCACTCTACTTGCCCCACCGACACCGGAAGAGCTCGTATTGATAGTAACACCCGCAACTTTACCATTCAGGCTGTTTACAAAATTAGCATCCTTAATTTGGGTCAGTTCGTCGGACTTTACTTGCTGTACGTTGTAGCTCAATGCTTTCTGCTCGCGTTTGATGCCAAGTGCTGTTACAACGACTTCACTCAACAGTTTTGTATCCGAAGCCAGTTGCACGCTATATGTATTCTGTCCGGTTACTTTTACCGTCTGTGGAGTGTAACCTACATAACTGATACTCAACACACTTCCTGCAGGAGCTTCGAGCGAAAAGTTACCGTCTATGTTTGTGATAGTTCCAATGCTTGTACCTTCCACACGTACATTGACACCAATCAACGGTTCTCCGCTATCATCCAGTACGCGTCCGGTGATACGTTTGGTGGAAGCAGTTTCGGTTGCTTTCTGTTCTTGTGGAACGATGATGACATATTTTCCTTTGAGCTGATACGTATATCCTGTACCTTTTAGGATTTCCGTGAGAGAGTTCTCCAACGTGGCTTTTTCCAACGCCAAATCGATGGAGGGTTTGTTTTTCAACTGCGACTCGTTGTAACCAACGGACAGTTTCGTTTGTTTTTCCACTTCTTTCAATGCCTCGATGACCGATATGTTTTTCTTATGGATCGTAATCCGGGCATTACTACTTTGAGCAAAAGTAGGGGTAGAAAGGAGCAGACAGCACAAAAAAAGCATAAATACTCGACTGATTGCCTGCTTATTGGCTATAAATTCATAAATTTGCTGCATCTTCTTAGTATTAGTTTATACAGATAAAGTTAGATTCTCGAATTTAGTAGCGTCTGGTTAACGCTAATAGTAAGAATTTCGATTTCACATCCGGGGGAAGGTTGCAGCTTCTCCCGGATATTTTTTCCGCATAGGCTCAATGTATTTTAAGGTTAATATTCAGTGTTTACAAGTTCTATTTTGTTCCCCGGTGCCGAAGCATGTCTTCCCCGGTACCGGAGCCTATCTTCATCGGTGCCGGAGACGCCCTTCCCCGGTGCCTGAAATATAGCACTTGTCTCCCACTATTTTATAGTCCAGATTTCCCGTCACACGAGCGATAATATCCATCACTTCTTCCATAGAAGCATTTTGCCCGAAAGTAAGATTGAACCGGTCTTCTTTCAGACTACGGAAACTATAAACAAAGGTGTAAGGGTATTTGCGTTCGAGACGGGTGAAGATTTCTTCCAATGTCATACTGCGGAAAACGATTTCGCCACGTTGCCAAGCAGTGACATCCTGCATATCAGGATGAAGTACGTTTCCGGAGCGGGTACGTTTGTTATAAGCCAGTTGCTCGTTCGGCTTCAAGATCTCCTGCCCCTGCTGATTATTGTACTCTACCAACACTTTTCCGGAAATCAGGGTAGCTGTCACTTCCTCTTCGTCGGGGTAGGCTGTCACGTTGAATTCCGTTCCGAGTGCCGTCACCTGAAAGTCCGAGGACTTCACGATAAAAGGATGCTCTTCGTCACGTTTCACCTTGAAGCTGGCTTCTCCCACAAGATACACACAACGGGTATCACCCTTAAATTGCTGTGGATAAAGTAAAGTGCTTTGGGAATTAATCAATACCTGCGTACCATCCGGCAAAGTGATGTTCCGCATCTCGGCGGTAGGAATATATGCTTGCAACAAATCTGGTGCCTGCCGGTTCTGCAAAGCCAGATAGATAGAAACGGAAGAAACTGCAATCAACAAAGCTGCCGCTACGCGCCACACTACCAGATGAGTACGTAAAGAATGTATCCTGCGCCTCGTTCCGATGCCTGTCAGTTCACGCATCCGTTCCAAAGAATGACGGTAGCCGGAAGTCGTTGCCGATTCGGTAGCTTCCCAAAGTTGATTGAGTTCATGATCTTTTTCATCGGCACGTTCTTCGTCGGTCAGCCATGTACGGAAATCCTGATCGACTTCTTTCGGATAGTCGTGATTGATATAACGGTCGATTACATCGCGAATATAATTCTTCATAAGGTGATATTTATTGTTCTGTTTAGAAACGCTTACGTAAATATCACTACTCAGCAAGGACAACTACGGGAAAAGACGGAATAGAATAACAAACATTAACACTTTGCGGAGTTCCGTCAATGTTTTATAGATGTGATCTTCTACGGTACGCAAAGGGATTTGCAGTTTATCTGCTATTTCTTTATGAGAAAGTCCTTCAAAACGGCTCATCTCAAAAACCCGTCTACGGCGATCAGGCAACTGACTGAGTGTCATCCTAATAAGCATTAATACTTCTTTATAGTATAGATTTTCTAACAGGGAGGAATCTTCGTCACAAAGTTCACCCAACAACTGGGCTTTCAAAACTTTGTCTTCATATTCCTGCTCTACCTTCTGATGCTTGAACAGGTTGAATATTTCATTCCGAGTCACAGTATAGAGATAACCAGTCATGGTTTCCTGATCTTGCCAAAGTTCAGGACGTGTCCATAACTTAAGAAATATATTCTGGGCAATGTCTTCCGCATCCTCCTCCGACTTGGTCAACAACTTCGCAAAGTTCTTCACACGAGGGAAGTTAGCGGCATAAAACTGCTCAAAACGGATATCCAATTCTGCTATCGTTTCGTTCATCTGTCGAGTCTTTTACTATGAAACCCGGGGCAAATATAGGCAAAATTAATTTCAGGCAATGGATGCAAACAAAAAAACATCCCACCCTTTAAACCAAAACAAGTCTAAAAGGTGGGAATATTATAAGATTCTAAAGAATCTCAGAAGTTATTCTTCATCCATCAGAATTTCCAAAATCTGACAAGCAGCCTTCGCCACCGGAGTACCCGGACCAAAGATAGCAGCTACACCTGCCTTATACAGGAAGTCATAATCCTGCGCAGGAATAACACCACCGGCAATCACTACAATGTCTTCACGTCCCAGTTTCTTCAACTCTTCGATAATCTGCGGAACCAATGTCTTGTGTCCGGCAGCCAGTGAAGAAACACCTACTACATGAACATCGTTTTCTACCGCTTCGCGAGCTGCTTCCGCAGGAGTCTGGAACAGAGGTCCCATATCCACGTCGAAACCACAGTCCGCATAACCTGTTGCTACCACTTTAGCACCACGGTCGTGACCGTCCTGTCCCATTTTGGCAACCATAATACGAGGTTGACGCCCCTCTTTCTTCGCAAACTTCTCAGCCAGTTCACAAGCACGCTTGAAGTCGCTGTCGTTTTTACTTTCTGATGAATACACGCCTGATATAGTTCTAATTATTGCTTTATAACGTCCTACAACCTGTTCGCACGCATAAGAAATTTCGCCCAAAGTAGCACGAACACGAGCTGCTTCAACTGCCAGTTCAAGCAAGTTACCCTTGCCGGTCTTCACACATTCAGTGATAGCTGCTAATGCCTTGTCCACTTCAGCCTGATTACGTCCTTCTTTCAAACGTTTCAGGTTTTCAATCTGTTCAAGACGAACTGCCGTATTATCAATTTCAAGGATATCAATCGGAGCTTCTTTTTCCAAACGATACTTGTTCACACCCACAATGGTCTGCTGACCGCTGTCGATACGAGCCTGTGTACGTGCAGCCGCTTCTTCGATACGCATTTTAGGAATACCTGTTTCGATAGCTTTCGCCATACCACCCAGTTTTTCAATTTCCTGAATATGTTCCCAAGCCTTGTGTGCCAGTTCGTTCGTCAGAGATTCTACATAGTAAGAACCACCCCATGGGTCAACGTTCTTGCAGATGTAAGTTTCTTCCTGAATATAAATCTGTGTGTTACGTGCGATACGTGCAGAGAAATCTGTCGGAAGAGCAATAGCCTCATCCAATGCATTGGTATGCAAAGATTGGGTATGTCCCAAAGCTGCAGCCATAGCCTCAATACAGGTACGTCCTACATTGTTGAACGGATCTTGCTCCGTCAATGACCATCCGGAAGTCTGTGAGTGAGTACGCAATGCCAGTGATTTCGGGTTCTTCGGATTAAACTGTTTCACAATCTTTGCCCACAACATACGTGCGGCACGCATCTTGGCAATTTCCATGAAGTGATTGGTTCCGATTGCCCAGAAGAAAGAAAGACGCGGAGCAAATGCATCAATATCAATACCTGCTGCTGTTCCGGCACGGAGATATTCCAAACCGTCAGCCAATGTATAAGCCAACTCAATATCTGCGGTAGCACCTGCTTCCTGCATGTGATAACCGGAGATAGAGATAGAGTTGAACTTAGGCATCTTCTGCGAAGTATATTCGAAAATATCGGAAATAATCTTCATAGAGAATGCAGGCGGATAAATATAGGTATTACGCACCATGAATTCCTTCAAGATATCGTTCTGGATAGTACCTGCCATTTCTTCGAGTTTAGCACCTTGTTCCAAACCGGCATTGATATAGAATGCCATAATCGGAAGTACGGCACCATTCATCGTCATGGATACAGACATCTTATTCAAAGGAATACCATCGAACAAAACCTTCATGTTTTCCAATGAACAGATAGATACACCTGCTTTACCTACGTCACCCACTACACGTTCGTGGTCGGGGTCATAACCGCGGTGAGTAGCCAAGTCAAACGCTACTGACAGACCTTTCTGACCGGAAGCCAGATTACGGCGATAGAAAGCATTGGACTCTTCGGCAGTAGAGAATCCGGCATACTGACGGATGGTCCAGGGACGAAGGGTGTACATTACTGAATACGGACCACGCAAATAAGGAGGAAGTCCGGCAGCATAGCCGAGATGTTCCATCCCTTCGAGGTCTTCTTTTGTATAAACAGGC
>ERZ773142.1756-NODE-1756-length-10771-cov-2.36879_pt1 | contig 10771 bp, 3 predicted proteins | sample MGYA00580853_ERZ773142 | MGnify/ENA primary metagenome ERZ773142 (study PRJEB29015, sample SAMEA2737862) | human gut metagenome | biome: human gut; feature: human-associated habitat; material: faeces | place: China | collected 2012 ... | reverse complement strand
TTGGGCTCCTACACGCTGACCGTGAACGGCAAGCCCGCAGTGGGTTCGCTGGAAGACGGCTTCGTATACCTTGTGGTCAACGCCGGCGATACGTTGGAGATTGCGCTCGAGCTCGACATGTCCGTCAAGTTCGTGCGCGCCAACTCCCGCGTGCGCTCCGACGCCGGCCAGGTGGCCGTTATGCGCGGTCCGCTGGTCTACTGCGCCGAACAGGTCGATAACCCCGGTGATCTGTGGAACTATCGTCTGGCCGATGGCGTCACCGGTGCGGATGCCGCTGTGGCTTTCCAGGCCGACTTGCTGGGTGGCGTCGATACCGTTGATTTGCCGGCAGTGCGCGAGCACGCCGACGAGGATGACGCGCCGCTGTACGTGGATGCCGACGAACCGCGTGCGGGCGAACCCGCGACGCTGCGCTTGGTGCCGTACTACTCGTGGGCCAACCGCGAGATAGGCGAGATGCGTGTCTTCCAGCGTCGATAAATATCGGCGATATGCCGGCCTGCGCGCAACTGGCCGGCAAAAAAATACTTATGCCGCCATCGTCTGTAATAAGTCGATGACGGCATAGGCCGGATGTCAGTATCGATTGGAGCCGAAAACACATCCGGGGAATGAGGTCTCCTGTGCGGGGTAATACCCGTGCAGGAGATTATTTTTTAATTATATGCTCCTGCTGTGAGAGCTGTCGGCGGAGTCGACTGAGGGCGGTCATAAGCGGTACCGTGTAAGCCACCCTCAGTCTCGCTTTGCGAGCCAGCTCCCGCCAGCGGGAGCCTGTTGGTTCCTGATTCAGCGAGGCTGAATCGTTGCGCCGTAGGTACTGCGACACGGCGAAACGCAGCAATGCTCTAATGCGAAAATAAATGCGAAAGCTGAGAAATTACCGGGTTTTTGTTGTATAAGATGGTTGATATCACTGAGGGAAAGTTGTGAAACCGTATTCGCTCGGTTATGATGTGGAATCAGCTTCGGTGAATTGCTCCAACCGGGATATCCATGGCGGATATCACACCAGATTTACTGAAGACACTCATTCCGGTGAACCCAATAACCAATAAAGGAAACTGATGGAGAACGGGCTCTGCGGCCCAGCATCCACAGAAGAAGTCCTGGTCGCATAGACGCGACGTAGCCTGAGCGAAGACGCGAAAGACCGGGGCGGAGAGGTCCAAGCAGGAATGCATCAATCAACACGAAAGCGGTGGCTTGCGTCAATCGGCGCGGTTGCAGCGGTCGCCACACTGGCCACCGGCGGTGCAGTCACCGCGCAGGCAGCCGATACGCCCGTCATCAAGAATGCGGATGTGGCATATCCGTCGTTCAAGGGATCTGATGATCCGATGAAGACGGCGGCGAACAACACCACATATAACCCTGCCGCCAGCTATCTGCAGGAGACATTCGATAACGACGTGAAGAACCTGGCCGGCACCGACACCGACCATGACTTCTGGATCGATAAGATTCTCACCCGTACTGGTGCACAGCCAACTGGTAAAGGCACGAACGACAAGGGTGCTTACTCGTATGAAGGCTCCGACGGCAACAACTACCTGTTCACCCGTGGTCGCGCCGCCTACATGTACACGCACACGCCTAATCGGCTCGGTTTTGTGGGTAACACCGCCTACTGGGATGAGACCAACAGGGATGGCTTTACCGTTACCGTAAACGCTGACGGTGCAAACCAGACCCTTAACGAAGACGCCTCCCAGCGCAAGCAGACGCCGAGCTACTTCACCTCCTTGTTCCAGACCGGTGGCAAGAGCCTCAAGATCAAGGAAGTTAAGTACATCACCTACAACAACGTGATGGTTGCGAACCTCACCGTGGAAAGCACGCAGGACCGCGATGTCACACTGACCACGGCCTCGCCGTTCGCCGCCGAGGGTGCTGATGGGGCCACCGAACTTACTGGCCGCGTGAACGTCAAGAACAACCTGACGACCATCTATCCGCGCTTCTCCGCCAACAACCAGGACGGTTCCAACTGGATCGTCAGCGGTGGCAAACTCACCAGCACGTTGAGCCTCAAGGCCAACGAACCGCAGACCGTCAAGATTCAGCTCGGCCTGATCGCCAACGAACTGCCTGACTCCACCAAGGAATATGAGGCCCGTTACACCGGCGACCTTAAGGATGCTGCCGCCTCCTACAAGGATTCCGTGACCACCTACAACAAGTGGTGGGTCGATAACGCTCCCTACGTGGACACTCCGGAAGACAACATCGATAAGACCGTGGTCTACCGCTGGTGGCTGAGCCGTTTCAACATGCTCGACGCCAACATGCCTGGCAACACCTTCCAGTACCCGACCTCCATCGAGGGTGTGCTCGGCTACAACAACCAGATCGTGCTCACCTCCGGCATGTTCATGATGGACACCAAGTGGTTCCGCAACCCCGAGTACTCCTACGGCACCTGGCTTTCCGCCGGCGATACCGCCAAGAAGAGCAAGGCGGGCTATTACTACTACCACGACAATCCGGGCGACCCGGCCAACTGGAACCATAGCTACACGCAGTACATCACGCGCGCCGGCTGGGACTCCTACAAGGTGCACGGCGGTCCGTCCACCGTGGCCGAGAAGCTGGCCGACCAGGGTGCCGAGGACGTGCAAGGTCTACTCGCTTCCAAGAGCGAGCCGGACAACAACGACAACCAGAACAACAATGACAACAGCTTGATTGACTGGTCCTGGTGGTCGATGACCGGTAACGATGCCGACGCCGTTTCCTTCTCTGAGCCGGGTCGCTCCGGCCAGCGCATGGATCGCGCCGATGGTTCCGCCAATATGTGGGCCAACGCTAACGCGGCTGCTCAGGCATACAAGGCTGCTGGCGATACCGCCAACGCCGAGAAGATGCGGGCCATCGCCGACAAGATCCAGAAAGAAGTCACCACTGAACTGTGGGACAAGTCCGACAACCTGCTCAAGCACAGGTGGCTGAACGACGGTGCTTTCGCCAAGTACAAGGAGATCAATAACTACTACCCGTACTCCGAAGGCCTGATGCCTACCGGCAACGAAGATTACAACAAGGCTCTGCGCCTGTTCGAGGATTCCAACGAGTTCCCGATCTTCCCGTTCTTCACCGCCAACCAGGCGGACAAGGCCGCGTTGAACTTCCCCGGTTCCAACAACTTCTCCATCATTAATGCGCAGCCGCTGCTGCAGGTCTACTCGGCCGGTATTCGCAACTACGATGCAGCCAAGAATGGCTACATCACCAATGAGCAGTTCAAGAAGCTGCTGTACTGGGTGGCGTTCGCGCACTACCAGGGCGGCGATAACAACCACCCTGATCAGAACGAGTTCTGGAACGAGGACAACAACAACGTCGGCGATGTGAACGGTGACGGCGTGATCAACAACCTCGACAAGAACCTTGACGCCGCACAGAACGGCGGCAAGATCACCTACCGCTCCTGGATCCACCACACCCAGCTCGGCACCACGAACTGGACGATGGTCGAGGACGTAGCCGGTATGGTGCCGCGCGAGGACAACAAGATTGAGCTAAACCCGATCGAAATCCCCGGTTGGAACTACTTCACGGTAAACAACCTGCGCTACCACGATCAGGATGTCCATCGTATGGGACAAGGACGGCAGCCACTACGGTGGTCCTGCTGGCTACAGCCTGTACGTGGGCGGCAAGCTCGCCTTCACCTCCGACAAGCTGGCGCACCTCATCTATGACCCGGCTGCGGGAACGGTCGAGGTCAAGGACGATTCCGGTGCCCAGGTTACCGTCGGCGCCGAAGCCGTCAAGAACGTGAAGGCCGCCAATCAGGTTACCTTCAATGCCGATCAGCGCGTGACCGACCTGTTCGCCAAGTCCGGCACCAACGTCGACTCCGCCTCCAAGTCCACCACGAACGTGGCCAAGGACGCGGACGTGACCGGTACCACCTACGCCGAGAAGGACACCAACTACCCGGCCAAGAACGCGGTGGACGGCAAGACCGTGATGGAATCGTTCTGGGGTACCAAGGGCTCCGGGAACAAGACCGACACGCTCAATATCAAGTTCAAGGACGGCAAGCAGAAGATCGACGACATCCGCTTGTACTTCTACCAGAGCTCGTCCAGCCAGACCATCTCCGGCTATGCCGAGCCCGCCAACTACAAGTTGGAGTACCAGAAGGATGACGGCACATGGGCCCCGATTGCGGATCAGGTGCGCACCCCGAACTACGCGGGCGCGAACTACAACCGTATCCAGTTCACTCCGGTGGAGACCACGACCATCCGCGCCGTCGGTGTCAAGGAGATCGAAGCCTACAACACCGGTATCAAGGCTGACGGCACTTCTGAGAACCAGACTCCGCAGGTGGATGCTTACGTGTCTTCCAGCACCTCATCCGGTGCCAAGCTCGTCGGTACGGTGAAGGATGACGGTCTGCCCGCAGAAGGCGACGTCACCACCACATGGTCCCAGGTCTCCGGTCCGGAAGGCGGTGCTCGTGGACGCCTCCGCTGCCAGCACCACCGTCACCTTCAACAAGGAGGGTGACTACGTCCTGAAGCTCACCGCTTCCGATGGCGAGAAGGAAGGCTCCAAGGAAATCACCGTTCACGGCATCCCCTCTGACGGTACCGTGAACGTAGCCCCGCAGTCGAGCGCCTCTGCCAGCTACACCAACGGCTACCAGCCGAAGGACAACGCCAAGAAGGTCATCGACGGTCAGGTGGTATACGCCAACACGCCGAACGAGACCTGGAACAACTGGGGCGACAACACCGGTGTGGAGCCGTGGCTGCAACTGAAGTGGGCCGGCAAGGTGCCGCTGAAGAAGGCCAAGGTCTTCTTCTGGACCGATGGCGGTGGCGTGCCGATGGTCTCATCTTGGAAGCTTCAGTACGCTGACGCTGACGGTAACTGGCAGGATGTGAAACTGGCTGACGGCCAGTCCTACACGGTCAACCGGAACGAAGGCAACGAAGTGAAGTTCGCCGACACCGTCGAAACCAACAAGCTGCGCGTGGTCTTCCCGAAGGGCGCCATCGTGGGTGCTTCCGAGTTCGAGGCGTACGCCATCGAGCCGGTGAGCGTGGACGAAGTCAACCGACTGGTGCAGACCGGTTCCAAGGCCGATGATCTGAAGCTGCCCTCCACCGTGAGCGCCGTATACACCGACGGTTCTCGCCGTGACCTCGCCGTCACGTGGGGTAAGGTGACCGACGCTCAGCTGGCCGCCGATGCCGTATTCGATGTCAAGGGCACCGTCGCCGGTGCGCTGAACGGTACGGTTGCACACATCGCGGCTCGTTCCGATACCGCATCGCAGACCGTGGGTAATGCGCAGCCGGTTGAGCAGACCGTCTACCAGAACGCCAAGTCCATCGACCTGCCCGCCACGGTTCCGGTGAAGTTCCCGAACGGATACAACGACGACCGCAAGGTCACGTGGAAGGATGCCGACATCAAGGCCATCGACCTGACCAAGGTTGGTGACTACGAGGTGGCTGGTACCGTCGACGACGGTTCATCTTCCGCAGCTGCCAAGCTCACTGTCCACGTGGTTGCCGACCCGAACGGTTCCTCCACTCCGGAGCCGGAGCCTGAGCCTGAGCCGTTGGTCGGTTGGATTGAAGGCAAGGCGACCAAGACCACCATTTCGCCTGATTCCGAGGCAACCTGGTCACCGGCCGAAGGCAAGCTCAACGACGGCGTAGTCGTCGATGATACTTGGCCGACCACGGATGATCAGAACGTCAACGACAAGGTCTGGGGTTCTTGGGGCAAGGCAAAGGACGGCATGTACGCCCAGTACGACTTCGGTCAGTCCGTGACCGTTGACCAGAGCCGCGCCCAGTTCTGGGCCAACTTCGCGGAGACTGACGATTCGAAGGGTGGTCTGGAAGTCCCGGACGCTTGGAAGATTCAGTACCTCGCCGAGGATGGTTCTTGGAAGGACGTCGAGCCCACCGAGGATTACACCGTCGTGCGTAATTCGCCGGCTTCTCGTGCGGATACCGATGCCAAGGGTTGGAGCGCTGTGACCTTCAAGCCGGTCACCACCAAGTCGCTGCGACTCGTGCTCACTCCGCACACCGGCAGCAGCACCTTCGGGGCCGCCGTGGCCGAGTGGGGCGTGCATGGTATTGACGGCACCGAGCCTGAACCCCGGTCGACAAGACCGCGCTCAAGTCGGCTCTTGACACAGCCAACGGCCTCGATGCAAACCGCTACACCGCCGCTTCATGGGCTGAGTTCCAGCAAAGCATTGACGCTGCCCAGGCTGTGTACGACGATGTCAATGCCACCGAAGAACAGGTCGCCGAGCAGGTGACCAAGCTCGAGGACGGCCAGAAGGTGCTCGTTGCGCTCGCCACCGACGTGGAGAAGTCCACGTTGCAGGCGGCCATCGACACGGCCAAGGCCGAGGCCGCTTCCGGCAAGTACACGGATAAGAGTGTCGAGGCCTTGAACAAGGCCATCGAGGCTGCGGAAGGTGTGCTCAAGGGCGATGAGTCCGGTGAGGTCACTCAGGCCGCCGTCCAGGAAGCGTCCGCTTCGCTGAACAAGGCCGTCAAGGCCTTGGAAGAGAAGCCCGCCGTCGAAACGGTGAAGAAGGAGTCTCTCAAGGCTTCCATCGAGCAGGCCAAGAAGGCTGACAAGTCGAAGTACACCGAGGAGGCATGGCAGGCTCTGCAGAGCCAGATTGCCGCCGCTCAGAAGGTGTACGACGACAAGGATGCCAAGCAGGCCGATGTCGATGCCGCACAGGATGCCCTTGACAAGGCATTTTGGGCCACCAAGGTTGAGCAGAAGCCCGGCTCCCAGCAGCCTGGTGTGACCGACACTGATAAGGATGATAAGGACAACAAGGGTGATCGTGTGCCTCCGACTGGTGCCGCGGTTTCCGTAGTTGCTGCGGCTGCCGTGCTGCTCACCGCCGCAGGCGTGACCATCCTGAAGCGTCGCCAGTCCGGCGACCACGGTTCGGCTCGCCACTCGGCCTGACCCGCAACGGAGTCATTCTGCCGAGTGAGCCCCCTCACAGAGGGGGCTCTAGCCTTTTCCTTCTACCCATCATTACTCTTTTCACTCACTCAATGAGGAGCACTATGAGTTTCCATGTATCCGCGCAATCGGTTCGCGCGGTGGCCGGTGGACTCGTCGCCGCAGCGACATTGCTGTCAGGCCTTGCCCTTGCGCCGACCGCAATGGCCGCCGATTCAGCCACCGCTGACAACGCGCCCAGCGTTGCCGGTCACGCGTATAACGAACTGCCGTATAACAATCCTGATGTCACCGTCACCCAAATCGACAATAGCGCACTGCCCAGCTACATGCGCAACCCCATCGGGCAGAACGAGGGTATTGACACCCCGAACGATCTTTCGCAGAACTACTACTCTGCAGATGCATCCGCGCTGAGCTATGACGGCAAACTCTTCGTCTTCACCGGTCACGATGAGGCTTCGCCCGACTACGGCTCCTTCAACATGAAGGACTGGGGCGTATACGTCACCGATGAAGACGGCCTGAATCAAGGCAAATGGACACATTACAAGACCATCGCCAAGGCAGACCTGTTCAGCTGGGCCACCGGCGATGGCGCGTACGCCGGCCAAGTCGTAGCCGACGATAACGGCACCCCGAGCGACACTTCCGATGATTGGTTCTACTACTACGTGCCGGTGAAGGACAAGGCTTCTGAGGCGGCTGGACAGGACCCGTTCGCCATCGGCGTGGCCAAGTCGAAGAGTCCGCTCGGCCCGTGGAAGGATGCCATCGGCAAGCCGCTGCTCACCACATCGCAAACCCAGATTGAAACCATCGATCCGGCATTCTTTGTGGACGAGGATGGCACCGGATATTTGCACTTTGGTACGTTCGGCACTCAGCTCGCCATCAAGATGAAGAAGGACGCCACAACCGGCCGCACCTCATACACCGAGGTGGAAACCAAGGCTGATGGCACCACGCCGAACCTCCACACCATGAAGGACGCGGACAGCAACGCGAACGGCCCGAAGGGATTCTTCGAGGCGGCGTGGGTGTTCCGTAAGGGCGATACCTATTACAACGTGTACGACGGCGGTAAGCCCGGTTCGGGCACGGCCACCTGCGTGGAATCGAACTATCAAGCTTGCATCCAGTACTCCACTTCCGACAGCCCGCTCGGCCCATGGAAGTACCAAGGCGTAATCGTGCCTTCTGGCTCGGCCACCACGATGCACCCCTCGGTGCTCCAGTTCGGCGACAAATGGTATGTGACCTATCACACCGGCGACAAGGAAGGCGGCACCGATTTCCGCCGTGCCGTGTGCATTGATGAAGTCGATTGGACCGCCGACGGCCAGATGGTTTCCACCGCCCATCCAACCAAGGCCGAGAAAACGCAGCCCTCCACCAACGTGGCTCCGTACGCAAAGGTGAGCGCCACGTTCACTGAAACGCCTGCTTGGAAGGGTTCGGTGAACGACGGCCGTGTGTTGCAAACCGCTGTGGTCCCGCCGAATCACTGGACCAACTACCGTTCTATCCCGCAATCGCAGTCCGGCGATTCTCTGGTCTACCAATGGGATGGCACTGTGCGCGTCAACTCGTCTAAGGTTTGGTTCGACGTGGATTCCAACGCTCTGCGCGCGCCCGCCTCGTGGAAGATTCAGTACTTGGACGCGGACGGCACATGGAAGGATGTCACCAACCCGAGTGCCTATACAACGACCACAGGCAAGGCCAACCCCAACGCCGTCACCTTCGATGCGGTGACCACTACTGCCTTAAAGCTCGACATGACCGGTCAAGCTGTGGATGGCGGCTATGCCTCCGTGGCCGTTGCTGAATGGGAAGTCGGCTCCGACTCCAGCGAATCGCCGGCAATCACTGCGCCGAAGAGCGTGACCACCGCCACCGGTACTGCGCCTACTCTGCCGGCCACAGTGGATGTGAAGTACGGGAACCCAACCGTTGCCTCCCCAGTAATTTGGCGTCCAGTTGATGCTTCCTCGTATGCCAAGGTCGGTTCGTTTACGGCCTACGGCGTGGTCGCCGGCGTGCCCGGTGAGGCAAGCGAGCAGGGCAATGTGTCGGTAAATGTCACCGTGCAGGACGGCTACCAGCCTGCCGCTGATACCACGAAGCCGACTGTAACCGTTGCCGTTACTGCTAACGCAGGCAATAGCGAGTGGCTCGCCACCGCTCCGTTCGCCACCGTGCAGGCCACGGACGACACCGCACCTATCGCCAAGCTGGAGATTTCCGCTGATCAAGGCAAGAGCTGGACCACCATCGCCGCGAATGCAAACGCGGCCATTGCCACGCTTTCCCAGCAGGGCGATGTCGAAGTGTGGGCTCGCGCCACCGATCAGGCCGGCAACGTTTCCGACGTGGCCAAGGCCGGCGGCAAGGTGGACTCCGCCGCGCCAACCGTGACCGCCGCCGCCGATAAGGAGGAGCGCACGCTGACCTTGACCGCTGATGACGGCACCGGTTCCGGTGTCGCATCAATTGAATACCGCATTGGCACAGACGGTCAATGGGCCACGTACAGCAAGCCGATTGCTGCACCGAGCGCGTCGCGCGCCACCGTGTACTACCGCGCCACCGATAAGGCCGGCAACGTGTCCGCTTCGGCGAAAACCGACATTCCATCCGACACTTCCGTGCCGCTGACCGGCTACATTGAGGGCGATGCCACCGCCACCGATGTGGACGGCAAGGCATCCGGCTGGGTCAAGGGTGCCGCCGCGTTGAACGACGGCAAGATCATTCCCGATATCACCATTGCCAACGAGGATGTCTGGGGCACTTGGCCCAACACCGGTGAGATGCGCCTCGACTACGAGTGGGACCGTGAAGTGACTATCGACTCTAGCCGCGTGCAATTCACCTCGGATGATGGCGGATTGGGTATTCCGGCATCGTGGGAATTGCAGTACTGGGACGCCTTGGCGAACAACGGTGCCGGCAACTTCGTGGATATTTCCGACGCCACCTACACTGTGACCGCCAATTCACCGTCTGCTGGCTGGGCCACCGGCGATGCCAAGGGGTGGTCTGATGGCACGTGGAACACTCCGGTCAAGACTACCAAGTTGCGTATGGTTATCACGTCCGGCTCGGCTTCTTCGGCTGTTGCCGAATGGCAGGTTCATGCCATTGACGACAGTACGCCTGAGCCGCCTGAGCCCACACCGATCGACAAGACCGAGCTCAAGCAGGCGCTCGCTGACTCGCCTAAGGCTGACGATGCCTCCAAGTACACCGAGACTTCATGGGCGGAGTACGCGGCGGTATTGGATTCGGCGCAGCAGGTGTATAAGGCTGAGGATGCCCCCGAAGCTGCGGTGGTGGATGCCGCAACCCAGCTGAAGCAGGCAGCGAAGAAGCTGGTGCTTGTAGCTACGGTGCAAGATCGTGCCGCGCTGAGCGCTCAGCTCGATGCCGCTGCTGCCGTGGATCGCACAAAGTGGACTGATGAATCGCTGGCCGTGCTTGATTCGGCAGTCGCTACGGCGAATGCGCTGACGAGTGATGGTCAGGCCGCCCAGTCTGACGTACAGGCTGCGACTGAGGCAATCAGCGATGCCATCGCGGGTCTGGTTGAGAAGAGCACCACGAAGCCTGGCCAGGGTGGCGATAAGCCCGGTTCCGGCACGGACAAGCCCAACCAAGGCAACGATTCCAACCAGAACAAGGGTGATGCAGACTCCGGCAAGCACAAGAAGATACCTGACACCGGTGCAGCCGTGCTTGGTGTTGGCATCCTCGCCGTGGTACTTGCTGTTGCGGGTGTAATCATCCT
>ERZ773142.1739-NODE-1739-length-10888-cov-6.93307_pt1 | contig 10888 bp, 9 predicted proteins | sample MGYA00580853_ERZ773142 | MGnify/ENA primary metagenome ERZ773142 (study PRJEB29015, sample SAMEA2737862) | human gut metagenome | biome: human gut; feature: human-associated habitat; material: faeces | place: China | collected 2012 ... | reverse complement strand
GAATGTCAAAACTGCTTTTTCGTTTACCCCATCATCGATTCTAACCTAAAGAATTGTTGCTATCATTATACATCATCAACTTAAAGAATACAATTTTTCTAAGATACATAAAGTTTTTCTAAATCACTACAGTGAAAAAATTGTGAAATCATCCATCAAAAGTAGATGGAAAAATTTTATCGATATTTACAAAATTTAAAAATGGATGTATCCACAGCAAACGGCTCTTATAATTTATTTAATACATATTCTGCTCTTCTTTCTTCCACTTTTTATAATTATACATAGCCTGGATCAGCAGTATCATTGCAAAAGCAACTGCAACTAAAAATGTCCAAATAGTTGACCAGAATGTGATGTAAAAACAAAGAACAATGAAAATAGCTATTGGGATCATCCACAGTGTTCGAATAAGTTTTCTTCTATAACTTAATTTCCAATAACACAGCTCTATTCCTTTATCAACTTTTTCGTGCTTCTCCCATTTCTTCGACATTAATGCAGAAGTAATTATTGCTATAATCCCAGGAAACAAAATAAGTATTAATTCCAATGCAACCCCTCCTCGTACATTTTGCTTATTAGACGTTTGCGAAATATCATTTTTTCTCCATTAGAATCTCATATCAGCATTGACAAAATTATTTTGTTCTCTTTTTGTCAAAAATAAGATTGAAAACCTGTTTTGCAATTACCTATTTGTTTATTGTACTTTTTTTGTGTAAAATTTTTGCATCAGATCACATAAAAATGCGTAAAATTTTCTTGTTTTGAATTGATTTATAGACATATGTTATTTTTACTTCGTAACATAAAATTTAATACATTTCTATAAAGACTCCTACCATTTTACTGGAATCTATAGATTAGTCCCACACGATTTCCGAGCATTCAAAATTATCCGGAATTGGTGGTACGCACGAATAAGCACTTAATTCAACTGCCTTTATTTTAATTACTCCATCAGAGAATAGCCATTCACAATTTACTAATTTTTCTAATTCTGCAGGCGAAATAGCTGTGCAAAGTACAATTGTATCTCCTGCAATGGAATCCTTTTTCAGAAAGTTCTGCATCACTTCCAGATTTTTAGCGTATTCTTCTGGAAGTTCCTACAAAATCTTGCTACAATTTAAGAAATGATCTGAAACGAACAGGCAGGGAGGAACAGACAATGTTAGAAAATTCACTGGCGGAAAAACTGATTGAACAGGTTACCAAATATACCAGCTATAATGTTAACATCATGAATGAGCAGGGAGTAATCATTGCCAGCCGCAATCCCGAGAGAATCGGAAAGTTTCATGAAGTTGCATGGCAGATCGTACATGGAACAAGTGATATTATGGTGACGGAAAATGACAATGAATACCCAGGTGTGTTAAGTGGAATTAATATGGTAATCGATATTGAAGGAAAGCGGGAGGGAGTAGTCGGTGTAACGGGAAATCCGGAAGAAATTCGTCCCATTGCCTTAATCATCAAAATGGCAATTGAAACACTGATCAAATATGAGAATCAAAAGATGCAGGCATTTCGAAGACAAACGAGAAAAGACCGTTTTATGGAAATGCTGACACAAAAGCAATATCGCGCTCCACAGGATATTCAGAAACTGGCATCTGAATTGAATTACAGGGAGGATTTGGTTCGGATTCCGATTCTTTGTCACCTGCAGTCACCTCTACATCAGAATGCCTTTTTATCGTCCATAAAAAACAGTCCGGCACATCTGACACAAGACATCAGTTTCAAAATCGAAGATCGTTATATTCTAATCTTCAAAACATTGAAAGAGGAGCACCTGTTTTCTGATTATAAGTTTTTACTGGCAGACTATTTGAAAAGTACACTAAAATGGATGCGTGAAGAAGGGATTGTGTGCACGTTTTATATAGGAACATTTCAGACCAGCTTTTCGCAGTATTATTATGCGTACCAACACTGTAAATGGTTGGAAAGACATGCTTCGGGAGAGCATCAGGCCTTTTATTTTTATGATTTTACCGGAGAATATCTGATGTCTTGTATTCCACGTCAGGAACTGCAGCAGATATTTAATGTGTTTGCAAAGGAACTGCCAGATGAATTTCAGAAAAATTATATTGAAATTGTAGGCAGCCTGATTGGAAATAATTTTAACATCCAGAATGCAGCAAAACAGTGTTTTATGCATAAGAATACATTTACTTACCGTTACAATAAAATCCGGGATATTTTGCGCGTGGATCACCAGCGTTCGATGTCAGATACATGGAGGCTGATCAGTTTGTATCTGTATCTGAATCCATAGAACGTGTGTTTTGTGTGCAGGATACAAAATATAAAAGAAGTTTTGGTCAGCTTCTTCTGAATTTTTAGAAAATCTTCTGCTACAATGAATACAATAAAATAAAAGCAAAAAACAAAGGGGGATTTATTATGACAGGATTACCACTCATCATCGCTTTTATTATTGCAATTGTAGTTATGATTGTAGCTATTTCCAAATTTAAGATTCATCCGTTCTTATCTATTATGAGTGTTTCTTTGATTCTGGGATTGGTTGCAGGGATTCCGCTAGTGGATCAGACGGCAACGGACGGAACCGTTACCAGTGGGTTAGCGACCGTGATTGGAGCTGGATTTTCCGGTACATTTACCAGCATCGGTATTGTGATCATTCTTGGAGCACTGATCGGAAGTATTCTGGAAGAAACAGGTGCAGCACTGAAGCTTGCAGATATGGTCATTCATCTGGTTGGAAAAAATCACCCGGAATTGGCTATGGAGCTGATGGGATGGGTTGTTTCCATTCCTGTATTTTGTGATTCTGGATTTGTTATCTTAAATCCAATCCGAAAAGCATTGGTAAACCGAACAGGTGTATCCTCTGTTGCAATGTCAGTTGCACTTTCTTGTGGCCTGTATGTCTCACATGTATTTATTCCGCCGACACCAGGACCGATTGCTGCGGCATCAACTCTTGGAATCGGGGACAATCTACTGATGGTGATGGGAATCGGTGCACTTTGTTCCGTACTTCCATTGATTGCTGGATATTTCTTTGCAAAATACATCGGTAAAAAAGTAAAAGCAGACGACGAAGCAAACTGCAATGATGTAAAAAAATCTTATGAAGAGTTGGTTGCCGAATATGGAAAACTTCCAAATGGATTTGTTGCACTTGCACCGATTTTAGTACCAATTTTGTTAATGGCTGCAAGTTCTATTGCATCTATGGCAGGCTGGTCCGGAGCTGCAAATGATATTCTGAAGTTTTTAGGAACGCCGATCATTGCACTTGCCGTTGGTACGATTTTTGGAGTAATCCAGCTTGTTGGAGCACAGCGGATTGACAAATTCTATAATTTGACAAACGAAACATTAAAAACAGTAGGTCCTATTCTGTTTGTAACGGCAGCAGGTGGTGTTCTTGGAAAAGTGATTGCTTCTACAAGTATGATTGAGTACATTACACAAAATGCGGAGTTGCTTGAGACGATTGGTATTTTCTTCCCGTTCATTCTGGCAGCAATCTTAAAGAGTGCACAGGGATCTTCGACTGTTGCATTGACTACAACCGCAGGAATTGTAGCACCAATCTTGCCTGTACTTGGACTGGATTCTCCAATTCGGGCAACACTTGCAGTGATGGCAATCGGCGCTGGTGCTATGACAGTTTCTCATGCAAACGATTCCTATTTCTGGGTTGTTACAAATTTTGGCGCAATGACTCCGGAAAAAGGATACAAAACACAGACCATGGCAACATTGGTACTTGGAATTGCCGGCATGATTGAAATCTTTGTACTTTCACTCTTCCTTCACTAAAAAGATACTCTATAAAAAGGGAGGCTGATTATTATGAAATTTTTATTTGCATCGGATTCTTTTAAAGGCACGTTATCTTCTGCACGCATTGCAGAGTTGCTTACGACAGCTGCTAAAGAATCGTTTCCAGATTGTATCTGTACAAGTGTCGAAACTGCAGATGGTGGAGAAGGAACGACGGACGCTGTTCTGTGTGCAGTGAAAGGCGAAAGGATTCCTCTGACCGCATGCGGGCCTCTCTGGAAGCCTACGGACTGTTTCTATGGAAAATTGGATGAAAATCGGGCGATTATGGAAATGGCAGCCGCATCCGGTCTTCCACTACTTTCAGAAACAGAAAGAAATCCGGCAAAAACAACGACATACGGAACCGGAGAAATGATCCGAGATGCTTTAAACCATGGTTTTCGAGATATTTCCATTGCAATTGGCGGATCTGCCACAAACGATGGCGGCATGGGATGTATGTGTGCACTAGGCGTCCGCTTTTTGGATGAAAATGGAAAGGAATTAGAAGGTTGTGGAGAAAATCTAAGTAAGATTTCCAGAATCGATCTTTCTGAATTGGATCCAAGAGTTTCAAAAACAAAATTTACCGTTATGTGTGATGTCAACAATCCACTTTGCGGTGAAAATGGAGCAACTTATACATTTGGCCCTCAAAAAGGAGGAAGTCCAGAACTTTTAAATGAATTAGAAAGCGGAATGCTTCACTATCGGGAGCTTCTTTTGAAAGTGTTCCAGGTAGATGTCAATGAAATTCCAGGTGCTGGTGCAGCCGGTGGACTTGGTGCAGCCCTGGTCGTATTTTTGAATGCAACATTAAAATCCGGAATTGAGACGGTATTAGATCTGGTTAATTTTGACAGTCGTCTGCAGGGCGTTTCTCTTGTGGTTACCGGAGAGGGGCGGACAGACTGGCAGTCTGCTTTTGGAAAAGTTCTCCACGGAGTCGGAATGCGCAGCAAAAAATATGGGATTCCTGTTGTGGCGCTTGTAGGTTCCATGGGACAGGGGGCAGAAAAAATCTACGAGTCAGGAATCGACTCAATCCTGACTACAGTCAATGCCCCCATGGAACTGCATACAGCGCTGGAACAGGCGGAAGAATTGTATCTAAATGCAGCGAGACGTCTGTTTCGTATGCTGAAAGCAGGAAGTCAAATGCAGGAAACAAAGTAGAATCCCTAATAAGGACAGGAGTTTTCCGACATTGGCACCCGGTGCATGGTAGGAAATTTCAATCCGATGATTTCCTTTGTTTAAAGGGAATCCAAGAAATGCGGTATTTACTTTTTCACAGGAGATATTCCTGCCATCTACCAGAACTTCAAAATGAGTATCATAAGGAATGGTCGTGATAAAATAACCATCTGATTTTGTCGTGACTGTTCCTTTGATTTTATCTCCGCTGGAAGTTTGTCGATTTATTTGAAATTCAGACTGATACAGTGTATTTTCCGCATTGAACGATGCCCAGGATCCCAGAAAGATTTTCAGATCAGAAAGCTGATAATCTCCCGTTCCAAGAGTCAGCGCAATGTCCTTCTGACCTTTTCTGAGCGGAACTGCATAAGTAAAAGTTTCATTGTGGTTATAATAAATGTGGGATCTGGCACTTAATTTGTTCCGTTCTTTTTCCAGGGTAATGGATACATCAGAAGACGGATTCTGATTTTTAATCCGAAACTGCAGAAATAAAATGTCCTCCCGGTGGTCTTGGTTCTTCTTGCCGGGAAATAATTCTGTCAAATGTAGTCGGACTGTTTCGGGCTGCTGTAGATCAGCCGTTATGGCATCTTTCGTTTGGATAAGAACGTTGCCATCTTTTCTTAACTTTGGGAATTTCAGAGTCCCCGGTGTGATTTTCAGACTGTCGGAAGTCGGTTTCTCCTGCTTTCCGCCCTCTTCTATCACTGCGTAATCCAACAAGGTTGTCTGATTATATGGAAAGCCTAATGTTTCATAGGTTTTTTGATTCAATAACCGATTCGTTGCATATGCGATCGGCGATACACGATCGTTTTGAAGTATCTTTGTGTTTCCCACGATCCCCATTTTTTCATATCCGGGAATTTCTTCTTGACTGATCAGATATTTAACTCCCATAAACCGTTGATAAACTGGGTTTCTGGAAGCTGGCTGCATCAGAAAATTCCGGTAAGGTTCTTCCAGTTCAAAAGTTTCTGTACGAAATTTCTGATACGCTTCATTGTATACAGAAGAATATATAGAACTGCTGTGCTGTCCGATAGTTTGAATACGGTTCAGATTTGCAAATCCCTCCTGATTTGTTCCAAGTTGTTCCATTCGGCAGAAAGTATCGTTCGAGTCTACAAATTCGATTGCTTTTTTTGTATCATGAGTAGTTATCTTTTGATAAAAATCTACATCCAGCATATATCCCGCTTGTGTCTGAAAGAAATAATCATAGATGCTGAGAAACAGAAGCGCCGGAATGAAAAGGCATAAAATTCCCGTATACTGTAAGAATCTTTTGCACCCCCGGGTATGCAATCGGTGGATTTTGTAAAAAAGCAGATAACAGAACATCATAAAAATGGCATCAAGGAATAAAAGAACTCGACTGAATTTTGGCATGGAACTTGTATCTCCGATCAGTATCAGAACAGCCGTCAGAAGATACGGTAGAATTCCATGTCGGAATGGTCGGAATTCTTTTTGCTGTTTTTGGATATAATACGCAATCAGGTAACAGAAAAGCGGCAAAAATGGAATCAAAACCTTATCCCGGATGTATAATCCACCATTGAGGAGATACGAAAATAAAGGTATCGTCAAAATGAAAATCAACCCCCATACAAGAATCCGCTCTCCTTTTCGTTTCCATGTAATTCCGGCAAGCAAAGCTGTCACAGCCAGTGTGGTCAGTCCAATGCCATACGGGTGATACAAAACCGCAGAAAGTTTGATAGAAGGAATCAAAAGAGACAAAAGCGTTGTATCTCTGTTTTCACCTCTTCCTCCTGTCAAAGCCATTGCAGTCGGCATCAAAAAGAAGGCACTCAGCAGAATTGCAAGCAGTATGGGGTACAAAAAACGAATCCCATCTCGGAAAAAACGCCAAAGGCGGAGGTCTTCTTCTGATAAATCCTGCAGTAGAAAGTATCGATGCATCCCATATAAAATCAAAACCAGAATTCCTCCGACACTGAAATAGAAGCTGGTCAGGATCATGAAAAATACACTCAGTATATAGAGAAACGAACTCCCCTTTTCGAGAAAGGAATCTACGCCCCAGAGTCCCATACATAAAAATGGCATATAGTTTACAAACATAATCTGGTTATAGGACTGAAAAATCATAGGCGCTGCCAGCAGAAACAGACAGGCCGTCAGAAAACAGATGATTGTGGAAAATCCTCTTTTTTTCAGCCAGCAGTAAAACAAAATTATGGAAGCGGTAAGACAGACAAAGGATGCAGCAATCAGATAATCACTCATTTTTACAAAGGGCAACAGGTACGAAAGCCAGAAAACAGGACTGTACAATCCGTAATAAGCAAAATGATAGATGTTTTGTCCGCCTCCTATATCAAGGGCAAATTCTGGGAAGAAATCTCCCGTATCGTAAAATTGCTGCCGGAAATAGTCCGGAAATACGCTGTGCTGGCTGATCCAATCTACTTTAGAACCAAACACCCCATATCTTCCACAAAATAACCAACAAAAAAGCAGAGTCAAAAAAATGAAAAGAATGGAAACCCGTAATTGTGTATATCTGTTCTTCATATGTTCTCCTTTTCACTGGAATCTTTTAAAATAAAGATCGGCCGATGCTTTGTCTCCAGGTATGTTTTGGACAGATATTGCCCAACAATTCCCGTACACAAAAGCTGCACTCCGCTTACCATAAATATGATACAGGTAAGCGAAGGCCAGCCAGACACAGGATCGCCCCAGATTAATGTCCTTATGATAATCACCACGATCATGACAAATGAAATCAGACAAAATAAAAGTCCAAGTACAGATGCCAGTGATAGCGGAGCTACCGAAAATCCAGTGATTCCTTCCATTGAATAGACAAACAGTTTTTTCAAAGACCATTTTGTTTCGCCTGCAGAACGTTCAATATTTTCGTATTCCAACCATTTTGTGCGAAATCCTACCCATTCAAAAATACCTTTCGAAAATCGGTTGTATTCACTCATTTCCAAAACTGCATCTACCATGTTCCGCTTCATAAGACGAAAATCTCTGGCACCACGCATAATTTCTGTTTTTGAAATCCGGTTGATGATTTTATAGAAACTGTCAGATAAAAAAGAACGTATTTGGGGTTCTCCGGTGCGGTCTGATCGTCTGGTTGCAACACTGTCATACTCCTCTTCTATCAGGATTTTGTACATTTCTGGCAAAAGTGACGGTGGATCCTGCAGATCTACATCCATAACTGCAACATAATCGCCGCTTGCCTTGGAAAGCCCCGCATAAATAGCCGCTTCTTTTCCAAAATTACGGGAAAAAGAAAGATATTTACAGCGCGGATCTTTTTGATGCAGTTGTTTCATTTCAAGCAAGGTATGATCGCTGGATCCATCATCAATAAATAGAAGCTCAAAATCAACGGGATTCATCTGTTTCATGACAGGCAGCATTGCCTGATAATATACAGGGAGTGCCTCTTCTTCGTTAAAACAGGGAATGATTATGGTAATTCTATGTGCTTTCATGATTTTATCCACCTCCTGAAAACTATTATGCCGTTCCTTTCTTAAAAAAATCCCAAAGCAAATCTTAAACTTTATTAATTATTATGAATGATTGAAATGAAAAAACCGGCAGATTATCTCTGCCGGCAGTGTCTGCTAATCCACTCTTAAATTATGAACGAATAAAATTTGTTTTGATCTTCTCCTCTGCTGTCGGTTTTGGAATCCCGGCATTTTTTCCGGCTTCCAGACAGTGCAGGATCCATGCCATATTTTTTCCGAGAACATGCATGATCTGAAGACCTTCCTTGTCCTGCATCACTTCATCCGGTGTGTTGCCATGAACCATATTCCAATAGTTCGAAGAAACAACCGGCATCTGGTGAAATGAAAAATATTTTAAGAGAACATCCAGTGTTGCTGTCGTACCTGCACGTCTTGCAGATGCAATTGCAGCTGCAGGCTTCAGAAGCATATCCTTTCCGGCAATGGAACAAAACTTATCCATAAATTCCACGATCTGTCCAGATGGAGATGCCCAGTATACAGGAGAACCAACGATCAGAGCATCTGCTTCCTTCATTTTTTCAGCAGCGGCCTTTACATTTTCAAGCGCCGGATCTCCTGCCTGAAAGATTTCACCTTCAATCCCATTCTCTTTTAATGCCTCCGCAATCTGGCCAAGTGCAGTATACGTACATCCATCTTTTCTGGGGCTTCCGTTTAACATCAAAACTTTCATTTACAATTCCTTCTTTCTTTTTCCTTCTAGTAAATATTATAGCGCAGAAGGAACATTTATGTAACTACGAAAAACAGTTTTGAAAAAGAATCCTATTCTTCTTCATGGTTTGCAGCATACTTTTTGCCAGCCATGATCAAACCTGCAAAATACAAAGCAGTCAGAATACCTGCGACTATATATGCGACTGTCATCGGAAGACCAAACCCGATTTTCTGACTCAAAATGAAAGAAGATATAATGAACATATAAAAACTTCCCGGAATCAGGGCAATCAGATAAATCCCTTTTTTTGCACCTTTTTTTGCCATCAGATAAATGGTGATTGCAGCAAACGCAAATACGCCGATAGTCTGATTGCTCCATGCAAAGTATCTCCAAAGGATATTAAATCCTTCTGCATTCATTTTTGCAAAAACAAGAATCAAAATAACTGGAATAAAAATTCCCAATGTCACAAGTACACGATTTTTTCTTGTTTTCTGATCAATGTGCAAGTAATCTGCTACCATCAGACGACAGGAACGAAGGGCAGTATCTCCGGATGTAATTGGAAGAACAATCACACCGAGGATTGCAATAATTCCTCCCACAGGACCAAGCAGACCTTTTGCAACTTCGCCAACTGCTGCAGTAGCTCCTGCAGTAGAACCACTGTTATAAAGTCCCATAGCTGCAGCTGCCCAGATCATTGCGATCAGACCTTCCAGGATCATCATTCCATAAAAGACTGTGCGTCCTTCTTTTTCATGTTCAACAGAACGTCCAATTAAAGTACACTGTGTAGAGTGAAATCCGGATGTAATTCCACAGGCTACTGTTACGAAAAAGACAGGGATGAATTTTGTTCCCACTCCTGAATTTCCTTGTGCATCAAAAATTGGATATACATCAAAAATTCCTTTGAGACCGTGGCTAAAATCAATATTGTCAAGCTGATACCCCTGAATAAAGATTCCTGCAAATACTCCGATTGCTGATAAAAGCAAAATCGCACCGAAAATCGGATAAATCTTTCCGATGATCTTATCAATCGGGAACAACGTGGCCACCAGATAGTAAAGCAAGATCACTCCGTAAATTACCCATGTCCATACATTGACATCCTGAAATCCGCAAATTTGCCCTGCAAACAGATCTCCGGGAGTATAGGTGAACACTGCACCCACAAGAAGCATCAGGAAACAAAGAAAAATATTGTACACTTGATAGGTTTTATTTCCCAAAAATTTCCGGATGATTCCCGGCATTTGGGCTCCATTCTGACGAAGGGACATCATTCCGCTTAAATAATCATGTGTGGCACCGCTGATCACACATCCGATTGGAATGGTGATAAAAGCAATCGGTCCAAATAAAATACCTTGAATAGGTCCAAAAATAGGTCCGGTACCTGCGATATTTAACAGGTTGATCAATGCGTTTTTCCATTTATTCATAGGAACATAATCAATACCGTCTTTCATTCGTACTGCTGGAGTTTCACGATCATCAGGTTTAAAGACATGCTCTACAAATTTCCCGTACAAATAACCTCCGAGTAAAAGTATTACAAGCCCTGTGATAAAAGTTGCCATAAAATTTTCATCTCCCATTTCTTTTTAATAGAGTGCACTCTGTTTTATAGATATTTTATACTTTTTTAATAAATTGTCAA
>ERZ773142.1736-NODE-1736-length-10914-cov-2.77217_pt1 | contig 10914 bp, 8 predicted proteins | sample MGYA00580853_ERZ773142 | MGnify/ENA primary metagenome ERZ773142 (study PRJEB29015, sample SAMEA2737862) | human gut metagenome | biome: human gut; feature: human-associated habitat; material: faeces | place: China | collected 2012 ... | reverse complement strand
AATTGTGCCGTCATTTGTAACCATAAGACAGAGTGTAGAATGGTCTTTTATAACTTTTTTTGTTCCAATTTCTGCTGCTTTGGTAAAAGGCATTTTTTCATCAGACCATGGAGTAGATACCATTCTTGGACCATTTTCCAACTGATGTCCCGTAGCACCGTCTACTATGTAACCAACACAGTCTATTAAACGAACATTTAGCTTTACATCGTTTATATTTATTTCAACAGCTTCATTTGGTACAAATTTAGGCTCTGTTGTCATAATAGCTGTGCCGTCAGCAGATTGAGGAAGTTCATCAACGGTTCTTTCTTTTATGTACTGGTTTTCAATATTAGGAATTACTAACATTTCCATAAATTTTTTTATAAATGTTGATTTACCTGTTCTTACAGGGCCTACAATGCCAATGTATATATCTCCACCTGTTCTTGTTCCTATATCTTTGTATATATCAAATGCTTCCATTTAGTCAAGCCTCCTTTTGCTTTGTAAATATTATTCAAAATAAAATGAAAATAGTACAAAATTTTGTTAGATATTCATTGACAAAATAGTAAAATACAGTTAAAATTATAGAGAAGTATTTATAGCTTACATTTACATAATAGGAGGTAACAACACTATGAAATCAATTAACATTAAGTTAGACACAATTGATAAGGTAAAGGAATTTGTTAATAAAATTAACACTTTTGATGGCGATTTTGATTTAGTTTCAGCAAGATATGTAATAGATGCTAAGTCTATTATGGGTATTTTCTCTCTTGATATCAGCGCTCCATTACGCCTTGATATTCACGATGATGCTGAATATGAAGCTGTAAAGTCTTCTATGGCTGATTTTGAAATCTAATATCTAGTGATAAATTTTCGCCTGCTTTTTAGCAGGCGTTTTTTTGTGTATAAAAATAGCCCTCAGTATTGAGGGCTATTGCTATTTACTTTTGAATATAGCTTTTTGCTACAGTTTTTACTTTTACACCACTTGGATAAAGAGTTCTGTTGCTGGCTACATTTTTGTTATAGCAAGTTACATTTTTAAGACCAGAACCTTCGAAAGATGTGCCATCTAATTCTGTAAGTGTGTAAGGGAAAGAAACAGAAGTAAGGGCAGTAGTGTTTGCAAATGCTCTAGGCTTAATATACTTTATGCCAGCATTAAATATTACATTGTAAAGTTTAGTACAATCTTCGAAAGCTGATTCGCCTATTGTTTCTACATTGGCTGGAATAGTAATGTTAAGAAGTGAAGAACACCCCTTTAAAGCATTTTTGTCTATAGTCTTAACTCCTGTGTTCAAGCCTATTGTCTTTAATGCTGAACAACCATTAAAGCAGTTTTCAGGAACTTCTGTTAATGTCTTTGGCATTGTTATTGTAGTAAGTGCAGACTGTTCAAAGGCATTAGAACCAATAGAACTAATATTGTCAGTAAGCACTAAAGAAGTAATAGGGCAGTAAGCAAAAGCACTTTCTCCTATAGTTGTAATTTTTTGAGAAAGAGTAATCTTTTTAAGACCTGAATAGGCAAAGGCTTTTTTACCTATTGTTTTAGGTTCTGTTTTCATAGAAACTTCTTTAAGATTGCCACAGTTGAAAAATGCGTAATCATCTATACCTAATACAAGAACTTTATCAATGTAAAGAGGAATATCAACTTTTGTTACAGTAGTATCAGCACCAGTAATTAAACCAGTTGCTTTATTAAAGTAGATATTTCCACCTTCAACTTCGTAGCTTACATCTTTATCAGTTCTTTTTGTGTTGTCAGTAAGTTCTTTTGCAAGAAGTTCAGGTACATCTTCGCTTTTTAAATATGCTGCAATAACATCACATTGTATATTTGTGTCATCAGTTTTTGTATAAGACTTTACAATATTTCCGTCTTGTTTTGGATTAATAACAGCACCGTAAGAAAGTGAACATAATGCCATTGTTAAGGCCATAGATAAAGTAATAAATTTTTTCATATATAAGTACCTCCTCAAATTTCTTTTATAATATTTATATTTTCTTGTGAAATGTTTTCTGCATTTTCAATTTCAATATTGCCATTAGTTTGTATTGAAATATTTTTTAAATATACATGGTGTATAGGCATAGCTTTAAGTCCGGAAATAGAAATAGGTGTTTTAGCACCATTACAAACAATATTTTCCATAAATATATTTTTAAATTTTGGTATTTCTTCAGGAGAAACTTCTTGTCCGGCTTTTGTATCCATATCATAGCCCATATTAAAGGCAATGGCCTCATTTTTGATGTTAAGCATATTTATATTTTTGCAATATATGTTTTCGACAACGCCACCACGCCCTAGACAGCTTTTAAATCTCAAACCTATATCAGTACCTATAAAAGTACAATCTTCTACGAAAATATTTTTAAGTCCGCCACTCATCTCACTACCGGCAACAAATCCGCCATGACCATGGTAGACAGTACAGTTTTTTATAAGTACATTTTCAGTTGAAACACCCAGCTTTCTACCATCTTCGTTTTTGCCGGACTTCATACATATAGCATCATCTCCTACATCAAATGTAGAATTTAAAATATGTGCATTTTTGCAACAGTCCAAATCAAGACCATCGCCATTTTGTGCATACCAAGGATTTTGTATATGTACATTTTGAATGGTAATGTTTTCGCATAACCAAGGGTGAACACACCAAGCAGGAGAATTTCTGAATGTTACACCGTCTAAAAGTACATTTTTACATCTTGTTAGGTTAAAGAGTGCAGGACGAAGAAAAGAATGGTATTTTTCGCAAGTTTCTTTATCTTTATAGAGAAGATAATTGTCTAAAAAGGTTTTGTTTGCCTCCTTATTTATTTCAGATGGCCACAATATTTCTTCTTTTCCACTGTTATCAATAGCACCACCTTGACTTACAAGTTCAGCCCAAACTTTTTCAGTCATTTTAAAATGCTTTATAGGACGCCAGTTATCGCCATTTCCGTCAATTACACCGTAGCCTGTAATAGCAACATTTTCTAAGTCTTTGCCATAAATAGGTGATTTACAGCGATACATAAAATATCCTTCAAAATTTGTGTTTATGAGAGGATAATCTTTATAATCATTAGAAAAAAGTAAAACAGCACCTCTTTCCAAGTGTAAATCCACATTACTTTTTAATTCAATAGGACCAGTAAACCATAATCCTTTAGGGATAATTACTTTTCCACCACCGTTGGAAGAACAGTGATTAATTGTATCTTCAATGGCTTTTGAATTATTTGTATATCCGTCATTTACTGCACCAAAGTCAGTAATGAAATATTTGTTGTCTTTAAATATAGGTAATATTACTTTAAAGTCAGTTTTTTCCATAAAAACCTCCGTAAAATATTTTTATGTACATTTAAAATTTACCCTTTAAATGTATTTTACAATAATAGTACCTATATATCCAGTCTTTTTTTTATTTTGTCTGTTCAATTTTGAAAAAATATGTTATACTCTATAATTAGTATTAGTATTCAGAAAAGGAAAGAGTGATTATATGCCTATAAAGGTTAAGGATAATTTACCTGCAAAGGGGATACTGAGAGGGGAAAGTATTTTCGTAATGGGTGAGGATAGAGCATTCCACCAAGATATTCGTCCTCTTAAAATTCTTGTTGTAAATTTGATGCCTAATAAACAGCAGACAGAGGTTCAGATTTTAAGACTTTTAAGTAATACACCATTACAGTTACAGGTAACATTTATAAGAATGGAAAGTCATATTTCAAAGCATACAAGTGAGGCTTATCTTGATGAGTTTTACAGCGTCTTTGATGATATAAGAGATACCCGCTTTGACGGTATGATTATTACAGGTGCACCAGTTGAGCAAATGCCATATGAAGAAGTAAATTACTGGAGTGAATTGTGTGAAATTATGGAATGGAGTAAAACAAATGTTACATCTACTTTCCATATTTGCTGGGGTGCACAGGCTGGTTTATACTATCATTATGGTATACCAAAGTATCAGCTTGATAAAAAGATGTTTGGTGTGTTTGAACATACAAAGGTTTACAACCACTATGACTTGTTAAGAGGTTTTGATGATGTATTCTATGTACCTCATTCAAGACATACAGAGGTAAGAGCGGAAGACATTGAAAAAAATCCGGAATTACAGATTATTTCTTCATCTAAGGAAGCTGGAGTTTGCATAGTTTATGCAAAGGAAGGTAGACAAATATTTGTAATGGGACATTTTGAATATGACTCAGATACTCTCAAGAACGAGTATTTTAGAGATTGTGAAAAGGGCTTAAATCCTGAAATTCCTAAAAACTATTTTAAGGATAATGACCCAACTAAAGAGCCTATTTCTCTTTGGAAAGCACATAGTAGCTTGCTTTATACAAATTGGATAAATTATCTTGTATATCAGCTTACACCATTTGAGTGGTAAAAGATTGTTATAAAAAATACCTTTCACAAAGGCTAAAGTTCCTATGTGAAAGGTATTTTTTATGAAAGTCCTAAAAATCCTAAATATTCTTTTGAAAATATATGAGTTATCATTTCTATAGGTTGCATTGGGTCTTGTGACTCTCCCTCTATCCAATGGGAAAGTATGCAAAAGAATGTATTGAAATATATATTGCATATTACATCTATATCAAAAGGTGTTCCCTCTAAGTTTTTTGCAACCTCTTTTTTAGAAATTACAATTTGTGATAACTGTTCCATAAGTTTTTGCTGAAAAGTTCCGTCAGAATTTTCTGAAAGTAGGGCAGATAACATATCTTTATTTTGTTTCCAGTTTAATAAAGTTTGATATATAAATTCTTTTTTCTTCTTTTCGGTTTCAACAGTACCAATTTCGTTTAGAACATTTGCTGGAGAAAGTACCCTTAGAGCATCTTCTATAACATCGGCATAAAGTTCGTCTTTAGTTTCATAATGTGCATAAAATGTTTTTCTGTTTATAAGGGCAGTTTCAGAAATTGCACTTATTGTTATATTGTGATATTTATTTTCCTTTAAAAGATTTAAAAAGGCTGTTTTGATTGCTTTTTTTGTTTTTATAATTCTCAAATCAGTTTTTCTTTCCATAACTGCCTCCCTTACTGTACTTTGAACAATTTTAACATAAAAAATAGGATGTTACAACAAATATTAAGTTTAAAAAAGGTTAATATGTGCAAAAGATTAAAAGTAATATTTCACAAAAATGTGGATTAAAGAAAAAATTTACAAATATAAGTTCCATATAGTGGATAAATGTGATATAATTACACAGAAAAATTATATAGAAAGGGAGAGCTATATGAAAAAAATATTTAGCTTATTTTTAAGTATTGCTATGCTTGCTACTTTAGGCATTGTTCCTGTAACTGCAAATGCAGATGTAGCTACAGCATCAGCAACAGAAGCTTTTTCTGTACAGGGTTGCTATGGCTGGAATGAATATGCATATGCCAAGTTTACTGGTAGTGTTTCAGAAGTTTCTTACAAGAAAACTACTGAAAATAACTACACTAAGGTAGATAGCGAACTTATCAGAAATTCAGAAGGTAGAGTTGATATTCCTGGCCTTGCAAAAAATACGGAATATACTATTAAGTTTGTTGGTACAGACGGTACAACAGTGTACTATAATGTAACTACAAAGGCAAACGACCGTTCAGGTTACGCATTCTTTAACCATAGTGGTATTGGTGCATACAACGAAGACGGTACACTTAAATCAAATGCTGATGTAATTTATGTTACAAATGAAACAAAGAATACTGTTACATATAATGGTATTACAGGTATTGGTAATATCTTAAAAAATGCTAGCAGAATTTCAAAGCCACTTGCAGTAAGAATATTGATACTCAGACTAGAGATGCTGATGGTACAAAGACTACAGATATTAACAATGGTGTAGTTGCTATTGATGGTCTTATTGATAAGGTTATTTCAAATGGCAAAGATTCATACTTTAATATGCTTGATGTAGCTGGTTCTAAGGGTGGACTTACTGTTGAAGGTATTGGCAATGATGCTAATATCTTAAAGTGGGGTTTCACTTTCAAGAGTAATTGTCAGGATGTTGAAGTAAGAAATCTTACTTTCTCAAAGTATCCTGAAGATGCCTGTGCTGCAGAAGATTCAAAGTATTTCTGGCTTCACAACTGTGTATTTAACATAGGCGAAAACAAGTATGACCTTACAGAAGAACAGGATAAGGGTGAAGGTGATGGTGCTACAGATATGAATGGTAACTCTAATGTAACTATTGCTTACTGTAGATATAACCAGACACATAAGACAAGCCTTAATGGTGGTTCTGACTCAGTAAAGAGTTATAACTATACATACCACCACAACTTCTTCAATGGTTGTAAGTCAAGACTTCCACTTACAAGACAGGTAAATCTTCATATGTACAACAACTATTACCTTAACTGTGGTACTTGTATTGATGCAAGAGCAAGTGCTTTAGTATTAAGTGAAAATCAGTATTTTGAAGGTTCTTCAGACTGCTATAAGGTAACAGCAAGTAGTTCAGAAGGTAACCCAGCTATAAAGGCTGTTGGCGATATACTTACTTCTTCTAAGTACACTAAGAGAGATAACATTATGAATGATGCATCAAGAGATGCAGCTCTTACAACAACTGGTAATAAGAATGCAAACCCAAGTTTTGATACAAACTCAAGTGTGTTCTATTACAGCAATGGTGCAAGTAATGTAGAAAAGATGAATACAGCTGAACAGGCAAAGGCTGAATGTTCTACTTATGCAGGTGTTCTTGAAGATACAAAGGCTGATGCAGGTTCTATAAATACAAACCCTGATGTAACAGTTTCTACAGTATCTACAGAAACTACAACAGAAATCACTACTGAAGCACCAACAGAAACAACTACAGTAGATGACGGTTTAAAGCACCTTGATGTTTCTTCATCAAAGACTTTTGAACCAGCTAATGTTACTCCAGATGGTACAGTAGATGTACTCTACTTTGCTGATACAGACGAATATCTCTTACAGGATAATGCAACAAATGCTTCAAGTGCATGGAACAATACATTTGAACCACAAAAGAGTGGCAAGCTTGTTATTACAGGTAAGCTTACAGCTGGTGGTAAAGCAGGTAGTAAATGGGCATTCTGTCGTGTAAAGGGTATTAATGCAGCAGGCGAAGCAAACGAAATTGCTGCTTTCACAACTGATGCAAATAAGAACCTTGCTTTAAGAGGTATCAACAAGGAATATGTTTCATCAACAACTGCTCTTGAATTAGATAAGACTTATAACTATAAGTTTGAATTTGATATTGATAATAAGACAGTTACACTTACTATTGATGATATGGCTCCATTAACAGCAGCTATTGATGTATCTGAAATTAGTAGCGTTTACTTTGTAACAGCTACTTCTGATACAGAAAGAACACTTACAGTAACTAAGCCAGTTGTTGGAGTAGTTTCTGAAGGTGAAACTTATGTTTATGGTGATGCTGATAACGATACAGCAGTTACAGCTGCTGACTCTGCTATGATTATGCAGAAAGTATTAACAGATGCTCCTACTACTCTTGAAACAGTTACAGATAAGTATATGACTTATATTGATGTTGATAAGAGTGGAGTTCTTACAGCTGCTGATGCAACTTATGTATTACAGAAGAGTCTTGATTCAACATTCAAGATGCCTTGTGAAAAATAATTATATTGATTTTTTTGGGAACGCTTTTGCGTTCCCTTTTTTTACATAAATATTGAATATGAAGATTAAATTTAGTAAAAACTAATTGTTTTTTAATCGAATTTTAATATTTTTAAGGTTTATTACACATTTTTCGTACAAAATGTGTAATAAGTCACTTTAACGGAAATATTGCCCATTGATAAATTTATAATAAAAATATAAAATACTGTTATAAGGCAAATTGCTGTTAATAAATGGCAATAAAATGTTTTAAGGAGGAATATATATGAAGCGAAATGTAGCGATAGTGACTGCATCTTTACTTTGTGTTTCCCTATTGTCAGGTTGTGGAACTAAAAAAGACGAAGATGTCAAAGTTACACCTAAGATTGTAAAAGCTCAATCAGTTCAGGAACAGTCATTGGTAGATGGCTTAACATATATTGGAGTTGTAAAGGCTAAGGATACCAAGAACTATTCATTTTTGATGAGTGGTAAGATTGCTACAATAAATGTAGAAAAAGGTCAGAAGTTCAAAAAGGGCGATGTTTTGGCTACTATGGACACTAAGACTTTGCAATATACAGCAGATATAAGTGGCAATACTTCTGAAACTGCAAAGGCTACCCTTGAAAAGACTATTAGCACTTATGATACAAACATACAGGCTGCAAAAACAAGTATTGAAACACTTAATACTTCTATTGCAGCAGCAGAGCAGGGTATTGAGGCTGGTCAAAAATCTATTGATGCAAACCAAGTTGCTCTTGATGCAGCTGAAAATGCTTTAAACAGACTTAAACAAAAATTAAGTGATGCAAAGGCATTAAATAATGCTGGTGGTGTTTCAGATAGTGATGTAAAGGATTTGGAAACAAACCTTGTTTCTAAACAGGCAGAATATGATACTAAGGTAGCTGAACTTAATAGTGCAAAGGCTGAATTACAGTCTAAAAAGGCAGAGGTTAGCTCACTTTATGATAAGAAAAAGACAGCTCAAGATACACTTAATAACCTCTATGTAAGTAAGGATAAAGATGTTAAGGCTGCACAGGCTGCTGTAAATTCTGCTAATACAAGTGGAGATATTATTCAGAAGAATATTAACGACTCTACAATAACAGCTGATGCTGACGGATATGTTATGGAACTTCCTTACAAAGAGGGTGAAGTAATAGCTGCCGGTTATCCAGTTGTTGTAGCAAAGAGTACAGATATGGTGGTATCAGTAGGGGTATCTGATGAGGATATTTCTAAAATTAAGTTAGGCGGAAAGGCTATAATTAAAGACGGCGTAACAGGCACAATATCTACTATAGCACAGTACCCTAATGAGGATACAAGAACTTATGCTGTAGATATATCTGTTCCTGCTGATAAATTTACTATTGGCGAAACTGTTAATGTAAAGATTGTAACAGGTAATGCTACAGGCTGTTATGTTCCTATTAATGCTGTATTTAATATGGATGGTGTTGACTATGTTTATGCAATAAATTCAGAAAACAAGGTTTATAAAAAACAGGTTGTAAGAGGAAGTATTGACGGCGACAAGGTAGAAGTAAAAATTGATGACCCAACTGCCACTATTATTACTGACGGCGTAAGAAGCCTGAGAGAAAATGATACAGTAAAGGTAGAGGGGGAATAATATATGGGTAAAAAGAATTTCGTAGCAGGTATTCTGGATAGAAAACCTATGATTATTCTCATAATGATACTTGTACTTATAGGTGGTTTGGTATCTTATGTTATGATTCCTAAACAGCATTTCCCAAAGGTTATAGTACCAGTTGCTGCAGTTTCTGTTGTATATCCTGGTGCGTCAGCTGAGGAATTGGAAGAATTAGTTGCAAAACCTGTTGAGCAAAAATGTATGGAGCTTAACGGATATGACAACTGTACTACAAATATTTCGGAAAATGTAAGTACAACAAGTGTTGTTCTTAATATGAATTTGTCACAAGACGAAGTAGACGATGCTTGGGACGATTTAAGACTTAAAATGAATGCTCTCCAGTCTGAATTGCCATCAGGAGTTAGCTACATTAGAGTTGATGACGATATAATGGATGTAGCTGGTGTTTTAGTTGCTGTTTCTGGGGACAATATTTCAAATGATGAATTAAATCAGAGAACAAATGTGCTTGCTGATGATTTAAGAGATATTGATGGTGTATCAAAGGTTTCAATTTCTGGTAATGTTGCATCAGAAATTAAGATTGTTGTTGATAGTAGCAAGTTAAATAATCAGTCTGTTTCAATGGCTGAAATTGCAACTCTCATTGGTGCACAGAATAAAGTTGTTCCTACAGGCTCAATAAAAGTAGACGATAATAAAATTAGTGTAGACGCAACTGACAGATTTAAAACAGTTGATGACATTGGTAACTTGGTAATTGGTGCATCAGATAGTGGCGTTATTACTAGATTAAAAGATATTGCTACTATTACAACTGATGTTCCGGAAGATGATGCTTATTACCTTTATAATAAGCAAAAAAGTGATGTAATAGCTGTATACTTTGATGATAGTGTAAACGCTGTTTCATTAGCCGATGTACTTACAAAGACAATAGATAATTATAGTAAAACATTACCAGAGGGTATAACAGCAAATACTGTATATTTCCAGCCTACAGATGTAGATAGTTCAGTAAACGGCTTTATAGTTAATCTTATTGAGTCTATTGTACTTGTAATATTAGTTATTATGGTAGGTATGAATTTAAGAAATGCCTTTGTAATTTCTTTTGCTATGCCTCTTGCTATATTGGGTAATTTTATAGTTATGAAGTTGTTTGGCTTAGATATTCACTTCGTATCTTTAGCCGGTCTTGTAGTTGTACTGGGTATGCTGGTTGATAATGCCGTTGTAGTAAGTGATTCTATACAGACACAGTTAGATGCGGGACTTGATAAACGAAGTGCTGTTATTGAGGGTACATCTAGTGTTATAGTTCCTGTATTTGTTTCAATGCTTACAACTGTAGCAGCTTTTGCCTCTCTTTTAACTTTACCGGGAGCTTACCACCAGTTGGCATTTACATTCCCATCAGTAATTATAACTTGCCTTGTACTTTCTTTCTTGGTTTCAATAGTTATAACACCTCTTATGTGTTATTTCTTCTTAAAGAAAAAAGAGCCTAAGAAGAATGAAAAGGGCGAAGGTAAATTAATAGGTACCTATAACAAGGTTTCAGCTTGGACATTTAATCATAAGTTGATTACTTTTGTTTCTTCATTTGCTTTTATTGTTG
>ERZ773142.1726-NODE-1726-length-10998-cov-51.2607_pt1 | contig 10998 bp, 9 predicted proteins | sample MGYA00580853_ERZ773142 | MGnify/ENA primary metagenome ERZ773142 (study PRJEB29015, sample SAMEA2737862) | human gut metagenome | biome: human gut; feature: human-associated habitat; material: faeces | place: China | collected 2012 ... | reverse complement strand
CTGTTCCGTAGCGTAACCCCATAGCGGCAAGCATATCCCCTTCAGCTGTGATACCGACACCTGTACGTCTGCCCTGTCCGCTCTTTTTATAAATCTTTTCCCATAAATGTTTCTCTGCTTCTTTTACTTCCTCACTTTCAGGATCGGAATCGATTTTAGCTATGATCTTCTCGATTTTTTCTAGTTCCAAGTCAATAATGTCATCCATAATGCGCTGGGCCAATGCTACATGCTTTTTGAACAAGTCGAAATCAAAGTAAGCATCCCTTGTATAAGGGTTTACTACATATGAGTATAAGTTGATAGCTAATAAACGACAAGAATCGTAGGGACACAGAGGAATTTCACCACAAGGATTGGTAGAAACTGTACGATACCCTAAGTCGGCATAACAGTCTGGCACGGATTCACGTATAATGGTGTCCCAGAATAATACACCGGGTTCAGCAGACTTCCATGCATTATGGACAATCTTTTTCCATAAAGCAGATGCGTCAATTTCTTTCGTGAAAACAGGTTGATCGGAATCTACCGGATATTGCTGTTTGTAAGGAGTGCCATTTACAGCTGCCTGCATAAATGCATCATCTAGTTTCACGGATACATTAGCACCGGTTACTTTGCCTTCGGTCATTTTGGCATCAATAAATGCTTCTGAATCTGGATGCTTGATGGATACGCTTAACATTAAAGCACCACGACGTCCGTCTTGCGCTACTTCACGTGTTGAATTGGAATAACGTTCCATGAAAGGCACCAGTCCGGTGGAAGTCAGTGCTGAATTTTTAACCGGAGAACCTTTTGGTCGTATATGAGATAAATCATGTCCTACGCCACCACGACGTTTCATTAATTGTACTTGTTCTTCATCAATGCGGATTATACCTCCGTATGAGTCGGCTGCTCCATCAATTCCAATGACAAAGCAGTTTGATAAGGAAGCCACTTGAAAGTCGTTCCCGATACCTGTCATAGGGCTACCTTGCGGAACAATGTATTTAAAGTGATCCAATAATTCGTAAAGCTGCTGTGCGTTTAACCCGTTCTTATATTTAGCTTCAATGCGGGCTACTTCATTTGCAATGCGCCAATGCATATCTTCGGGAGACTTTTCGAAAATGTTCCCGAAAGAATCTTTTACTGCATATTTGTTTACCCAAACCCTTGCAGCAAGTTCATCACCTTTGAAGTATTGTAAAGATGCTTCAAAAGCTTCGTCATAGGTGTACGTTTGTCTTTCCACTTTTATTTTTAGATTTACTGTAATATCAATAAGTTGTTTTAGTGTAGAAGTTACAACTCATTATAATAAAAGTTTCGGCAAAGCTATATATGTTTTTTCAATTAACAAAATAAAAAGCAGATAAGTTTTCAACAAATTGAAAGTTATCCAAGAATATTTGTTAATTTATTGATTATCAAAAGATATATATGCTTGCTTATTTGTAGAAGTTTTCTGTTTTGAAAATTTTGATGGAGGGGATGAGTGATTGACTAGTTGAAAAGGCCAGATTCTTAGCATATAATATTTTGCAAAAAATGCATTATTACTCTTTTCTTTTTTTATCTTTGCAAGAAAAATATATATGGAATCGATAAATAATAGACGGACGATCCGTAAATATAAGCAGGAAGATATTTCTGCTTCTTTGTTAAATGATTTGCTTGAAAAGGCGTTCCGTGCTTCTACAATGGGTAATATGCAATTATATAGTGTGATTGTGACTCGTGACAAGCAGATGAAAGAGAGATTGGCACCTGCCCATTTTAATCAACCGATGGTAACAGGTGCTCCGGTTGTACTGACTTTTTGTGCGGATTTTAACCGTTTTAGCAAATGGTGCAGAGAGCGTAAGGCGGTACCGGGTTATGACAATCCCATTTCTTTTCTGAATGCTGCTACGGATGCATTACTTGTGACTCAGAACTTTTGTACATTGGCGGAGGAAAATGGATTAGGTATTTGTTATTTGGGAACAACGATTTATAATCCTGATCAAATTATTGATATTCTTCGGTTGCCGGAATTGGTTATGCCAGTGGCTACTATTACAGTAGGATATCCGGACGAATGCCCTTCACAAGTCGATCGTCTTCCTATAGAGGGTATTTTGCATGAAGAAGTATATCATGATTATACCAAAGAAGATATTGATCGTATCTATAGATATAAAGAGTCACTTCCGGAAAATCATCAGTTTATTAAAGAAAATCATAAGGAAACACTGGCTCAGGTATTTACTGAGGTCAGATACAAGAAGTCGGATAATGAATGTATGTCTGTAACTTTGAAAGAAACCTTGAAGAAACAGGGTTTTGAGAAGTGAATTGCCGGGAACTATCAATCTTAAAACAGAGGTGCGCAGAGGGAAATAAAGAAAATGCCCTTTGCGCACCTCTGTGGTTTTATTCTATTTCCTTTTGAGAGAAGCTTCAATTTCCTCAATATCCGCTTTAAATGCTTTGTCAACCTCTACTTGGTCTTTTACTATTTTGCAAGCGTGCAATACGGTTGCATGATCTTTATTACCTATTAATTGACCAATTTTGGAAGAAGAGGAGTCTGTATGTTTTTTGGCCAGATACATAGCTACCTGACGTACTTGTACCACTTCTCTTTTTCTTGTTTTAGTATGGATGGCAGATTCTTCTATCTCGTAATGGCTGCATACTTTCTGTATGATATCTTCTACTGTGACAGGCTTGCTCTCACAACAGCGTACAGCTTTTCGTACAATTCTTTCAGCCAAATCCAAATCAACATCACGCTTGAAAATAATGGATTGTGCCAAAAGTGAATTAATGATGCCCTCTAATTCACGTACACTTTCATTTACGTTTTCAGCAATATAATTAATTACTGTTTCCGGTATATTCAAACCGTCACGACGTATTTTATTGCGTAAGATATTCTTTCTCAATTCTACATCCGGTTTTTCCAATTCGGCCACTAAGCCCCATTTAAAGCGGGTCAGGAGACGTTCTTCCATACCTTGTAGCATTACCGGTGCGCGGTCAGAAGTCAAAATAAGTTGCTTACCGTTCTGGTGCAGATGGTTAAAGATGTGGAAGAACGTGTTCTGAGTTTTGGTTACTCCTGCGAATTCTTGAATATCATCAATAATCAAAACATCTATGGTTTGATAAAAACTGATGAAATCATTGAAATGATTAGTACGCACAGAGTCGGTATATTGCACCTGAAACAGATGTGCTGATACGTACAATACTCTTTTTTCAGGATATAATTCCTTGATGCGGGTACCAATAGCATTAGTCAAGTGAGTTTTGCCCACACCGGATGGTCCATACAAAAACAAAGGGTTGAATGTTTTTGCCGGATTTTTAGCTACAGTTTCTCCTACTGTACGTGAGAACTCATTACTATTTCCTTTTATGAAATTCTCAAAATTGTAATTTGGATTCAAATGTGGGTCTAAATCCTGCGGAGCCGGTGCCTGCATTGGATTAGGTGCCTTGTTACCATCTCGTATAACTGTTTGTGTGGGTAGTGCTGAAGAGCGTTTGCTTCCCTCCATGTTAACAGTTATATGGTTGGTCTTATCGGTCAAGATACAATACATAAGCTGCGTTCCTTCCCCAATTTCTTTATATAGGGCAGCGCGCAGCAAGTCCACAAACTTTTCTTCTAGAAATTCATAGAAGAATGGGCTGGGGACGCCAATTGTCAGTGCCTTGTCCTCATATTTAAGCGGTACGATAGGCTCAAACCACGTTTTAAAGGTCGTTTCTGGTACGTTGTCTCTGATAAGGTTCAGGCAACGACCCCATAAAACGACGTGATCGTTTTCAATCATATGAAACATTTATTATAAAAAGCGAAACTTCTACAATGCAAATTTCGAAATGAATTTCTGAAAAAACAAATCGCTTTTTTCTTGCTTTTTATTTTTAAAGAGTAATATCTTTAGTTTCAGTTACTTATAAAAACCTCTATCTAAAGGCTTTTGAAAGATTCTTGTTGTTTGATAATTGACTGATTCTTAGCTGACTAACAGTCAAAATAGGCTTTTATTTATTTTAAATGAAATAAGTCTACATGGTATTTCTTCCCTATTTGCAGTCATTTACTGAAAATAAGTGGAAAAATGGTTGAGTAGACTTATTTAGAATATTTTTAAATTAGCAAATATGTTACTTATCTTTCTTGCCAAACAAAGAGAAATGTACATAACGTTTAGGATGCGCTTTCAAATCCTCCAATAAGGTTGCAGCGTTTGCTGTCGTCGCACTCAAATTTTGGTAGAAAGTAGGATCATTGAATAGCAATCCGATACTGTTGTCCTTGCGATTGAGTTTTTCTGTCAGCATTTGTACATTATATAAAGTGGAATCTATTTTATTGAATGTTGATGCATAATCAATACCTTTCAAGTTGTCGCTGATAGTAATGAAATTATCAGCAATCGTGTTTAGTTTTCCAGTAAGTTGCGGAAGATCCCTTTGCATTAATATGTTTAATTGACGTGTTGTCGCATCCAGATTGGCTGTCAGTTTTTCTGCGTTGTGTAAGGTTGCACCCAATGCAGGATCAGCTAATATTTTATTTAATGAATGTAGGATAGAATCCATTTTGGGCAGCATCTGCTCTATTTGAGGAACTAGCTTTTCTTCAGCGGCTCCCATGAGTCCCGCATTCGTTTTGCCAGGCAGTGTATCCCCCGGTTGATAGTATTCTGTAGAATTAAAGTTAAGGAGTAAGTTCATCTTTACTGTTCCCAGCATTTCTGTAACCAATTCTCCTGCACTTCCTTTAGGGATACGCATTTCCTTGTCTACTTCCACTTCTACTGTGACATGTCCCGGTTTAGCATAGTTGTAATTGATATTTCTTACTGTACCTACTTTGTAACCATTGGCAAAGACGGGGCTTGATCCGGCTAATCCGTTTATATTGGTATATTCTACATAATAGTAGTTGGCAGATTGGAACATATTTATTCCTTTCAGGTAGTTGATACCAAAGATCAGCATAGCCAATGCAGCGATGCCTATTAATCCTATTTTTACCTCTTTCGTCATTTCAATTATACCTTTTATATTATCTATTCTTTTTAAATTCTTTGATGGCTTCGTTCACATTCATTTTCTCTCCGTTTTTGAAAGCGATAATGAAAGCGTCCTTAAATTTAGGAGTAATATTACGTTTCATGCGTAGTATTTTATTATAATCCGTATTTTCTCCGTAAGTATATTTATAAAGTCCTTTTTCGCGGTAATAGCTAACAGGTGATACACCTTTCAGTTGTTTACTTCCTTTGGGCAATATTTTGTTTGATACCAATATTTGTATTTTAAATACAGGCTTGGCAGATGTTCGGGCTTGGTCGCCTGTGATCTTTTTTTGTGTGGCAGGCACAGGCTTTTTGGTAATCTTGTCCGGTTCCGTTGCAGTGTCCGGTTCCGCAGTTTGTATTTCTATTCTTGATTCTTTCGGTTTGTTTTCTGGTTCCGGTAATTCTTGTTCTTGTACTCTGCTGCGGCCGATGGGGGCGTCATGTTCGCGCTTGTAATTGAGGAATGCTTTATAAATGCTGTTAGATAACGCCGTAGTGCCTGCATCGGATAAAAGATATTGTTCTTCATCCGGTGTTGAGATATAGCCTAATTCAACCAAAACACTAGGCATGGAAGTGGCACGTAGAACTAGGAATCCGGCTTGATGTACTCCTTTGTCTATTCGTTTGGCTGTATTCTTGAATTGTTTTTGGATAAGAGTGGCTAATTTTACACTCTTCTCCATATTTTTGTCTTGTACAAATTCAAAAATAATATAGCTTTCAGAAGAATTTGGATTGAATCCGGCATAACGTTGTTCATAATTATCCTCTATCAAAATAACCGAGTTCTCTTTTTTAGCAACTTCTAAATTTTCTTCAGTACGGTGGAGTCCTAACGTATAAGTCTCTGCTCCCCGTACAGTTCTGCCACGGGCTATGGAATTAGTATGTATAGAGATGAATAAATCGGCCTTGGCATTATTGGCTATTTGTGCACGACGATCCAAAGGGATAAAGACATCTGTTTTCCGGGTATATATTACCTTTACGTCATTACAGTTATTTCGGATCAGTTGTCCTACTTTTAAAGCTACGTTCAGATTGATGTTTTTTTCTTTTCCACGTCTGCCGATAGCACCGGGATCATGTCCGCCATGACCGGGATCAATGACGACTACAAAGTCCTTTCCCTTTGCCGCCAGGCAGAAACAGGGAAAGACCAGCCACAGGCTACACAACAGGAATATTATTTTAAGTCTATCGGTTTTCATATCAATTAAGTTGCAAATGTAGCGATTTTTAGTGAAAACTCGGCTTTTGTCTTTAAGTTTTGCGTTTTTTATTCGAAACTTGCCACAAAACCCGAAAAATAGACGAGTGTTTGGACTAAATTCTTTTATTTTGTATTCTAAAATAAATATTGAAAGATGGACTTGTTTAAGTTTATGAAGAATTGGACGTTACCTCTAGCGATGCTTGCAGGAGTTATCGGTTATTTTGTTTTTGCCAACTTCACTTTTCTGGAGCCGACAAAGCCATTTATGAATGGGTTGATTTCTTTTTTAACTCCTTCCTTGATTTTTGCCCAATTGTTGCTTACATTCTGTAAAATTGAACCAAAAGAGTTGGTTCCTAGAGTATGGCATGGCTGGTTGTTGGCTATTCAAGCCATTTCTTGTGGTATTATTGCGTTGTTGTTAATATTTTGTCCGATGGATGAATCTTATAAGGAGATATTCGAGGCGGCTATGGTTTGTCTTATTTGTCCTACTGCTACGGCAGCGGCAGTAATTACGGGAAAACTAGGTGGAAGTGCTTCCAGTTTGACTACTTATACATTACTTTCAAATATTTTGGCTGCAATAGCAGTTCCTTTGGTATTTCCATTGGTTGAGCCACATACGGATGTTACTTTTGGTATTGCTTTTCTTAAGATTTTAAGTAAGGTTTTCCCATTGTTGCTTGCGCCGTTTTTTATCGCTTTATTATTCCGTTATTATATCCCTCGATTCCATAAGTTTTTACTGGAATATCATACTTCAGCTTTTTATTTATGGGCGATAGCATTGACCATTGTAATGGGGCAGACTACTCGTTCTTTGGTTAACAGTACAGCTGATGTAACGGTAGAGATGTTGATTGCTTTTGCTGGTTTAGTAACTTGTTGTTTACAATTTTATTTTGGTAAAAGAATTGGTAGTGCATACAATGACCGTATAAGTGCAGGACAGGCATTGGGGCAAAAAAATACTGTACTAGCTATTTGGATGGCGGTTACGTATCTTAATCCTTTATCATCTGTCGGGCCAGGTAGTTATGTGGTGTGGCAAAACATCATCAATAGTTATCAGTTGTGGAAGAAAAGAAAAAATGAGATGAAAAATTAAGTCGCAGCTATTTACTTTGTTATACGTAATGCTTGGTATAGTAAAGTATATAGCTGCGTTCCATTAAAAATGAATTTGCCGTATATATCTCTTAAAGATTTCTTACGAAACCTGCAAAACGCTTCAATCCTTCTGCCAGTGTAGTACGTGGGCAGGCGATGTTCCAGTGCATGAATCCTTTTCCTTCAGTCCCGTACATTGCTCCTGCATTGAGCCATAATCCAGCTTCGTTAACCAATCGCTGTTCGAGTTCCTGCGAGTGTATGCCGAGTCTGTGACAGTCCATCCAAACGAGATAGGTTCCCTCCAATGCCGTGATAGGAAACTCGGGCAGATGCTCCCGACAGAACTCCTGCATATAGAGAAAATTGGCCTGTAAATATTTGATGAGTTGGTTCAGCCACTCTTCCTCTTCGTTGTAAGCTACTTGAGTAGCAATTACACCAAAAGGATTGACATCACATACTTCGTTATCGTTAATGGCCCGATCGATTTTCGCCCGACGGTCAGCATCAGCACATATAATGTTCGCAATCTGTAATCCGGCAATATTGAACGCTTTACTGGGAGATATACAGACGAATGGTGACGGAAATTTTCTGAGATGGAAGCAAACGGTGTGTAACGGTACTCTGGAAAAACCAGTTCGCAATGAATCTCATCCGAAACGACCATAACATCGTGGCGAATACAAATTTCACCAATACGTACCAATTCTTCACGTTTCCATACTCTTCCGGCAGGATTGTGAGGATTGCACAGCAGCATCACCTTCACTTTCGGATCAGCAGTCTTACACTCTAAATCTTCATAATCGATGGTGAAAGTATTACTTGCAAAGATCAACGGTGATGATACCATTTCACACCCATTGTTACAGATTGAAGAAAAGAAACAATTATAAACCGGAGTCTGCACCAACACCTTATCTCCCGGAACGGTCAAAGCCTTGATGACTGCCGAGATGGCCGGGACTACGCCTGATGTGTAAATTATCCATGTGCAGTCAATCGTCCAACTGTGACGGCGTGCGAACCAATCTGTAACAGCCTCGTAATAACTGTTGGGCACACGGGTATAACCGAAGATACCGTGTTCCACCCGTCGGCGTAAAGCATTGACGATAGCGGGGGCTGTACGGGAATCCATGTCAGCCACCCACATCGGCAATACATTTTCGCTTTCTGAGCTATCCCATTCTTTTTCTTGAAGTCTTCTATTTTAAGTATTCTTTGAAAAATTCCTCCAGCTTATCGAATGGAATAATGTCTGTCCGGTCATATAAATCCGTATGTACGGCATCGGGAATAATCATCAGTTCTTTATTATCGTCTTTCAGCTTCTTGAAAGTATCCTCACTAAAATAGCGGGAGTGAGCTTTTTCTCCATGAATGAGCAACACGGCACTGCGGATTTCATCGGCATACGCAAGGATAGGTGCGTTGAGAAATGCAAGATTGGAGGTTTTGTTCCAGCCCAAACCGGAGTTGATGGAACGGGGATAATAACCTCGTTCGGTCTTGTAATAATCGTAATAATCCTTTATGAACTGTGGCGCATCACCGGTAGGCTCCGGGTTCATCACGGTGCGGGGATAAGTGTCGGTACGGTAGTCTTCCGTGCGCTGGGTGTTAAACTCCTGACGTATTTTGTAGCGTGCATCCGCATTGTCTGCGGCATCGAAATAACCGTTTGCTGTACAGCGACTGATGTCGTACATAGTGGAAGCTACCGTTGCCTTGATACGTGTGTCGTTGGCAGCCGCATTGATAGCAAAACCACCCCAACCACAAATGCCAATGATGCCGATTCGTTCGGCATCCACATCCGGACGTGTCGCAAGGTAATCCACCGCCGCCGAGAAGTCTTCGGTGTTGATGTCCGGTGAAGCCACGCTGCGAGGCTGTCCACCGCTTTCACCAGTAAACGAAGGATCGAAAGCAACCGTCAGGAATCCTCGTTCGGCAAGTGTCTGGGCATACAGTCCCGACGACTGTTCCTTTACAGCTCCAAACGGACCGCTGACAGCAATGGCCGGCAGTTTACCTCCGAAAATCGTTTTCGGTGCATACAGGTCGGCGGCGAGCGTGATGCCGTAACGATTTATGAAAGTCACTTTGCTATGGTTCACCTTGTCGCTCTTCGGGAACGTCTTGTCCCATTCCTGTGTCAGATTTAACTGTTCCATATTTTTGTGAGTGTTTTGTGCCGGGCTTTCCGTCAGGCTGAAGAGGCAGAGGAAAGCAGCCATTAAAATAGTTGTACGTTTCATAACCGATGTAATTTAAATTTTTATTGTTTCTTGTTTTCTTTTCATAGTGCAAAATTACAGCGGATTACAGGAAAAGCCGGTAGATGGATTACTGATTGTATAACCTCAATTACAGACATTTTTTTACATGTGTCTCATCCAACGTTCTCGCTTCAAGCGGACCAGGAAAATCAGCCCCCTGAAACACAGCTTGATGCACATGGCAACCCATACACTTTTCAGACCTAATGACGGGGCGAGCAAGGCGGCTAATGACAGACGCACCGCCCGGATATTGAAGAAATTCATCAAGCACGGGACAAGCGTATCCGCTGCTCCGACAAAGACACCGTAAGTGATAATCGAGGCTGCAAACATCGGCTCAGCGAACGCTTCGATGCGCAGTGCCATTATGCCCAATTCCCGAATCTCCCCGACGGGGGCATCTAACCGATAATTTGGGGGCGAACAGATACATGAGTACACCTATAACCCCATAACGGTCATACCATATAAATATGGTAATGCGGGCGAAACTTCGGACCAGTTTCCGGCGATCGGCACCGATACTCTGCCCAACCAGTGTCGTGCAGCATCGGCAATCCCATACTGGGCATATGCAGAGGCTTTCGGCTGTAATGGCAAATGAATTGGCTGCGATGGCGAAGACGCCCAACGGAGTCACGATAACTGTTGTCATGATTTGCGTACCACAAATGACGATATGCTCTAAACCGGATCGGATTGTGTTATGGCAGTTGTTCCTATAACAAATAAACTTGCAATCATGATGACTGATATACGTTTCATTATCACTTGATTTTATTAAGTTTTGAATTTCAGAATCTTGATGCAAAGATAAATACATGACTGAAAATACAGTGTAGATAAATTACAGATGTTATAACCCTAATGACATGATTTCCGGAAAGAATAGTATAAATCTGTAGCCAAGGTTGATACAATGTCTCAACCTGTTATTCTAGAAAATGATAAGTATAGAGTTTGAAATCTTAAATTGATGTTAAACAGGAAATTAGGCAAGGATTACAGCTACGTAATACCCCGGAATCGAGCGAGTGACTACACTATCAGCATCAGTTATGTTATTTTTATCAATAGTAACCGGAGCGTATTTGCAACAGGTGAGAAACTGAATACTGCAAGAAATTATCATGTTGCCTCTTTGGTTGAAATAGTGCTATGAAATAGAGATTTTAACCCATCGAAAATGGCAGGAAGAGCAATAGTGCCATGCACCTCGTCGGGAAATTTTTTATAAATGACATGCAAATGCTTGTTTTTCATTTCAGGGATGATCTTATTTTTTAAGCTGTCG
>ERZ773142.1721-NODE-1721-length-11005-cov-3.38338_pt1 | contig 11005 bp, 8 predicted proteins | sample MGYA00580853_ERZ773142 | MGnify/ENA primary metagenome ERZ773142 (study PRJEB29015, sample SAMEA2737862) | human gut metagenome | biome: human gut; feature: human-associated habitat; material: faeces | place: China | collected 2012 ... | reverse complement strand
CGCTGTGCATTGTTCTATACTTCACACTTGCACATATTTTGTCAAGAAAGTCATTGATTCTGTCACTCATAACATTCTTCTCCTATAATACTGTTCATAGCTTTCTTAAACACATTCCATTCTTTTTGCTTGCTTTCAAGCATTTCTTTGCCTGTATCAGTAAGTTTATAATACTTTCGCCTGCGTCCCTCATCTGTATCGTACCAATACGACTCAACCGCACCTTCCTTTTCAAGTGCGTGCAACATAGGATATAAAGTCCCCTCTTTCATTTCAAATGTGCTGTCCGAACGCCTTTCCAGTTCCTGCGTGATTTGATAGCCGTACATATCTTCACTTTTTAAAAGAGTCAATATCAATATTGATGTACTGCCTTTCATAAGTTCTTTATTGATTTTCATTTTGCAACTCTCCTCTTTGTATACATAGAATTACTATGTATATCTTATCACTATATATGTAGTTTGTCAACATATAAAAAAAGACTGCATAGCAGTCTTTTACTCAATCATTAATCTTTTATACCCTGAATTTTCATCACCGCACGTTTAAATGCCAATAGCAGATACGTCACGGCAAACGCCATTACCGTGACAATCAAAATCCACCAAGCCACACCGGGCATACCGTGCAGATTAAACCAACCGTATTCGCGATAGTTAAGAAAATAGTACGGAAAATTCGTTCCGTTTGAATATGTAACCCCTTTTATCGAAATCAGCAATGTCATTGCCAAATACAAAAGCGGTAATATAAAGCCCAAAAAAGTCATTTTCCACTTATATTCAAACCCTCTGTCAATCATTAGAAAATCTATCATCGCCAAAATCGGTGCAATTATATGCAGACTCAGATTTTTCATTGAAAACAAATACACATTATCCTTGAGCGGTGCAAGCAGTAGTGCCGCAACTGTAAGAGTAATCGTCATTGCCGCAGTAATCATAAATTTGAGCATAAACAGCGGTTTGGGAATGATTTGTTTCCCTTTTATATTTTCCGCAATTCTCAACACAACAAACACACTGAAAATAATAACCGTTTCCAAATTACTTATAATCGTAAAATACAAATACGTATTACTGCGAATAAATCCGCCGTCATCTCTTGCTTGCAAACACACTCCCCAAAATGCGAAAATAATTGTCGCGATTTTCAGCAGTAATTCAAATATAAAGCATATTTTCCTTTTCATCATATCCCCTCCGCTATACATTCTGTTAATGTATAGTACAAAAAACATTGTCATCAGTGCATTAACCCAATATTGCTTTTGCTTTAAGTATTGCAATAGCGGTTTTTGCGTCATAAATTTTATTATCCATTACCATTTGATAAAGTTCGTCAAGGCTGTATTTTGACACATTCAAAAATTCGCCGTCATCAAGATTTTGCCCGACAAAGGTAAGTTTTCTTGCAAGAAAAATATTAAGTTTTTCTTCACAATATCCCGGTGTTGCGTAATATTCGCCGAGATGCGTAAATTCCTCCGCCTTATATCCCGTTTCCTCAATAAGCTCCCTTGCACCACATTCCAAAGGATCTTCGCCGTACTCCATTTTACCGGCAGGGATTTCAAGCATTTCCGACTTAGCGGCAATTCTGTACTGCGTAACCATAAACACCTTACCGTCCCCGTCAACCGCAATAATTCCGACACCGCCCGGGTGACCGATAAGTTCACGCGTTGCCAAACGTCCGTCGGGAAGTTCGACTTTTTCCTTACGCACCTTTATGATTTTACCGTCATAAATTTCTTCGCTCGACACTGTTTTTTCTTCAAAATTCATTATATTTCACCCTTTCGACAAAATCTTTCAATAGCAGGTTTAACATTCAGCATTTCTTTCAGATTTTCAAAATCCTGTTTTGACTTTTCGTTTTTCTTGCCTGTATACACCGCACGAATCATAATATTTTTAGGGGTTTCAAGCGGTGATATATACTCAATCATACTAACCTTATATCCGACACTTTCAAGATATGCCGCACGAAGTCCGTCCGTCAATGTATCGGCAAGTCTGGCTTTTAAAATGCCGTGCTTTGTTATCGCCTCAAACGGCTCATACGAATAATGTTTTAAAATATCCTTATGGCAACACGGAACAGACACAATCGCTCTCGACTTTGCTCTTATACCGAGTGCAAGTGCCATATCCGTTGCGGTATCGCAAGCGTGTAGCGACACGACTATATCGGGTCTTATAGGCGGTGTATACTCCGTAAGGTCAGCTTTGATAAACTCCATATTGTTGTATCCGAGATTTTTAGCCATTCGCTTTGACGCATCTATTACAGTTTCGGAATAATCAACGCCGATAAAATGGCACTTCTTTTTAAGTATTTCTTTCAAATAAAAATTCATAACGAACGACAAATAGCTTTTACCGCAAGCCGCGTCAAAAATAACATATTCGTCCCTGTCACCGATTTCTTTAAGCACCCCCTGCATTAATTCAACAAAATAATCAATCTGATTATACTTACGGATTTTATCATTTTTAATCTTGCCGTTCTTGGCAAGTATGCCTATTTCTTCAAGCAAATCTTTCGCAAGTGCGGGATTTACGACATACTCTCTGCCCGTCTGCACAACGCTCGTCTTATTTATCTCTTTCGTAACATCCTCGTGACGCATATTGACTTTTTTATCGTTTGCGTCAATTACAATCTTCGCACCGCGTTCGCTGTAAATTATCTGCGCCTCGTCATATTTAAGCAATTCTTCCGCGATTATATCCCACAAACCGTCTTTTTCCACTTTGCGTTTAACCGCTTGATAATCAAGAGTTATATCGTCCGTATACAATATTTTTGCAGGGAAATTCTTAGTTCCCGACTTTAAATTAATAGTAATATCATTAAAAAAATCTTTGTTTTCTTCCATTCTCGAAACAAGTCCGTCGAAAAACAAATTTACTTTTGAAACAGTTTTCTTATTCATCATTTCTCCCTATTTTCTTTAATAAATTTATAACATTATTCTATCATTTAAGCTCTATGATGTCAATTAAAAAAGGATAATCTCCGAGATTATCCTTTTAATCGTTTTTTATTACTTTTTCATATCGGCATAAGCCTGTTCTTTTTCGTCAAGAACAGCTTGATAACCTGCGTCAAGGTATTCCTTGCAAGCAGCCTCATACTTCGCGTCAAATTCTTCAGGCTTACAGTTAATCAAATCAACCTGAATAACTTCCCATTTACTCTTTAGAGTTTCGGCATACTGCGAAAGGCTGTCGATTGATCTGTCAAACAAGAAATCTGTATACTTATATTCCTTAGTCTTTTGATAACCGTCATATGACTGTTGAATTAAGTCCTCAAATCCCGCCGGTGCGTATGTTTTCTTTTGTACGGCAAGGTTTTTCTCGTCACTGCCGTAGTCCTTACCCTCTGTTACAAGGCACCACATATCTTTATTTGAATTGTAGTTCAATCTTTCTTCACCTGTGTAATCGTCAATAAGTACAGGAATTTCGTCCTCTACTTTATATGTAACGTTTTCGATACCGTTTTGCATTACGAACAGATTTTCATCTTGTGCAAGCCACTCAAAATACATTAGCACTGCCTCAGGGTGTTCACAGTCAACACTGATACCGCTTACCATACCAAACGGCCAATCTGCTCTGCCGGCAGGCTTTGTACCCTCCGGATAACCTGCACCTGCGTCAAGCACTGCAACCTTTGCGTCAGGGCAATTTTGCAATAATGTTTGAAGTACAGGAGGATTTTGTGACAAATAGAAACCGAACACGCCTGCTTTACCCGATACAAAATCAGCTTGCTTTTGGTTACCGTCCTTGTCAAGGTACCATTCAGGACTGATAAGTCCGTCGTTATAAAGCTGATTCATATACTTTAATTTCTGCTTTGTTGCGTCATATGTAAGCGATGCAACAGTAATATCCGAATACATCGCGTTATCTTCTTCCGAAAGCGGATATTCTCTGTATTCATAGTTCGGGAAATATGCGTTGTAAAGGCTCTCCGTTGCAGGGATTGTATTTTCGCCGCCAAGCTTTAATTCCTTAAACTTCTTTAGTGCATTTACATATTCCTCTTGATTTGTCGGCATTGAAAGTCCTGCTTTTTCAAGCCAGTCCGTACGGATAAGAGTTACCCAGTTATAAGCCTGCGGACGAGTTGCCGCAAGAAAATATCTTTGGTCGTCAACCTTTGTATATTCCTCCAAATCCTTTGTCTTTTCATAGAATGTCGGTGCGTATGTCTTTAACACGTCCTCATCAATCGGCTGGAACGCTCCTCTTGAATAATACGAAATCATCGTCGGATAGTCATAGCTGAAAAGAATATCGGGTTCTTCGCCTGCCGCAAGCAATTCATTAAATACCGTTACATCTTCCTTACGCGTAACAGGTACAAATGTCATTTTGATATTGTACTTGTCACCGAAATTCTTTTGAACATAATCCGTCCAATAGTTGTTGTCTACGTCTGCCTGTCCCTGCATACCTCTGTCATATACAGGTATTTTAAGCTCAATTTGCTCATCATAGGCTTTCGGGCCTGTAAGCTCCGCTTTATCCATCTGCATTTTACCCTTACCGCCGCATGATGCAAGCAAAGATACCGCAGTCACCGTGCTTAGTGCCGTACACAATACTTTCTTTAAATTCATTTTTCTTTTCCCCTCTCTTTTTAAATATGTTTTTTCATTATTCTTTTACTGCACCTATCATAACACCCTTAACAAAATACTTTTGTATGAAAGGATAAACGATTACGATAGGAATAGTTGCAAACATAATACAAGCCGATTTCAAAACTTCCTCAGCCTGCATACTCTCCCCTGCGACTTCCTGCGAAACCGACGAATTTGAACCTGCCGCATTAACAAGTTCATACAGTTTTAACTGCAACGGTTTAAGCGGTGACTTTGTTATAAAGTAAAGTGCGTCTTGGAACGTATTCCAACGACCTACCGCATAGAACAGTGCAAGCGTCGCCAAAACAGGCACTGACAACGGCAATACAATTCTAACCAGTACAATAAAGTCGTTACAGCCGTCAATCGCAGCAGCCTCCTCCAAACTTTGCGGTACACTGTTTTGCATAAATGTACGAAGTATTATCAGATTATATGCCGAAAATGCAAGCGGGAGTATCAAAACCGCCGCCGTATTTATAAGGTGCAACTGGCTCATAAGTATATAATCGGGAATTGTTCCGGCAGTGAAGTACATTGTTATAAGGAATATTACGCCTATAACTTTTCTGCCCTTTAGACGTTTTCTTGACAGTGCAAACGCACCGCATATTGTAAGGAACATACCGAGTGCCGTAAACGCAACCGTCACAAACACCGTAAACCACAATGAACGCATCATTGTCGCATCACCGAAAACCGTCTTATATGCGTCAAGATTGACGTCCTTAGGAATAAGGAACACTTGATTTGACATTACCGCACCGTTACCGCTGATTGAAACCGAAAGAACGTGTATAAACGGTATAAGACACAAAAGCGAAAGTACAGCCATAAACACATATATAAACACATCTGCCAAAACATCAGTAGCTTTTCTTTTCATTATATTATACCGTCCTCTCCCATAAGTTTTGCAAACTTATCCGATGCAAATACGAAGATAAGTCCTACGACCGACTGGAACAAACCAACCGCCGTTGCGATGTTATATCTGTGCGACTGCAAGCCGACACGATAAACGAATGTCGAAATAACGTCCGAGAAATCTCTTACAAGCGGATTATCCAATGTATACGGACGTTCAAACGATATACCCAAAATTCTTCCCAAACTCATTATCAGCATTACAACGATTGTCGAACGAATACAAGGAAGTGTTATATTCCATATTTTTCTCCATCTGCCTGCACCGTCAACCGTTGCCGCTTCGTAAAGGTCAGCATTAATACCTGTGATTGCGGCAAGATATATAATCGTACCCCAACCCATGCTCTGCCATACGCCGATTAAACAGTATGACACAAGCCAATGCCATTTTTCCGTCAGGAACGGTATGCTTTCACCGCCGTGACGCATTATAAGTACGTTCACAAATCCCGTAGACGGTGACAAAAGCTGATAGAATATACCTGCAATGATTACCCACGAAAGAAAATGCGGTAAATATAAAACCGTTTGGCTGATACGTTTGAAATACTTATTGCGTATTTCATTTAATAATATCGCCAAAATTATCGGAGCCGGAAAACCTATTATAAGATCAAGACCGTTAAGCACGATAGTATTACGAAGTGCTATGTAAAAATCTTTCATTTTGAAGATTTCCTTAAACGCGTCAAAACCTATGAATTTCGCTCTCTCAAAACCGCCGACAACGTCATAATTAAGAAACGCTACCGACAACCCCAAAAGCGGTAAAAACTTAAAGACTATCGCAAATGCCAACGGAAAGAACAGCAGTACATACAACTGCCAGTCCCTTTTCAGATAGTATTTAAAGCCTTTTTTATCTCTCTCTTTTAACTTTTTACCCTTTTTCATTAAACAGCTTTACCCCCTCTTTTTACCTTAATTTGTTACTATGCAATATAAATACTATCATTTTTTATGCAATATGTCAATCAAATTACGTTTTTTATATAAAAAAGCCGTCTTTTTATACAAAACAAAAAAGACGTTTTAAAAACGTCCTTTTTGAGTGTTGTTGTTTATTTTTTAATTAATCGGCTGCCATTCCACACATAAACCGCATATTTACCTTGCGGCAGATTTACCGAAACGATCTCTGCCGTATTTGCGTTTACTTCTTTTGACACGTTTTGTACACTGTTTATGACATTGTTTTCGTCATAACCGATTACAATAACACTTACCTTTTTCGTACTGTCGGTATTGTTTTCAATTCGTGTTTTGACATTCTTTTCATCACTTATAGTTTGAATATTGACTTCTTCCTTACTGCTTGAAGAATGTTTATATACGTCAACCGATGGAATAGCTTTTCCGTCAAAATCGAAAAGTGTTGTGTTTTCGACAACGTTAACATCTGTCTTATCGTCACTTTCCTTTACAGCCCAACCCGACAAAGACGCATTTTTATTATCTTTATCTTCAACGTGAATCATACAAGGGTCCCAATAAAGCACGCCCAAACATCTGTTATCGTCAACGCTTTTTAATTCGTTGAAAAGTTCTGCCATAAAATTTTTATGTCCTGTCATTGTCGGCGGATAAATGTCCTTATACACATCTGAATCCTTTAACTGTCCCGCATAACCGTCTTTTCTTGTTTCGTTCCAATTAAAACCTGTTTCCATAATCATAATATCTTTGTTGTACTTCTTTGAAATTTCATTACAAAATTCCTTACAGGCTTCCGCATTGTTGTCCGTCCATGCAGGATAATATGACGCACCGATTACGTCATACTTTGCACCGAGTTTGTCAAGTTCGTCAAAGAAATATGTGAATTTGTTTGACTTTGAACCGTCGTCAAGGTGAATTATAACCTTTGAGTCCTCCGACACCGCCTTTACCGCGTCATATCCGGCATTGATAAACTTAACAAGCCCTTCCCAATCTTTTGGGCATTTTATATCTTCATCTGCGTTTTTATCGTCACCGAATACAAGTTCAAATCTATCTCTGTTCATACTTGCATCATATGTGTTGCCGAACGGAAACAACATTCCGCCGCGAATTTCATTGCCAAGCGAAACATATTCCGGAACAGTCCCCTGTGCCTTTAACTTTGACATAATATCATATGTATAGTTGTATACTATTTCCGCAAGTTTATCTTGAATTTCCTCTCTTTGTTCACTTGTCATTGAGTTTAGAAAGTCAGCATTCTTAACGTCATAGCCAAGCTCGTCTTTAATCTGCTTAACCCATTCGGACGGAATAATCTGTCTTGAGCCGTTCGACCAATAATCGGAATAATTAAACGTGAACTGTATTCCCATACCTGCGTCCTTTGCACGTTTGGCAAGTTTCAGACAATCTTCTTCGTCCTGAAAACCACTCGGAAGATAATACACTCCGTCACCTGTACCCTTGCCCGGTGTATTGCTAAGACGTATTCTCGCCATATTCATACCGTTCTGCGACAAAAATTCAAATGGGTCAACCTTGTTTCCGTCACTGTCTTTATATTCACCGCCAAGGCTTTCGATATAATCAACTTCGGTCATATCGCCGCCTTGTATAAAGCCGTTTTGCTTGTCCGTCTTAACAAGATCAACGTCCGATATTGCAATCACGCCGTTTCCGTCAGTACCAACGCCGATTGTGCATTTACCGTTTTCAACTTCAATTCCTCTTACGGTAACCTTAACACCGTCAGCCGAAACAGGTAAAACCGTACTTGCCGCAGTGTATCCGTCCGACACTCCGTACAAATACGACACACCCTCCTCCGAAGTATTTTTACATACTGCCGTAAGGTCATAATATCCGTTTTCAAGATTAGTTACTTCAACGCTTTTACCGCCCGTAACGTCACCGCTGAAATCAATGCTTTGTGCATATACCGCAGTCTGTAAAACAGCAACCGCCGCTATAACCATTAATATCTTTTTCATACAGCACACTCCTTTTTATTGTTTTAATATTTTTCTGCTTCTTATTGTAAACATTATCGTTGTACAGCTTGCCGCAACGACATCACTTACCGGCTCCGCCAAAAGCAATCCCCACACTCCCATATTTGCGATATTCGGAAGTATAAGTGCAAGCGGAAACAAAAGTATAATTTTTCTAAGGCACGCAAGAAACATTGATATTTTCGCCTCGCCCAACGCCAAAAATGTCTGCTGACATGCACATTGTGCACCCATCACAGACATACCTGCAAGGAAAAGACGAGTTGCGTTTATACCTATATCTATAAGCTCTTGGTCATTTGTGAACATCTTCAAAAACGCTGTCGGGAACACTTCGACAAGCGCAACCGCAAAAAGCGAGAAACATATACTTACCGTAAATTGAAGTTTAAATGCTTTTTTCACTCTGTCAAAACGCTTTGCACCGTAATTATATCCGATAACAGGCTGTGCGCCTTGCGAAAAACCGTTAAGCGGCATCCATATAAGCTGTGTTAAGCTGAACAGTATCGACATCAGTGCAACATACAGGTCATTTCCGTATTTAAGCATACCGTTGTTGAATGTAAGCTGAATTAAACATTCCGTTGCCTGCATTATAAACGGTGACACACCGAGCGACAAAACCGAAGTAACGATTTTTCCGTCCAAAACAAGATTTTTAAGTCTGATTTTCAAAACGGTCTTTTTACCCGTCAAAAATTTAAGCACCCACAAACACGATACACCTTGCGAAATTATCGTTGCAAGCGCCGCACCCTTTACGCCCATTCCGAACACATATATAAAAATCGGGTCAAGCACAATATTCAGCACCGCACCTATGCAAACGGTCATCATACTTGTTTTTGCAAAGCCTTGATTTGTTATAAACAAATTCAGTCCCAACGCAATCTGTACAAATATCGTACCGACAAGATATATGCTTATATAATCCGACGCATACGGCAAAGTTGCCTCACTTGCGCCGAATTTCATCAATATCTGATTTTTCGTAAGCATAAACACAACCGCCAGCACTACCGAAAATATTATAAGCAGCATTGTACAGTTGCCGAGTATTTTCTCTGCTTTGTCGTTGTCTTTTTCTCCCATACTTACCGCCGCTCTTGACGCACCGCCCATACCTGCAAGCATTGCAAATGCCGAAACAAGCAATATTATAGGAAACGTAACACCCAAGCCTGCAAGCGAAAGTGAGCCTATCTCCGGTATTCGTCCGACATAAATTCTGTCAACTATGTTATACAGCAAGTTTACAAGCTGTGCCATAACAGTCGGTATCGCAAGCTTAAACACAAGTTTTCCTATCGGTGCGGTTTCAAGCTGATTATTTTTATCCATTAAATACACCTCAATATACAAAACGAGCTGTTAATTTCTAACAGCTCGTTAGTTTTTATTTTATTACAGCTGTACTATCTGTGTATCAAATGCACTAAGTGTTACAGTCTTATCACCTGCGTCAGTCTTAACTGTTGCAGTTTGTTCTGTATCCGCATTATTGATAACAACAAGCTGTTTGCCTTCAGGATAATAGCAGCACTCTGTATTTACGTTATCTGTCAAATACTTTTGGTCTGTGCTTTCGCCTGCGGCAGTAAGAATAAGGTTAAGAAGTGTTCTGTTATTAACTTCGCCATGCTTAAAGCTTGACATATAAACACCAACACCTTTACCGAACTTATGAGTTGTAACTGTCGGCATATCTCCGTCAGCCGCAAGCACCTTTGTTTCGCCGTCAACAAGATAAACCTTGTTTTTACCTGCAAGAACCGTGCCGTCTACAACCGCACCGTTGTTTTCAACGTCAAACGAATACTTACCGTGACAAATTCTTGCACCTGTATCTTCGCTTACGCCAAGAACGTGTGACATACGGAAGAATGTATCGTAACCGTCCGTTGCAGACGGTTCGTTTACACCGATGAATGCACCGCCGTTGTTAACCCACTCTGTAAGAAGTGAAACAACCTTTTCGTCTTTCCATTGTTCTCCGCCTGACCATGCGCTTCCTGCAAATCCGGCATTAATAACAACGTCGTAATTGTCAAGTCCCTTATTCTTTAGGTCGTCAAAGCTGATGAATTCAACGTCAAACGGCATACCTGAAAGAGCCTCGATAATGTTTATAAGATCAAGTTCAGGGTGTTCGTGATAGTGACCTGCACAAGTCCATGAACGCAGACTGCCCCAGAATGTAAGAACGGCAACTCTCGGTTTTAAAACGTATGGCTTACCTGCCTTATGGAATTCCTTTATTTCTCTGAATTCATCTGCAATCTTTTCGATATAGTCGTTGAAATCAGGGAACGGCAATGTCAATGAAAGGTAACCGCCAAGACCGATTCTGTCGATAGGTGCACGAAGAAGTGCACGTCTTACGTTCTTCCAATATCCCTTTGCTTCAAGTGTAGGATTACCGCCCTCCATAAATGTAGGAGCA
>ERZ773142.1720-NODE-1720-length-11008-cov-3.09787_pt1 | contig 11008 bp, 7 predicted proteins | sample MGYA00580853_ERZ773142 | MGnify/ENA primary metagenome ERZ773142 (study PRJEB29015, sample SAMEA2737862) | human gut metagenome | biome: human gut; feature: human-associated habitat; material: faeces | place: China | collected 2012 ... | reverse complement strand
TTCTAGCATATCGAAATTAGAAATACAAACAAAACCGGATCAGGCTATTTTCTGCAGAGTGCACGCAGATAGCGGGTGGTCTGATTCTGAATTTCGGCAATGGCACGAATCAGGTTCCAGAGGCGCCTTAAGGACTGCAAGAGGCGGGTTCCTTTTGGTTTCTGGCTGGTTCTTTGGCTGACAAGTGTGGAAGTTTTTGGTTTCACGTTGACTTCCCACGGTTTCATGGTTCGTACAATGCCGTCTGCGCCACGCACTTTTACAGTGATGCGGTTGTAGCCTTCGGAAAGGCTCTCGGCTTTCAGACAGATTTTGTTTTCTTTCCATTCGTATTCGGCTTCGGAGCCATTTACCATGCAGGAAAGAATTTCAGCCGTGTCGGCGGCTCCCTCGAGCAGAATTTCCGGGGTATAACCGGGATCTATTTCGACGCTGGTGTCGGCCGGGCGGATAATCAGGGGGTTCGGCGCTTCGAAATCTTCGTCTGCTATCTGTGATAATATGAAATCGGCGATGATCTGCGGCGGTATTTGAGATGGCTCCTCCCCGGCACTCTCAGATGGAGTTTCGGCAGGCGGAGGACTGCTTTCTTCTGTTTGTAGCGGAGTATCATCTGGATCTTGGGTCACCTCCTCGGGCGTGGCTGCAGCAACGGGCAGCTGTTCGTCTGTTTTGAGTTCTTCTTTCTCCGGAGACGATTGCCCGGGCTCCGTTTGTTCCTGCTTTTCTGTGTTTGACTTTCCGGCATCTGGCATTACGGTAGGCTCCTCTTTTTCTGGTGCTTTTGTTTCCGAGGTTTGATTTTCTGACTCTTTTTCGGTTGACGGAGATTCCTGCTTCGTTTCTTCCATATCAGGCTTTTCCGGTTCCGGATCTTCTGGCATCAAATTTTCCGTTCCGGATTTTTCTGAACCTGTATCTTCATAATCTGGTTTTTCTGTGTCCATTTCTCCAAAATCCGTTCTCTCCGAATCTGACTCTTCTGTCTCTGATTCTTTTGTATCTGTTTCTTCACACCTTTCCGCTGGTTCTTTCTCCGGATCCGGAATTACCGTCGGGGGAAGCATTTTTTCTTCTTCTGTCTCTTTCTTTCCGGTCTCTGCCGGGTCTGTTTTCTCTTCCGGCGGCTCTGGTTCCTGCTCTGGTTTCTCTTCTATAGGCGGTTCTTCTTCTGACTTTTCGTCCGGCAGCAGTTCCTCCGGTCCGGCTTTCCCGTCTGCATCTGTCACATCACTGTTCTCGATGATTTCAGCTTCTAATTCCACGCTTTCCACCGCACTTGCGGCCTCGCCTGTCGTCTGCTGTGTCTCCGCGTGGACTTCGATTCCCTGGACGGCCAGGAATCCTGTCATCATTGCGCATATGGTCTTTTTTCTCATCCTGCTTCCTCCCATCTTTTTCTGATCTGCTGATAAAAAATGTCCTCCTCCATTCCCGGAATTTCTGCTGCCTCGTTGAGGTACTGTTCTGTTTTTTCCTGCATGTCGAACTGAAGTGCCAGCTCTGCGGCCCTGAGCAGATTTTTCCGCCGGTTTCCATCCTGTCTGCTGCACAGAAGCCGTTCGTAATAGAGAAAGCTCTCCTGGCACCAGTCCTGTTCTCTTTCCCCATCCCCAGATTTTCCGCCAAGATAGCACGCATCCGCCAGTCTCTGCCAGATAACCGCCTCCCACTTCCCCTCCATATTCTCGCCTGCGGCCTTTTCCAGCACTTCGATTCCTTTCCGCATGGCGTCTATGTCATTTTCACGCGCCAGTTCTTCGGAAAAACTGAAATACATTCCTGCAACAGCAAGATATCTGCGGCAGCGTTTTTCTTTTTCCGGCTCCTGCTGCGTGTCATCATAAAATTCAGCCAGCAATGGCTCCATCTGCATTTTTTCCCTTGCCGCATCATCCGCCAGACAGTATTCCACAAGTTCCTGCTCCACACGCCCCGCCTGACTGAGATGGTCTGCCTTTAAGAACGCTTCCCGCGCTTTCTGGTAGTTCGGCAGACTGCCTTCTTCCACCGGATTTCCGCAGAACCAGAGATCGCCCTGCTCCTCCCATTCGTCTGCCGCCGGAAACTGACCCCATGGCATCCTGCTGGCAACCGCAGCCGCTCCTCCTGTCAGAAAAGCAAAAACTGCAAAGATCCGCAGAGTCTTCCTGCCTTTTTGCTTTCTTTCCAGCCGCCGCAGTGCCTTTTTGACTTCTCTGGCAGACGCATACCGCTCCTCCGGCTTTTTCTGCATACACTTTTCCATCACCCGCCAGAGTCCTCTTTTCTGCCGCTTTTTCGCATGCTTCGCCATTGCCGCAAGCAGTGCGCCGAGTGCATAAAGATCGGAACGGGCGTCACACTTCCCGTTATACTGCTCCGGCGCTGCATAACCGCGGGTTCCATAACGGACTTCCACACCCGTTTCTTCTGTTCCGGCTGCACCGAAATCCACAAGGTATATTTCACCACGCTCTGTTATCATCACGTTGTCCGGCTTCAGATCCCGGTAGAAAACCGGCGGGTTCTGTGCATGGAGATAACAGAGAATCCCGCTCAGGGCAATTCCCGTTTTCAGAATTTCCCGGCTGGAAAACCGTTCTCCCTTACGCATACGCTGTCCGATAGATTTTCCGTTTACAGCTTCCATCACCAGAAAGCTTTTTGTCCCACTTTCCAGAAGTTCCACCGCACAGGGAATCCCGGGATATGAAAACTTCTGTAAAAGAAACGCTTCCCGGCGCAGTTTTTCCCTGTCACATATACTTACCTTGACTGCATACCGCTTTCCGGATCCAGTTTTCTCTGCAAGATAAACGACAGACGTTGCCCCTCTTCCGAGCACTGACAGCAGGCGATACTTCCCTCCCGGAAGTTCTACTTTTCCAATGATCCCGCCTCCTCTTTTTACGTCAAAGTGTTTGTCAGTCCGATATTCTGTTTTTGTACATGGATATAAATTGAGCCGAATGGCTCTTCGATAGAGTAATATAGAATCGATTTTTCAGGACAAATGTCCAAGCGGATGAAAAATCGTGATGTAAGTATAACACAACAGCCGCCGTTTCTGCAAGAACTACAGAAGCCGACGGCTGCCAAAAAAATCGCCTGTTTTTTATCTATTTTTTCCCTCTTGACGAATCTTACATCCGTTCCGGTGCCGAGAATCCCAGCAGGTCGATGCAGGTCTCAAGTACCTCGCGGACAAGATCCAGCAGTGCCAGGTAAGATGCTTTTCTTGCCTCATCCTGCTCACTTAAGATCTTGGTCTCGTGGTAGAAATGGTTGAACTCGTTTGCAAGCTCGTAGATATAAGCACAGATCTTATGCGGTGCTTTCTCCTCGAATGCGTTCTCCACAACGCCGTTGAAACGGGATACGGAAAGCATCAGAGCTTTCTCGCTGTCGCTCTTCGGTGCCAGAAGTGCGCCTTTCTTCAGTTCATTTCCCTCTTCTTTATATTTTCCGAGGATGGATTTTGTACGAACGATCGTGTACAGGATGTACGGACCGGTGTTTCCCTCGAAGGAAGTAAATCTCTCAACATCGAATACATAATCTTTCGATGCCTGGTTGGACAGGTCACCGTATTTAATAGCAGACAGTCCGACAATCTGTGCCGTTCCTCTTGCATCCGTATCTTTTACGCTGCGGTTCTCCACGATCTTCTGATACATCTCATCGTTGATCTCGCCGATCAGACGCTCCAGACGCATAACGCCGCCCTCACGGGTCTTGAACGGTTTTCCGTCTTTTCCGTTCATGGTACCAAAGCCGATAAAGGAAAGAACGGTATCATCATTCACCAGTTTTGCTTTTCTTGCACAGCGGAAACACTGTACGAAGTGAAGCTCCTGACGTTTGTCTGCCAGATAGCAGATCTCGTCCGGCTTGTACAGTTTCATACGCTGGATGATGGTTGCCAGGTCTGTCGTATCATACAGAGCTGCTCCATCGGATTTTAAGATCATGCACGGCGGGATCTCTTTTGTGTCTGTCTCTTCTTTGACATCAACAACGAGTGCGCCCTGGTCATAATGTGCATAACCATTGTCTTTCAGGTAATCTACCATGTCCGGAATGTACTCCTGTGCATCGGACTCACCCATCCACAGATCGAAATGAACGTCGAGGTTTCCATAGTTCTTTTTCAGATCGGCAACAGAAACGTTCATAATGTGTTTCCAGATCGCACGATATCCTCTTCTGCCCTGCTGCAGCTCTCTCGTTGCCTCGAGTGCACGTTTCTTATAGTCCTCGTCCTCTTTTGATTTGCCGCTTGCGCAAGGATAAATCTCCTCGAGCTCGCTGATCGTAAACGGTGCTTCCTCCGGGTACTCTCCCGTAAAGGACTCATCAAAATAAACAAGCTCCGGATGGCGCTCCTGCAGCTCGGTGATGATCAGTCCCATCTGCAGACCCCAGTCTCCAAGATGAACGTCACCGATCATGTTGTGGCCCATGAAGCGTCCCATACGCTTGATGCTCTCGCCGATGATCGCAGAACGGAGATGGCCGACGTGAAGCGGTTTTGCCACGTTTGCTCCGCCGTAATCTACGATGATGGTTTTCGGATTTTTTGCTTTCTCTACAGAAAGATCTTCATCGTTCTGCATTTTGGAAAGATAATCTGCCAGAAATTCCGGGTTGATTTTCAGGTTGATGAATCCCGGTTTTACGGCTTCAATTTCACCGATCACGCTGTGATCGGTCACTTTTTCTACAACTGCTTCAGCCAGCTGGATCGGTGCTTTGTGGTATGCTTTTGCAGCTGCCATTGCGCCGTTGCACTGGTATTCGCACAGATCCGGGCGGTTGGAAACGGAAACCCTTGCATAGGACGGGTCCATCTCCGCAGCGGTAAAGGCTTTTACCAGCTCTTCCTGGATAAGATCGATCAGTTTTTTCATAATGTTTCCCTCATTTTCTTCTTTACTGCAGAATCATCTGTTCTGCGTTTTGTTTCCGCGCGCTGCGCCGGGCTTCTTCCTCTTCTTTGATGCCGCTTTTCTGATAACAGTACTGGATGATATCTCTTCTTCGGATGATGCCGATGAAGATTCCCTCGTCATCCACAACTGGAACGAAATTCTGCCGCATGGACATCTCGATCAGGTCCTCGATGTTGCTGTTGATGTTGACGGATTCATAATTCCACCGTTTCGGAACCTGCCAGAGCGGGATATCCTCTGCTTCATGGTAATTCAGAAGATACCGTTCTTTTATGATGCGGAGCAGATCTCCTTCCGTCAGTGTTCCCACATAGCAGCCCTTTTTGTTCAGTACCGGAACCGCCGTGTATTTATGATATTCGATCTTCTCGATGGCCTGCCGAAGTGAGCAGTCGTCATACAGATAAGCCGTTTCACTTTTCGGTGTGATAAAAAACAAAATATTCATTCGCGTATACTCCTTTTCGTTGGTCATACTCTTGTTTGATTATACCATAAACGAATGTGAAATGTCTTTGAATCTTTCTTATATTTTCATAAACATACCGAATCCGAAACTCGAATGCCTCTTTGCTGTGCCGCAAATTGCGCTTATTTTCCAGTATAACCGACTTTCCGCAAAAAGTAAAGATCCCAGTTGCATCCGTACATACCACGAAAAAGGTCCGCTGGACTTTTGTCGTGTGCATGGCAGTGAAAAAAATCCGCGCAGCTGCAAAACAAAATATCTGCATCTGCACGGATTTTTCAACTTTTCTTTTTTCTACTCTCTTCGCAGCGCATCGATCGGATTCAGATTTGCTGCTTTTACCGACGGCAGCAGTCCGAATACAATACCGATCACCATGGAGAATACCACGGAGAAGATGATCGCCGGAATGCTGATTGCCACAGGTGTCTGTGATACTCTCGAGATCACCTGTGCCATGATGATGCCGCCCAGTACACCGAGCAGTCCGCCGATGCTGGTAAGCACTGCCGCCTCCGTCAGGAACTGGAACAGAATTCTGCGTTTTCTCGCTCCAATTGCTTTTTTCAGACCGATTTCACTCGTACGCTCCGTTACAGATACCAGCATAATGTTCATAACACCGATACCACCGACAAGAAGTGAAATGCTTGCGATCCAGATCAGCTGCTGGTTCGTGCTCTGACCTAATTCCTGCAGACTCTTCGCTTTTTCCAGCAGATCCTCCGCTTTATACGCCAGAGAGTCCGATGTATTGGTAACAGCCTCGTTCATGATCTCTGCGGTTGTTTTTCCAACTGTACTCATATCCTCGGTCGTTTGCGCCATTACAACGGCATTTTCCGGCTCATCATACTGAAATACGATCGGCCAGCATACATCTGGCATCAGCACCAGCGGGTAGGATTCCTGATTATACGTATTGTAATCCTCCCTGGAATTGATGACCGGCTGAAAGGAATCGGATTTTTTGATCACACCGACAACAGTAAACGGCTCACCCATGATTTCAATCGTTTTTCCGACCGGTGATTCATCTGGAAACAGCGTCAGCACCGCAGTATCGTCAAGCAGGACAACTTTGTGAATCTTCGAAAAGTCACTCTCCACAAAGCCACGTCCCTGGTAAATCTGGTATCCACATGTGGATAAATAATTTTCATCCACACCAAGTGCCTTTGCACTGTCCAGTGTTGTATTTCCTTTCGCAATACCGCTCACATACGTTCTTTCGGTATAAAATGAGGCATTCTCTACCTGTTCCTGTTCGCGGATCCGCTTTTTCTGGTCGGCGGACAGCTTTGATACGCCACTTGGCAGCCCACCATCCATCCAGTAATCACCATCCCCCTGTTTTAACCGTACAGTCACATTGTTATTTCCGGCTCCGATCAGGTTCTGTTTGATCTGCTCATTCGTTCCCTTGATTGTGGAAACAATGGAGATGATTGATGCAATTCCGATGATAATACCCAGCATAGTCAGAAAGGAACGCATTTTGTGTGACCAGATTCCCTGAAAGGATAGTCTTACATTTTCTAACATGATGCGCCTCCTTAACTGTTATAATAATCCGATGAGCTGGATTCCTTCGTGTCTGCGCCTTCCACTACCGTTTTACCGTATGGGAATGCAATGTAATCTTCTTCGGAAAGGCCGCTCTTTACTTCGTAATAGCTGCCCCACAGAAGTTTTCCGGTTACAACATCCTGTTTCTTTAATTTATCCTTCTCATCCCGGATATAAACAAATTTCTGCCCGTTCTCCTCGCGAATGAATTCTTTGCTGACGTACAGTCCATTGCCGTTTTCCACATCGGCGCCAACGGTCATTGCAATTTTAATCCAGTCACCGTTTTCAAAGCCTTCCCCGCCTTCCTGTATGACCGCTGTGAAGGGATAGAAGGATGCCGGTGTCTCGCTGTAAGACATGTAACTTGTTGCCGGATACGGTGAAATTTCGGTTACGGTTGCGACCGCAAATGCACCGGAAGACCATGAAGTTACGTTAAGCTTATCTCCCGCTTTGATCTGATCGAGATACATCTCGCTCAGATAACCGCGCACATACAGGCCTTCATTTCCGCTGACCTGGATAAACGCGCTTCCGTCATTGGATGGCTTTTCTGCATTTCCGACTTTTTTTACGATACCGCTGATCGTCGCTTTTACGGTCTGGGAATCCAGGGATTTCTGCGTATTTTTGACTTTGAGTTCCTCTTCCTTCTGATCCAGCTTCAGATCACGGATCTGGCTTTCTTTTTTGCTGATGGCTTTTTTCAACTCATCTTTTGTGTAGGTCATCTGGGTATCATCACCGGAAGAAGTATTGTTATTTGCGCTGCTTCCTGTGGATGATGTAAAGAGGGACTGTACCGATGCTTTTTCACCGTAGAATACGGTTTTTGCTGTCGTCTGCACTGCTTCCGGTGCATCTTCGCTCTGCGGTTCCGCTTCCGGTTCTGCCGGGGCTTCGGTCGGCGTCGGCGTTTCCGTCGGAACTGGGGTCTCGCTCGGCACCGGAGTTTCTGTTGGAACCGGCTCTGTGGTCGGAATCGGTGTTGTACTTGGTTCCGGGCTGACGGTCGGCTCTGGAGTTACACTCGGTCCCGGCGTAACGCTCGGGGTCGGAGTTACACTTGGTGTCGGGGTAATCGTTCCTTCTTTTACCGCCACATTTGCAGTGCTGACTGCCATGGAAGTACCCTTGTCATTTTTCGCTGTCACTTCTACTATATAGATTCCGGCATCCTCTTTTGTGATGTTTTCTTTTGTGTAAGTATCCTTAAAATCTCCGTCGATTGTCTTTCCGTTGTGTTTCCAGACGTATGTGTAAGTGCCATCCGTTTCGGTGTTTTCCGTGGAATCGTCTGCCTCACCGCTTCCATTTCCGGCTTCACCCGGCTGTGTCACATCGTCCTCGGACGGACTCTCGGTTCTATCATCCGTTTTATCGTCGGCTTTCTCATCCGGCTTCTCTTCGGTATCTTTCTTCTCATTGATTCCGATTTTCAGCTTCAGCTCGCCGCCCTCTGCAACCTCTGTATTTGCAATCGGCGTGGTAATTTTTATTTCCGGTGCATCCGCCGATTCGGATTCTTTCAGACTCAGGACTGCTTCATACGAAGTCTCGTATGCTTTCGCAATCTTCGTTCCATCCTGCTCCCACACGGTTTCCAGCGCCTCTGCGGCTTTGTTTTCCTCATGAATCTCCAGGCGAAACCAGTATCCTTCGCTGTCCTCTTCTTTTTTCGTTCCCTTTTCATCCGCGTATCCTGCCATCTGATTCAGGAATCCGCCTGTCAGGACTGTCCCCGGTGCGCAGAGATAGGTGTATGGGTCTTCCTGCGTTCCTTCTCCTTTGTATGGTTTGGAACCAAATACAAGCTTATTCGTACTGCTGTACAGAACAGCATCCTCGTACGTCGGCTCCGGTTCTGGGGTCGGAATCGGTTCGTCCGGGAAATCCGGATCGATGGGTTCATCTGGAAAATCCGGGAAATCCGGCTCCACCGGATCCAGCGGCGTATCCGCTACCGGTTTTGTCTTTTTCAGCTTTTCCAGTTCTTTTTCACTCTGCTGGATTTTCAGCTTTGTCTGTGCAAGCTGTAACTGCTGCGTTTCCAGATCCAGCTCGATCATGCTGGTATCGTATGTCATCAGCGTGTCTCCGGCATTTACCACATCGCCCTCTTTGACGAGAACCTGGGAAATGGTCTGGCTGTCGGAAAGATAGATGTTCTGGGAAGCCGTCGAGGTGATCTGGCCTTCCATATTCATGCTGTCTTCCCAGTAACCACTCGTAAAGTCACTGACCGGATACACTTTTACGGTCGTCTTCTGCGCCTGGCGGATGCCGTAATAACCGCCGACACTGACACCACCCACGGCAACTGCGGTCACAACTGCAATCGCGGCTTTCTTTGCGGCTTTTCCTTTTTTCATGTTTCGGCCACCTCCTTCGATTTCATCATTCCGTCGCGGATTTCCACGGTGCGCTGTGCCATCGATGCGATCTCCGCGTCATGCGTAATCATCAAGATGCTGACGCCCTCGTCGTTCAGGCTCTGGAACAGCTCCATGACCTGCTCGCCGGAATGGGAGTCGAGCGCTCCGGTCGGCTCATCAGCCAGCAGAATTTTCGGATGGTTGACGATCGCTCTTGCAATCGCCACACGCTGTTTCTGTCCGCCGGAGAGCTGGGTCGGTTTGAAACTCATACGGTCGCTGAGCCCCACCCGCTCGAGGGCAATCGCTGCCCGCTCTCTTCTCTCTTTTTTCGGCACGCCCGCGTACGTCAACGGCAGGCATACATTTTCCATTGCGCTCTGTCTTGCAAGGAGTTGGAAGTTCTGGAAGACAAAGCCGATTTTCTGCAGGCGGATGTCCGACATCTGATTGTCACTGCATTTGCTGATGTCCTGTCCGTCGAGGATCAACTGTCCGCTCGTCGCCTGGTCGAGGCAGCCGACAATATTCATCAGTGTTGTTTTTCCGGAACCGGAAGGACCCATGATCGCAACGTACTCGCCTTCTTCCATGGAGAAGTTGATGTTTTTCAGAACCGGAACCGGGATTTTGCCCTGCATATATTCTTTACAGATATTCTCTAATTCCAGAATCACGGCTGCACCTCCCCGTCATCTGCTGATCCGGCTTCCTGTGTGTCTGCCGGTTCTGCATCACCATTGTCGGCGCCGCCGATCACGTTCGTTGTATCTTCCTCACCGCTGTACTCTGCGCCGTCCATGGTATTGTCAACCATGCCGTTTTCATCCTGCTTCATACCGTCGTCGACCATTCCATCGTCGTTGTCAAGCATACCGTCATCCTCGCCGCCGGCCGGATTGCTCTGTCCCAGTGATCCGTCGGTGCTGACTACGGTCTTCATCCCTTCTTCCAGACCGTCCTCCGGGAAGGTGATTGCATCATCTTCTGCAAGGCCGTCGGTGATCTGATATTCCATCATGTTTTCATCGTACGTTCCAAGCGTTACGCTTCGTTTTTCCAGTTTGCCTTTTCCATTATCGGCCCAGACGTAAGGATTGCTGTCGACATCGTTGATAAAGGAGTCAGACAGCCAGATTCCTGTTTTGACTTCCTGCTGGCCGACATCCGGCTCTACGTAAACGTGCTGGCCGAGCATCAGACCATTCGTTCCGGCAAGCTGTACATAGAACGGATAGGAGCTCGACTGTGTCATGCCATCGCCGGAACTGCTGTACATGTTGTTATTGCCGGTCTTTGCATTTTCCCGATCAATCTTTGTCACGGTTCCGGTCCAGGTCTGATTCTCATCTACACGAGAATGCACGATCACCTGGCTTCCTTCCGTAATCGAACCGTCGCTCATATTCTGTTCATTGATCTGGCCTTTTACACGGAAATTTCCCGTTGCAAGAACAGTCAGGAAGGAATTGTCGGAGCTGTCACCGGAGTAAGCGCCGGCGCTGCTGTCATCGTTGTTGATTGATTTTACGACACCGGCGATTTCACTGATCACGGTCGCATTGGTGATGTTATCGTTTAATTTATCAATCTCCGCCTGTTTTGATTTTCCTTCATATTCTTTTTTCTTTAAATCCAGCTCCGCTTCCTGAATTTCC
>ERZ773142.1717-NODE-1717-length-11032-cov-4.60882_pt1 | contig 11032 bp, 10 predicted proteins | sample MGYA00580853_ERZ773142 | MGnify/ENA primary metagenome ERZ773142 (study PRJEB29015, sample SAMEA2737862) | human gut metagenome | biome: human gut; feature: human-associated habitat; material: faeces | place: China | collected 2012 ... | reverse complement strand
ACGTGCCATTATGCCTCACCGTCCAAGGTCGCAAAGAGCGCCAGGTGCAAGGTGCCCGGATCCTGATACAGATAGTCGGCGCTATCGGGGTCGGTGCCCTCGATGTAGTAATAGATATCTAAGCGATAGGTCTGGCCAAGCCCCAGCGTGGCAAGCGCGTTTTGCGGGCGCATGGCTGTCTCGCTCGTGTCCAGCGTAAAGGCGGCCGGGTCCTGCGTCACGTTGGTACCGCAAGCGAGCTGGCCGTTTTGCCAGCCCAAAAGCATGCCCTCGGTATAGCCTGCCAGGCCCGCGGGGACGGTCGCGGGATGCTCGTCGCGATGGCCGCCGTCGGAGCTGTCGAGCTCAAAGATGTTGGTGGCGAACACCTGGCTGCCGCTCGAGATCTTAATGCCCACGCGGGCTGCGCGCAGCAGCTCGGCGTTGGCGTCCTGCGGGACCAGGGATTCGGCCAGATACAGGTTGACCTTACCCTTTACTTTGCTGGCTCCCGTTCCGGTAATGGTGGGGCGCAGGTCGATCCAGCCGTGGTAGAACGCGGATCCGTTGTCTTTTGCCTGCTCAAACACCGTGGCATCGCCGGCCGAGTTGTTTTGCGCGCAGGCAGCAAAACCGTTGAGGTCAAAAGTCGAGACCGGGTAGAGCGTCACGGCGCCGTTCGCGCTGGAAGTCAGGGAAACGTCGCCCTGCTGCGTCCAGCTGCCGCGATCGGCATCGCCCAGCTCCAGCACCAGCTTGGACGTGTCGCTGCGCACGCTCACCGAGTTGGTGTTGACCTTCATGTTGCTGGTAAACCAGGCGTAGGTCGCGGCGCCCAAGGTGGCGGCAAGCGCCACCATAACGAGTGCAATGTAAGCACGCGCGCGGCGGGTGTGGTGGCGGGTGGTGGTTGCGGGCTCGGTGGGCTCGAAGGCGGCGGTTGCCGCCGTGTTGACGCGCGCCGTCTCTGCCTCGCTGCCGTCTAGCTGCATCTGCTTCTTATCTTGCATGCCACTCGCCCCCTTATGCCTTGGCCGCGGCAAAGGCAAGCTGCAGCGCCACATCGCGGGCCTGGGCCTCGTCGATGCAATTGGCGTCGCAGCCTTCCATGTACACAACGTAGCGAACGCTTGCCACCTCGTTGGCGGCCAGCGTGCAGATGGGCGTGGCGGCTGCGCGCGCCGTGGGCGTGTCGCCGGTGCCGTCCATGCTGTAGGCGCTTATGGCGCGTGCGGGATCGGCAGTGTAGGTCCAGCCCGAGGCGCCAGCTGCCACGACCACGCCGTCTTGCGCGGTGGTGCGCCTACTGGTGGCGCCCGCGGTATTGCCCAGATCGTCGCAGGTAAAGATATGCGTTTGCGTGCCCGACTGGGTTGTAATTACCAGACCCAGGCGCAGCGCGGCCAGCAGCTGCGGGTCGCTCGTCACGCTCATCTGGCCCTGATACAGGTACACGTTGAGCGCGCTATCGCTGCCCTTAAGGTACAGCGTGCCCGAAAGGGCGTAGTCGTCCAGCTGCGCGGTGCAGTCGGCGTAGTCGGTCGTAACGCCGGCGGCGTTTTGGAACGTGCCGCGCCAAAAGCGGGAAAGGTCTGCCGTCGAGATGGGATAGAGTGTCTTGTCGGCGGCGGCAAGCGTTGCCGTCGTGTCCCAGGGCCCGTTGGCCGAAAGGCCAATCTGCAGGTCGGAGCCCTCGTCGCTTACCGTGTGCGCCACGGGCGTCACGTTGGTATAGCGCGAGTTGCTAAACCAAGCGTAAGTGGCCGCGCTCAGGGCTGCCACCAGCACCAACATCCATGCAGCCGCAGCAACCATGCGACGGCGCGAGTTTAGGATGTCTTTGATGTTCGAAGCACTCATGTCCAGCCCCCTTACGAACGCTTGCCGGCAAAGCGCAGCGCCAGCGATTGCAGGCTGGTGGCGGCCAGGTTGTTGGTGCAGTCGGGGTCACAGCCTTCCAGCCACACGTACACATCCACGCGCACGGGCGTGCTGCGGTTGGCGCCCTCGGCAGCGGCGGGCAGGCTGCAGATCTTGGCCGTGGCCTCCTTGAGGCTCACGATGCCGGTGTCTTCGTTGTAGTCACAGAAGTTTGCACTAGTCAGCTGGTCAAAATGAACCGTTGTTCCATCGGAGCGGGTGCTGTCGAGCACCAGGTGATTCTGCTCGTTCTCGCCGGCATCCTTGCCGTCGAGTGTGTTGTAGCGCGCTTGGGGATTGTGCTCGCCCGAGACCTCAAAGATATACTGCCCCGTAACGGTGTCGCCCTGTCCCGGAGCATAGGTAACCAGGCCCACGCGCAGAGCGGTGGAGATGGGGTTTGCCGTGTCCTGCTCGGTAAAATCGATGCCCGACAGGTACACGTCGGTCGCGGCCGAATTGGTAGCCAGGTACAGGGAGGTCTTGTAGTAGTCGGAGTGCTCGGCGGCGCCAAACATGCTGGCAAAGAGCGAGTCCTGGGTGGTTCCGCCGGTAAAGCCCGTTACCTTTTGGAAGCCGTTGAGCACGTTGTCGGTCGAGACGGGATCGAGCAGGCCCGAAAAGCTCAGGCCGGCGTTGGTTTTGTATTCGCCGTCGTACTCGTTGGAGATGAGGAAGGTCACGCCCGTGCCCGCGGCCATCTTGACATCGGTGATGTGGCGGTTGGCGTTGTAGATGTACCAGGCATATGTTACGGCTCCGGCAGCAGCAAGGGCCACCAGCAACGTGGCGAGCATGCGATTGAACTGTTTTCGCAGTGAGCGCGCGTCCGACATGTCCCTCCCCCAGATGCCGCATCGTAAACTACCTGGACACCATTTGCCCATAATGGGAATATTTTACGCGAATGTGCAGTTCATCGGGGGTACAAACGCGACTTTTCGCGTACTGCTCGCACCGGATCGGGGGCCGATAGGGTCGCAAGTTGCCACTTTTTAAAAAATAGTTCTTGCCAGTGGGCGGGAGCTCCGTTATATTATTCCCTGCGCACTCGCGCACCCTTGATCGGGCGTTTAGCTCAGGGGGAGAGCGCTTCCCTGACACGGAAGAGGTCAGAAGTTCAAATCTTCTAACGCCCACCAAATGTTCGCAGCTCAGAGGCTTCGCCTCTGAGCTGTTTTGTTTTACGCCACCAAGCTAAAGGGGCGCCGCGGCACCCAAAGCCGCCTCAACAACGCCAGCAACCACCCCAACCAAGCCCAAAATCGTCCAAACAACCCCAGCGAGCGCCCCAATCAGGCCCGAATGGGCCTCGCAGCCGTATCCGGGCGACCCCCGCAAATCGAAGGTGAATGGTTTCCCGTGAAGTGAACGAGCCAAAATGGACCCCCGGAGCATCGACACTTTTGGCGGCTCATTTCCTGCGGTTTTGTCGTTAGAATCCTGCGGTTTTGGCGCCAAAAAGTGTGGATGCTTCGGGAGTCCAAAAACACTCGTTCACTTCACGGGAAACCATTCACCTTCGATACGGCAGCACCCCCTCCGCCGCCAAGGGACCACTTACCAATGCTGATGCGCCTCAATAACGGTCTGCCAGAGCTTAAACCGCTTTGTCTCGGCGCGCGCCTGTGCCAAATATCGCGCTTCCTCAGTCATGGGCTTGTAAAATATGGGCCGCTTGCGACGATGCAGCTTGCGCCGGACGCGTTCGCACAGGCGAACGAGCTTTTCGTAGTCGCTCGCCTGGTCAGTCGTCACCGTAAAGTACGCCACCCCATTGAGCATCTGCAGCTCGTTGCGGCGCTCGGCATCCTTGTGGATTTTCTCGCTTCCATCATGAATGGCGTCGCTGTCGTAATCGACCAGCGCGGTCAGTACTTCGGGCAGCAAGCCAGCCCTTACTTTATCCATGCCCACCTCTGCTTTCGCCGTAAGCGTGATGTCGGGCGTGCGCTCCAACACGCGCAGTTTGCGGTTGCGCCCATCGTTGTAACCGTCGCGAATGAAGTACTTCTTGTTCAGCTCGGCCTTGCCCAGCGCAAGCCCGCCGTAATGCGCAGGCAGCGACATAAACATGCACAGCCCCGACTCCCTTGGAGACCGTGAGCCCTCTTCCACGTACGGAAGCAACGCCTTCGCCTTGGCGGCGCCTCTCACCTTTGACGCCCGGTCAAGGTACGCCGCGATGAGCTCCCTAGTCGTGAGCTTCCCATCGCGCATGCCCGCATCCCTGCTTGTTACCCCACCGGGAGCAAGGTTATCCAGCCGGTAGTCCGATGTCATGGCATAGCCGGCGTAGATGGCCGCCGCCGCATCGCCATCGTGCGCGGCCTGCAAAAACGCCAGCTCGGGAGAGCACACGTATGCATCCAGGTCGCCCATCCAGTGGCCCAGCGAGATAAACGAACCCGCCGGGAGCTCGTTGGTGCACAGGTGCGTCTTAACATGCTTGCTTCGCCGACGGTCGGCGCGCGACGGCACCAGCAAATCCAGCGCTTTGATCCCCAGGTTATAGCGATCGATAAACTCCTGCGCCTCCTGGTCACAGAGCGCGCAGGCACCCGCGATCGACACGACCTCTGGCTCCGAATCCCCAAAGCGCGGGTTCGGGATGTGCGCCAAGAGCGCCAGCGCAGCGTTATGTGAAACGATAAAGTAGCTCATGGCGCAAAGGTAGCACGCGCGTCGGCGGAGGCTCGCGACCTTGGCGAGTTTTCGGCAAACGACCAGCAGTTTTTTTGCCGTGGCGCAACCAAAGTGTTCATTCGTCGACGTCTAAATGCAAATCCGTCAAGCTTTTGGCAAGGTTGCCGCTCAACTGACCAAAAGCTGACCATTTGCTTGCCCATTTGCTTGACGGCACGCACTCGCCAAAATGCTCCGCGACTTCTCGGACGGTCGAAATGCTCGTTTAGCGACCACGCACCCGCCGCTGGGGTATCCTTGGAGCACATGCACCGCAAGCCGCACAAAGGAGCCGCCATGCGCACCGAGCTCGATGTTCCCTTTTCGCACAAAGACAAGGCCAAGGCCCTGGGCGCCAAGTGGGACCGGGCCAAGAAGATCTGGTACGTGCCCGATGGCGTCAACCCCGAGCCCTTTGCCGCGTGGCTGCCCGGCGTGGATCGCTCCAACCCCAGCGCGCCCTACATCTACCTGGTGCTGGGCAAGCGCGAGTGTTGGAAGTGCCACGAGCAGACGACGGTCGCGGCCTTTGGCATTCCGTATTGGGCGACCGAAGACTCGGGCAGCGAGGCTGCGCCCGGCGATGCGCGCGCCATGGACGACGCGGGTCACATTGCGATCGACACCGCCCACGCCAACGCCATAGCCATCGTCCCCGCGCTGGGCTGCGTGCCGGCCGAGATCCGCGACTACCTGCGCGAGCGCTGTGCTTACAAGCCCACAACGTCGCGCACCACCAAGACCGTATCGCTCGCCAGCACCTGCACCGGCTGCGGCGCACTGCAAGGCAGCCATTACCTGTTCGAGGAGCCCACGTCGCCGTTTGCGCTCACGGCCATCAACAAGCTGCCCGCGCTGGAGTTCGTGCGCGTGGAAGTCGCCGGCGTCTTTGGCATCCCCGCCAGTCACAGCAACTTTGACCAGGCACTCTTCACCTGGGCACGCGACCACCACGCCCGGTTCCACAAGCCCCTGTGCGAGGGGATCTACCTGTAGCGCAAAGCTCGAAAATCGAGTCCAGATTTCCTCGAAAATCGAGTGTGGAAATCCTCGAAAATCGAGTATGATTATCCTCGAAAATCGAGTATGCCCAGATAGCGGGGTTTATCTAGTTATGATTTCTTATGGTTCGGAACGGCTCAAATCCTACCGTCCTCGCCTTTTGGACGAACGGCTGCAAACACTGCTCCAGATATTTGGGGCTGTCGAGATTCGGGGCACCAAATGGTGCGGTAAATCATGGACCGCACTCGCATTCGGCGAGAGTGTCATCCATCTTGACGACCCAAACGTAAAGTCGTTGGTCGAAGCCGATCCTTCGCTCGCTCTTCAGGGCAATAAGCCGCACGTCATCGATGAGTGGCAGGAGACCCCCGCAACATGGGATGCCACGCGCCGCGCCGTAGATGCATCCGGCGGCGAGAAGGGCCTCTATATCCTCACTGGATCATCAACGCCAGCAAAAAACTCTGTTACCCACAGCGGTGCCGGTCGCATAGCGCGTCTCGACATGAGCACCATGACGCTTTGGGAACGCGGACTTTCAACGGGGTCCGTTTCGCTGAAAAACCTATTCGATGGATCATTCGAACCTTCCGCCTATACAGGATCGCTCCCGATGTTGGCCGACGCAATTTGTTGCGGGGGATGGCCGGCGCTTGTCGGAGCGAGCCCCCAGATGGCCGCAGAGGTCGTTAACCAGTATCTCGATGCCATGTACGAAGTCAGCGTTCCGCAAAAAGGAGGCGTGGGGTCTACGGCGCGACACATCGTGTCCTCGCTCGCGCGCAACGTTGCGACATCTGCCACGCTCAACACCATTGCGGCAGACGCCTCGTTGGGCGACAGCGATGCCCAGCCGGCAACTTCAACCGTGGCGTTTTACCTCGACATGTTGGAGAGCATGTATGCGATCGTAAAGCTGCCCGGTTGGGATGCGCCCGTCCGCGCCAAGTCTCGCCTGCGTACCAAGCCAAAACGTTATTTCGTCGACCCCTCCATTCCCGCAGCCGCACTCGGAATGAACCCCGAGAGGCTCCTTGCAGACGGCCAAACATTTGGCCTGCTCTTTGAGTCTCTGTGCATTCACGATCTGAGCGTCTACACCTCGTGCCTGCCCGGCTCGTATCCGGGCTCACTCCACTACTATGGCGACTCCGACGGGCTTGAAGTCGATGCCATCATCGAGCTGAACGATGGCCGCTGGGCGGCGATAGAAATCAAACTAGGCGAATCCAAGGTAAGCGACGGAATCCGCAACATCGAACGCCTGCGCCGCAAGGTCGCTCTGAACCCTGCCGCACGCAACCCTCAGCCAGTGTTCTGCGCCGTCGTTACCGCGACCTCGCCCTTCTGCCGCTACGATGCCGAACACGACGTCTACGTGTTCCCCATTGGAGCGCTGCGGGCATAGCGCACCGCATGTCAGACCACTTGATTTTGCGGCGTGGCGCGATCCGATCAATCGACATGATTGGGTTGCGACGGGCCACACTTAGCTAATACGGAGCAACGGCCTCCGCATGACGACGCGATTCCGAGAAATCGAACTCGGCGCGATGGGCTTCGAGGAATCGAGCGTTGGGGCGCAAGCGATGTTCGTCTGGCTCGCGCAACACCGAACCTGCAAACGCCGCATAATCCGTATGCTGCAGAAGATACGACCCGCAAAGTTGATAGTCGCCGCGTACCAGCTCAAACGAAATCAGATGGGCGTCGAACAGCGAGTGCAGGTCGCGGCGCAGCAGAATACCGTTGCTGACAATCTGCGACTTGGGACCCGAATAGTTCTCGATATGCGCGGCTTCGAGCGCCTCGTCGACATTGCAGCCCGAGACGGCGCATCGACCGGTATAGGCCTCAAAGAGCTGATTGCGGAAACGCTGCTGGCCGATTCGTTCGCGACGCAACGCGTAGCGGACCTTATCATCGTCGCTCACGGGAGCGCCAGAAAACTCCGCCGCGACCGGAGCCTCCTTCATGTAGCTCATATCGGGGAAGAAACGCGCGTCGGGTCCGCCCTTATGGACGGGGCCGTGCAGTACAAACCAGCTGTTCTCCGGCTCGTAACGCTCAACAAACGCTAGGCCCAGAACCTTGTAGCCAGCGCTCGTTGCAAAGAAAACGCCAACGGGAACGCCGCACTCCATGCAGTTGATCATCTTTTGGTTGTAGTCCTGGTCGCGCCAGTTTTCGACCGAAGCACTTTGCGACGAGTACTTGAGCACCCACGTGCCGTCCTCAAGATAGAGCGGCGGAACATCAGGGTAGGCGCCGCGCTTGGAATTGTGCACCGAAAGGGCAAAGGTCTTCTTGCGCGGATGCTTAACGCGCCCGCGACCAGGCCAAAAGATGCCCGAATCGCGCGGCACCGGAAAGAGCTCGGAATCAATCGTCAGACGGAAGGGATATTGAGGGCTATCGGCATTGGTGCGATGCGGAAGCTTGTCCCACAGGCCGCCACGCTGCTCCTCGCGCAAGAACCGCTCCCAGGCCTGGACATATTCGGACGGCACAAAGCTGCAAGCGCGGTCGAAACTCGGCCGAGCAATCAGCGGAACACTAGAAGCGATACCGTCCATAAGGAACCTCCAGGAAGAACAGTTCTTCACATTATCGCCGATCCACGCGGGCTCATATGCAGCTGTTTTGCGCAAAGTCGCCACAAAAGAAAGGGACTGCTTCGATTGAAGCGGCCCCTATCAATTTCGAGTAGATCAGGATAATGGATGCTATTCAGCAGAAACGCCGGCAAGACGGACGGTTACGTTGTATGTAGCCGTATCTTCTGCAGCTTCGTTATTAACGCAATCCGCGTCCGTACCTTCCATCCAAATATACACTCGAAGAATCACTCCGTTGTAACCAACCCGTTTGGCTATCGCTTTAGAGCCCGCGACGTAATCTTCTCCGACTTTCGAGGCACACCAACCGTCATAGTTGTCTGCCTCGATATGCTGGTAGGAAGGAGTAACAGGCGCAGCAGAACCGTTGATGCACGCCCAGCCGTCAATTGCCGAAGCATCATTTCCCTTGCCTTCAACTGCATAGGGGGCATAGACGCATTTCAGAGTCTCTGCTCCAGTACCGTTACCATCCGCATCGGCATTCTGAATCGTCAATCCAACGCGCAAGGATTTGGGGATGGTGTCAGTCGTAGCATCACCGTTGACCGTTACTTCGACGGGATTTTCAGAAGGATCCGCAAGATATACGTCTGCAAATCCGGTATCCGAAATCGTATAGAGGATGTACTCACCTTTTAGAAACGCATAGTGCGTCTCTCCGCCAGCTTCGTACTCTCCAGCCTTGCCACCTGCGGTGAAATTGAGCTTGGTATAAGTGGTGACCTTTCCATCTTCACCCCAACCCTGGCAGGCATACCAATCCGCCATATTGTCAGTCGAGGAAGGAGTGATTTTGCCTCCAAGCTCGGTCGCCGCGAGAGAATCCTGAGCGCCACCATGCTGGGCGCCTTTCGACTTCTGAGCGATCTGAAGAATAAACCCGTTCGTGGTGGCACCGATCGTAGACGTTTTTGCGCTGACCGTATTGTTGGCAACATACCAAGCATACGTGGCGGCGGATAGTGCGAAACCAGACAGCACAACTGCGGCAGCCGCGGCAACGAGCTGAACCTTTAATTGTTGAGATCGTTTTGCCATCCGATTAACCTATTCTAAAAAACCAGGGGCCGACGGTTCGGCCCCCGGCGAAAGTCGAGCTTTATGTATAAATGGATTGATTACTTAAACTCGGTCGGCGTCGCCTCGAAAGTAACCGTCACGCCGCAATCCTTTGCGATGTTCTCCAGGTTGGTGGTATAAACCTCGGAGTCAGCGCCATCGTAGTAGACATAGACCTTTACGGTAGCATCCTTGTTCTTTGCAATACCGTCGGCCTTGATGATTCCATTAGTGTTCGAGCTGCTCTCTTTGCCTGCTTTTGACCAAACGGCCCACTCATTATCGCACATTACAAGCACGCGCATAGCAGAGTCGAGTTTGGAATTAGACGTATTGTTAATCTCAACGCCAGTTACCTTCAAGTTGGTAAAGGTACCATCATAAGTACCGGTACCGATATAAAAAGTATTTGCAAGGGTGTAATCCTTGGTCGCAGCCGTTTCAGGATTACCAACGGCGAAACGCGTGTCATCCTTCTCATCGGGCTTGGCCTTATCCTTTGCATAGGCACTTTCGAATTGCCAGACGCCATCCGCCTCACTGGCAGCTTTATTACCAGTGTTATCGAAATTCCTCTTCCACTGAGCGGGATAAAGCTTGGTATCAGCATCAAACGTCTCAGAAGCGGTAGCCGAACCCGTGGACGTTGTCTTCGTAGAACCGGCATCCGCATTATCAATCACCAGATATGCAGAATTCGACTGCGCGCTAATGTTGGTAGTCGTCGCCTTAACCGTGTTGTTGCTGACAAACCATGCGAAGGTGGCGGAGCCGAGGGCTACGGCTGCCACGAGGACCATGGCGATGGCGGCGCCCATCTGCTTCTTTAATGCCTTGGTATCCATACGGACCCCTTTCTTTCCCCATTCATCCCAGATGACCCTCGAGAAGCCCGGAAGGGGAGCCCGCGCTTTCGTGTTGGATGTTGCTTGCCCATCCTTTTGATATAGAGTTGAGAATACCATAATTCTTACGATTTCCTTATGAGTTTTCGGCAGCCTACATTCCGGCAGATTCATAGGTCTACCTCGGGTTATATGTGGTGCTATGTGAACATCGTTACCTTATTTGATCTCTCTCCTGCAAAGCCGTAAGTCCCTCTTAAGCCTTGCGACCGCAGTTCCACACCATCGCACACATTCACCCTCCGCCGAGCTTCGCCCTAGTCCTTCCCCACCCGCTATACTGATGTAGCACGTGTAATTTCTGCCTGCTTGTGCGGGCTATTTGCCGGGAGGGCTCTATGGCTGCCGCCAATCAACCCAAGGGAAGCGTTTCTGCCGGATCGATCAAGCCGGTGACGCGCAAAGCCGTTCGCTGCCAGCGCGAAGTCGCCTGGTTGGTCACGCAGGCGGCCGGCAAGCTCGTCGCCACCACCGACGACGTCAATGCGCCCACACCCAGCTTTGTGCTGGCGGCGGCGTTGTCGTACACCCGCGAACAGGAGCAAGCCGCCCAGGACGGCGGCCACGCGATTGACTACGAGGCCGTCATGGGCCCCGACCTCGCGAGCTTTTGTGCGGCCGCGGGTCTGCCCGCAGCACCCAACGCGCTTTCGGACACGGGCTACATGTTCACCCTCTCGGGCGCGGACCTCATTCGCGACGTTTACGCCTACGGCGGCGACCTAGGCGAACGCATGGGAAACGCGGCGCAGGTCAAACCGGGCTACGCGATCAAGCTCGCGCTACGGCTGTTCTTGCTGAATACCGCCACTGGCAACGACGCTACCTCCAAAGACAACGCCTGCGCATAGCAAAAGC
>ERZ773142.1710-NODE-1710-length-11059-cov-3.09851_pt1 | contig 11059 bp, 10 predicted proteins | sample MGYA00580853_ERZ773142 | MGnify/ENA primary metagenome ERZ773142 (study PRJEB29015, sample SAMEA2737862) | human gut metagenome | biome: human gut; feature: human-associated habitat; material: faeces | place: China | collected 2012 ... | reverse complement strand
CGCCATCTGCACATACTGCTCCGTTTGGAAAAGTTCGCTCTGCATTTCACGCGAAAGCGGCGTATCCTCCTCCTGCAGAAGCAGCCGCATCGCCGCAATCGGCGTTTTGATCTGATGGGTCCACATCGTGTAATACTCCATCATATCGCGGTATTTCTGCTCCATCTTAATCTGTTCTTCCTGAAACTGCCGCTCGTAGGATGCGATGATCTGCTGGTAATCCCGCGCCAGAAGCCCGTCCGCCTCCGGAAGCGCTTCTGTTTTGCCCTGCGGTTCGGCGGCAAGAAGTGCTAAGACCAGATGATGTTTCCGGTACTTCCCATAATGAAAGCAAAAACCTGCGGCTCCGGCAGCAGCCATCAGCACGATCATATAAACGGTGACATCCTGCGGCACATTGCGCAGAAAACAGAGGAGTGAAAATACTCCTATAAAAGCGGCAATCCGCACGGCCGATGCAAGATGCTCTTTCAAATACCAGTTAAGAAGCATAAACTCCTGCCGGATTCCCTCTTTCTGTTGTTCCATCCTTTTCTCCTGTTCTGCTTCCGTCATGCGATCAGGTAGCCGACACCCTTTTTCGTCTGGATAAAGTCTGTAAGTCCTGCCTCCTCCAGTTTTTTCCGCAGGCGCGTGACGTTGACGGTCAGCGTGTTGTCATCTATAAAGCTGTCCGACTCCCACAGATGCATCATCAGCATATCGCGGCTGACGGCTTTTCCTTTATTTTCGAGAAGGGACTGCAGAATGCGCCACTCATTTTTTGTCAGCTCAATCCGCTTTCCCCGGTAATTCAGCACACCACTTCCCGTATCGAGCATGGCACCGCGGTGCTCGAGGAAATTCGTTTCTCCGGCAAATTCGTAGGTGCGGCGGAGCATCGCCTGGACTTTGGCGGTCAGGACACTTAAATCAAACGGCTTCGCGATAAAGTCATCGCCGCCCATATTAACGGCCATAATGATGTTCATGTTGTCCGATGCAGAAGAAAGAAAAATCACCGGCACTTTAGAGACTTTTCGAATCTCCTGGCACCAGTGAAATCCGTTAAAAAAGGGAAGATGAATGTCCATCAGCACTAATTGCGGATTTTTCACGGCAAATTCAGCGAGAACACTGGAAAAATCCTGTACGCAGAACGCATCCATGCCCCAGGAAACCAGGCTCTGCTGCACGGCGCGGGCGATGACTTCATCATCTTCTACAATCATAATTCGATACATGGCTGTTCCTCTGTTGTCTCTAGCAAAGCGGATATTCGCAATCCGCTTCGCTACTTGCTTGATTCGGTTAAAAATATAGACTCCGGGCGGGTGTTTTCAACGCACAGCCGCTCCCGGAGCCGTTTTCGCAGATAATTATACTCTTACAATATAATCTGCTTTTCTTTCTTTTGCCTCCGGGTACTCACAGTCGCGATAGCCGAGGATGCAGTGGCCGATGCCAACATAATTTTCGGAAAGTCCCCACTCTTTTAAGAGGGCTTTTCCCTCCGGGCTCGCGAACTCTTCTTTTGCACGATGGATCCAGCAGGAATCCACACCAACGGCATGTGCTGCCAGCATCAGATTTCCCATGACAAGAGAGCCGTCCTCCACATAAGTTCCGCGCTCCGGGTCAGCAAGCACAATCAGAACGGTCGGAGCGCCGTAGAACGGATCGGATGTTGTACCCATAACAGCCGCATTCATTTTCGAAAGCTTTGCAATCAGCTCCGGTTTCTGTACCACAACAATCACCGGCGACTGTTTTCCCATGCCGGTTGCCGCATACGTTCCGGCCTCCAGAATTGCATCGAGCTGCTCATCGGTAATCTGCTCCGCTTTGTATTTGCGGATGCTTCTTCTTGTTTTGATTGCATTTAATACTTCGTTGTTCATGGTAAAAATCCTCCTGTTCTTTTATATATGTATTTTATCGCAAACGCCGCAGCTTTGTATACCGGACGCATTGCCTGCCTACATCTGTTTCCGCACAATCCGATACTCGTCGCCGAGCTGGTAGTACGGACAGTTGTAAAATTTATCCTGCAGAAAACGTGCCATCTCATCCTCATCGAGATCCACCTCGCAGGTGTAGCACTCATAATCCTCATCATACACAAAATTACCGCACGACTCACAGCTTGTGGCCATCTGGCGGGAGTGCTTTTTCTTTTGTGCATGGGGTGTTGGTTCTATCATATGGCAATTCCTCCCATTTCTTACACTTCGCTTTTCCGTTTCGGCGCTTCCGGCAGAGGAAGAATTTCTATTTTTCATCCACAACCTGGAAAGTGTAGAACTTCAGGTAATAGGACTCATCCGCCGCCCACAGAATTGGGTGATCCGGAGCCTGGGTGCGGTATTCTACCTGACGGAGACGTTTGTGGACGTTGTGAGCCGCCTGGTTGATGGTTTTTGTAAAGAGTTCGTAGTCCATAAAGTGGGAACACGAACAGGTGCACAGATAGCCACCGTCTTTGACCAGTTTCATGCCGCGCAGATTGATTTCACGATATCCCTTGATTGCGTTTTTGATAGAGTTTCTTGATTTTGTGAAGGCCGGCGGGTCAAGGATAACGACGTCGAATTTTTCTCCCTCTTTTTCAAGACGCGGCAACAGTTCAAAGACATCCTCGCACACGAAAGATGCTACGTTTTCCAGACCATTTAAGGCTGCGTTTTTCCGTGCCTGCTCTACACCGAGCTCTGATGCATCAACGCCGATAACTTCCTTTGCTCCTGCATATGCCGCATTCAGTGCAAACGACCCGGTATGGGTAAAGCAGTCGAGCACTCTCGCGTCCTTGCAGAGCTTCTGCACAGCCAGACGGTTGTATTTCTGATCCAGGAAGAAACCAGTTTTCTGGCCGTCCTTGACATCGACGAGATAGTGGACACCATTCTCGACGATTTCCACGCTGGTGTCAAACGGCTCGGAGAGAAATCCTTTCACACGCTCCATGCCCTCCTGCTCACGCACTTTTGCATCACTTCGCTCAAACACGCCGCGGATCTTAACCCCGTCAGCTGCCAGAACCTCCTCCAACAGGCGGATAATCGTCATTTTCATTTTGTCGATACCAAGTGCCAGTGACTGAACGACCAGCACATCGGAGAATTTATCCACTACGAGTCCCGGCAGGAAGTCTGCCTCGCCAAAGATCAGGCGGCAGCTTGATGTGTCTGTCACTTTTTTGCGGTATTCCCAAGCATCCTGCACTCTTTTTCTCAAAAATGCTTCATCGATTTCCTGGTCGATATTTCTTGTCATCATACGGATGCGGATTTTGGAATGCTCGTTGATGAAACCTCGTCCCATCGGGTATCCGTCGAAGTCGCGCACCAGCACGATATCTCCGTTTTCATATGCTCCTAAAATCGAAGCGATCTCATTATCAAAAATCCAGGCTCCGCCCTGCTTTAAGGCGCGGCCCTCTCCTTTTTTCAGTGTTACAACTGCGTTGCTCAAAAGTTTTTCCTCCTTAAAACAATATAGTTAGTCATATCTAATCATAGACAAATGTGTTTTGCTTGCATTCACAAAACCGCGCTTCCAGCGCTTTTTGCTGCTGCACAGCTCCTTTTTGCACGAGTGAACTATAACGTCAGATTCCTCTTCCGTCAAACTCCGGAATGAAGCTCTCCTCGGCCACCGGGCCTTCCTGTAAAAAGGCGTTGGTGACGCCGAGGGAAAACGTATAGTCCAGCAGACGCTCATACTCCCGCTTTGTCGTTTTCCGGTTCAGCGGACTTATGTTTTCCACCTGCGGAAGCGGCGTGTACTGGCTCATGAGGCTCAGCCAGACGGTATCGCCGTACGTCTCATAGACGTATTTTACCACAGCTTTTGCATTTTTTACAGCACCGGGCAGCAATAAATGGCGCACAATCACACCTTTTTTCATCAGACCATTCTCATCGAATACAGCCTCTCCTGTCTGACGCACCATTTCCGCCAGCGCCCGTTTTGCTGTTTCCGGGTAATCTTCTGCCCGCGAGTACACTTTTGCAAGGGAGGAGTCCATATACTTAAAATCTGTCAGATAAATATCGATCAGCCCATCCAGGGCCTGCAGGGCTTCCACGCTCTCATACCCGCCGCAGTTATACACAACCGGCACGGTAAGTCCCTTTTTCTTTGCCTGAAAAAGTGCCTCCCGGATCTGCAGCACGTAGTGGCTTGGTGTCACAAGATTGATATTGTTTGCATTCTGTGCCTGCAGTTCCAGAAAAATATCCGAAAGCCGCCCGATCGAAATCACTTTTCCGCTTTCCATCTCCGCAATATGATGGTTCTGACAGTAGACACACCGCAGATTGCACCCGGAAAAGAAAACCGTCCCTGACCCCGTCGTCCCGGAAATACACGGCTCCTCCCAGAAATGCAGCGCCGCCCGCGCCGCCGCAACCCCGGAGGGCGCCTTACAATATCCCGTCTTTCCATGCTCCCGGTCCGCTCCGCACTTCCGCGGACAAACCCGGCACCGGCTCATCTCCAGTTCCAAATCCTGCATCGTATTTCTCCCTTTTCTCTTTAGAAAAAAGCCGTGTCTCCGGAAAATAGTTCTTCCACAGACACAGCTTTCATATTTCTATGCGTCAATTAATATGCCAGAATTTCATATCCATCTTCTGTTACCGCAACCGTAACCTCCCACTGGGCTGACGGTGCGCCGTCCTCAGTGTAGACAGTCCAGTCGTTGTCGGAGTCGATGAAGATCTCATCCGTTCCGAGATTGATCATCGGCTCAATGGTGAATACCATGCCCGGTACGAGCAGCATTCCGGTATCTCGTCTTGTGACATAGCTGACGAACGGATCCTCGTGAAACTCCAGACCGACGCCATGGCCACCGATGTCACGGACAACTTTATAGCCCTGGCTCTGGGCAAATTCATTGATCACCGCGCCGACATTGCCAAGCCGGTTAAACGGACGTACTTCGGAGAGTCCGAGCTGTACGGCTTTTAACGTATCTTCCACCAGCTTCTTTGAAACATCGTCTACCTCACCGATACAAAACATACGGGAAGAGTCGGAAAAATATCCTTTATAAATGGTAGAAACATCAACATTGATGATATCTCCGTCCTGCAGAATTTCCTCTTCGTTCGGAATTCCATGGCATACCGCATCGTTGATGGAGGTACACACGCTCTTCGGAAAGCCTTCATAATTCAGCGGTGCTGCAATTCCGCCGAGTTCTTTTGTCTTTTCTGCGACCAGACGGTCGATGTCTTCCGTACTCATGCCTGCATGAATGTTTTCGGCCACATAATCCAGAACTGCAATATTGACAAGACCGCTTTCACGAATCCCATCGATCTGATCCGGTCTTTTGATAATTTTCTTCGGCGGAATTTTCCATCCCTTTAATTTATAAGAATTGATTTTCTCATCCAGCGCCAGATGGCAGTCTTTGTACTTCTTCCCGCTGCCGCACCAGCAGGGATCATTTCTTCCAATTTTTTTCAGCATAATGTTCTATCCTCTTTCTGAACGCGGAACGACAGATCCGATTTTCTGTCTCCCGCTGAAATTCATATAACTCCTCTACTACTTTACCACACTCCGGCAAAACTGCAAGCAAAAGTTCCCAAATGAATAACTCTCTCAAAAGAGACCATCTGCCCAGATGACAGATCCCGTTTCTCCCAGAATCCCAATCGCCGACTCCGGCCCGTAATGCACCATATCTTTTGTGGTCAGCAAATGCCAGCCTCCTTTCCTGTCGCTGCCGAAATATGGATTCCAGGTAAAATTACAATTCAAATCAGGTATATTTGCCCCGATTTCCGGCAATACTTTTTCATGAAACCACCAAAGAAAGTAAGAAAGGAAGATGCACGATGAGTGGAGATGCAGAGCTTTTAAACTTTATTTACCAGAACTCCCAGATGGGTGTCGACACGATCCGGCAGCTCATTGGAGTCGTTGAGGACAAAGACTTAAAAGAACATCTGAAAACCCAGTTTCAGGGCTATGAGGAATTTCATCAGGCGGCAAAGGAGCTGCTGAATGAACACGGCTACGATGAAAAAGGCCTTGGCATAATGGAAAAAGCACGCACGTATTTTATGATAAACCTGCAGACTATGACGGATCCGTCCGTCTCACACATTGCCAGCATGCTGATTACCGGAAGCAGCATGGGCATCGTCGAGGCAATCCAGAAGTACCGCCAGTATGAGGACGCGGATCCCAAAATCCGGGATCTGATGGATAAGCTGCGAAAATTTGAAGAATACAACATGGAAAAGTTAAAAGATTTCTTATGAAAATCATATTCAGCCAAACTACCCGCATCTGCAGATCCTGCGAGTGGCAGCTTCTTTCGGATGCAAAGGAATCGAGAAACGATCCGGTACCGGCACAAAACAGTGCCGCACCGGATTTTGAGTTGTTTTGACCGTTTTACAAACTTTACATACATTTAACACAAAACTGTTTTTAGATGTGTTATCTTCTAAATGTAGGTTTTTTCTCGAGTAAGACCTGCAAAACGTGTATCTATTGTTAAAACCACGAAAAGAAAAAGAAAATTACGTAAAGGGAGAAATTATGGACATTTTTGGAGTGTTATCCTTTGTCGGTGGCCTTGCCATGTTCTTATACGGCATGAGTGCCATGGGCGATGGCCTGACCAAACTTTCCGGCGGTAAACTGGAATACCTGCTGGAAAAGCTGACATCAAAGCGGATTATGGCAGTTCTTTTAGGTGCCGGTGTTACCGCAGTTATCCAGTCCTCTTCTGCAACTACTGTTATGGTTGTCGGATTCGTAAACTCCGGCATCATGAAGCTGAACCAGGCAGTCGGCATCATCATGGGCGCCAATATCGGTACCACCATCACTTCCTGGATCTTAAGTCTTACCGGCATTCAGGGCGACAATGTATTCATTAAAATGCTGAACCCGTCGTCCTTTTCCCCCATTCTTGCAATCATCGGCGTTTTTATGCTGATGCTGGCAAAGAGCGATAAAAAGAAAAATGTCGGTACCCTGTTAACCGGTTTTTCCATTCTGATGTTTGGTATGCACACCATGAGCAGCGCTGTATCACCGCTCGCAGATGTACCGGAATTCACGGGACTTCTCGTAAAATTCTCAATTCCGGTGCTCGGTGTTCTTGCCGGAACCATTCTGACCGCCGTGATCCAGAGTTCCTCTGCTTCTGTCGGTATTCTCCAGGCACTCTGCGCAACCGGTTCCGTCAGCTACGCCGTAGCGATCCCGATCATCATGGGACAGAATATCGGTACATGTATCACCGCATTGCTCTCCTCCATCGGTACAAGCCGCAATGCACGCCGTACTGCAATGGTTCACCTTTATTTTAACATTATCGGTACTGTTCTTTTCCTGGTTCTCTTCTATGGAATCAATGCCTTTGTACATTTTCCATTCCTGGAAACCTCGGCAAATGCAGCCGGCATCGCAATCGTTCACTCCGGCTTCAATATTTTCGCAACACTGATCCTGTTCCCGTTTGCAGACGGACTGGTCAAACTTGCGAAACTGACCATTCCGGACGGACCGGAAGAAAAAGCAGACGAAGCTGTTCAGATGCTCGATACCCGTTTCCTCGACAGCCCGGCTTTTGCTCTGCAGCAGTGTAAAGTTGCAGCCGCAAAAATGGCAGAACTGACCGAAACCGGCCTTGTTACTTCTGTTGACCTGATGGCCTCCTACAACGAGGCGGATGCGGAAAATGTAGATATTCTTGAGAAAAAGGTGGATCATTTTGAAGATGCCCTCGGCACATATCTGGTGAAGCTTTCCAGCGAAAAGCTTTCCCCGAAGGACAGCCAGACACTTTCCATGATTCTGCACTGCATCGGCGATTTCGAACGAATTTCCGATCACACCGTCAACATCATGAAAGCTGCAAGAGAGATGCATGACAAGAACCTGCAGTTCTCTTCTGACGGAGCCGCAGAGCTTGCTGTTTATGGAAAAGCAGTCAAAGATATTGTCAGCCTGACCTTCTCCGTTTTCAACAATGAGGATGTAAAAAAAGCAAATGAAGTGGAACCACTCGAGCAGGTGATTGACAGCCTGAATTCCAGCCTGAAGAACCACCACATCGAACGGCTCCAGAGTGGAAAATGCACGATCGAGCTTGGTTTTATCCTTTCCGATGTGATGACCGACTTCGAACGGATTTCCGACCACTGCTCCAACATTGCCGTCTGCGTCAGCCAGATCCACAGCGGATCCTTTGATACACATGAGTATCTGCATGCATTAAAGAAAGAAGAAGAATTTGAGACAGAATATAAAGAGCTGAAAAAACAGTATCAGCTGCCAACGCTGAAAGCCTAAAAACAGACTGTACTGTAACCATAAGCTGTACAACCGGGAATTTTTATGGTAAGAATCTTCCCTTCCTTAGGCTATCACTGTTTTGTTTTATTACCATATCACAGATGCATTACTCAATCTACTATTTTTCTCTGAATTTTTCCAAAAAATACCGACTGCCCATCAATATTGATATATTCTACATTGGCAGTCGGTATTTCTATTTCATTCTATTCTTTTCTTTATACAACCTGATCCTTCGCAATAAATACCGGGAAGGAATCGGTTCCTTTGAGCTGTTTTCCTTCAGATACCGTAACGTATTTATCAGAAACAACGTACTCAATCTCAGCGCCTGCTTCAATCACAGTATCCTGCATCAGAATGCAGTTCTTTACTTTTGCTCCCTTGGCTACCTTGACACCACGGAACAAAATGCTGTTTTCGATTTCGCCTTCGATCACACAGCCGTCTGCTACCATCACGTTTTTCGCTTTTGATCCGTTGATATAACGGGTCGGATTGTCGTCGCGGACTTTGGTATAGATCGGGTTGCCGGAGAAGAGACTATCCAGATTCTCATCTTTTAAGAGCTTCATGTTCTCATCAAAATAGCTCTTCATATCGTCGATTCTTGCCTGATAACCGGTAAACTCATATCCCTGAATGTTCAGTTTCTCCGTTTGCGGTGCCAGAACATCACGCTCAAAGAATTTATTTCCAAGGACAAAGCCTTTTTTGATTTCGTCGATCAGAAGCTTACGCTCCATCACGTAGATATTCATCGATACATTTTGTACTCCGTGTTCCTCTGAGTTTACAAAAATCTTGCTGATCTTCTGTCCTGCCATGGAGAAGGTGTAGTGCAGATAATTGGTTTTCTCGTAAGAGCTTCTGACGCCTTCCGGAATCGGCTGCTTGGTATAAGCTGCAGTAACATCTGCGCCGCTTTCGATATGCTGATTCAGCATCTCTTTGAAATCAAAATTGCAGGCAATGTTGGTATCTGCCATAACAACGTATTTTTCTTTCTGCCATTTCAGGAAATCGAGAACATTTGCCAGTGCTTCCACTCTTCCGGAGTACACCTGAATTTTCTTCTCGGAATAAGGCGGAACAATGTTTAAGCCGCCTTTTTTTCTGGCAAGATCCCACTCACGTCCGGAGCCGAGATGATCCATCAGCGAATGGTAATTTTTGCGGACGATAATGGATACATTTCCGATTCCGCAGTTTACCATGCTGGATAAAATAAAGTCCACCATGCGGTAACGGCTGGCAAAAGGAATGGAGGCCATCAGACGCTCGTTTACCAGATCCGGTACCTGCTCATCATAGCTGTTTGGGAAAATGATGCCCAGTGCATCTGCATTTGCGTTTACCATTCTTCTTCACCATCCTTTACATTTGCATTTACCATTGCATTTGGTCCTACTTTGGCACGCTCACCGATATGGATTCCGGATCCGATGGTGGCAACACCTTTTTCACCGTCATGCGGCATTTCTCCTACCACGGCATTCTGGCCAATCACAACGTTTTCCGCAACAATACAGTGTTTCACGACTGCTCCGGATTCGATCACGGTTCCTCCCATGATAACGGCATCTTCTACTTCTGCGCCCTCTGCGATTTTTACGCCGGAGAACAGAATCGAATGTTTGACATGACCTGCAATACGGCAGCCATCGGTGATCATACAGTTTTCCACAACAGCGGTTTCGGTGATCTTATGGCCTGTTTTTCCGCTGTTTCGGCTGTAAATCTTCCAGTTATTGTCAAACAGGTTGATTCCGCTGTGTTCCGGATCGAGGATTTCCATGTTTGCCTCCCACAAGGAGGAGATGGTTCCTACATCTTTCCAGTATCCGCTGAAGTGATAAGCGTACATATTGCGTCCGTCTTTTAAAAGATTCGGGATGATGTTGTTTCCGAAATCATTCGAAGAATTCGGGTCTGCCTCGTCCTCAATCAGATATTTTTTCAGGATATCCCAGTTAAAAATGTAGATACCCATGGATGCCAGATTGGATTTCGGCTGTTTTGGTTTTTCCTGAAACTCGGTGATTTTGTCATTTTCATCTGCTACCATAAGTCCGAAACGGGATGCTTCCTCCCACGGTACTTCCATAACCGCAACGCTGAACTCTGCCCCCTTTTCCTTATGGAAGCGGAGGAAATCGCTGTAGTCCTGTTTGCAGATCTGGTCTCCGGAAAGGATGATGACGTACTCCGGATCGTAGCTCTCGATGAATGGAATATTCTGGTAGATGGCATTTGCAGTTCCTTTATACCAGTCAGAACCTGAGGCTTTCTGATAAGGAGGCAGCACGTGAACACCTCCATGGAGGCGGTCCAGATCCCACGGCTGGCCGTTTCCTATGTACTCATTTAACACCATTGGCTGATACTGTGTCAGAATACCTACGGTATCAATTCCGGAATTTACGCAGTTAGAAAGTGGGAAATCGATGATTCTATATTTTCCGCCAAATGGAACTGCGGTTTTGCAAGCTTCTCGGTCAGCGCATAAAGGCGAGATCCCTGACCTCCGGCAAGAAGCATTGCTATCATTTCTTTTGCCATAATCTATCCCCCTGTTTTAATAGATGCATTCATTATAACACACTATTTGCTCTATGGACAATCTTTTTGTGCATTTTTCACTATTTTTTATTTTTTTACCGATTTTATTCTGTATTTTTCTCCAGTTTTACAGTTCTTTCGTGAGCTTTTTACATTTTATGCCACCAAGCTGGGCTTGCAGATT
>ERZ773142.1662-NODE-1662-length-11456-cov-13.0355_pt1 | contig 11456 bp, 14 predicted proteins | sample MGYA00580853_ERZ773142 | MGnify/ENA primary metagenome ERZ773142 (study PRJEB29015, sample SAMEA2737862) | human gut metagenome | biome: human gut; feature: human-associated habitat; material: faeces | place: China | collected 2012 ... | reverse complement strand
TCAAGAATATTATACATTATTTATTTCTTTAAATCAATTAACTTTGGAAAGAACCAATATATTCTAGCATTTTGTTCTGCTGATAATAATTCACACTTAAATGCAATTATTCAATTTGTAGATTTAATAAAAAAATATAATTTTACTAATATTTTAGAAAATACAACTTCTAAGAAAAAAATAGTAGAAACAATAAAAAAATATGAATTTCTTAGCCAACTTGGAAAGAAATAATGAGTTTAAGTATGAAAATAGATATATTTTAATTAAAAAAATCTATATGAAACATTAAAAATTTAATAATGTAAATGTTATAAAAAATAGAAAAATAAAAATTTTCTCACAGGCAATTGTTTGTGAGATTTTTTTTTAATTAGACTTTAGGTTTATTTTTTATAAAATAAATGAAAAATAAAACAAAAATGTGCTATAATAATTTTATGCCTAAAAATAGGTATATAATTAAGATTTTATTTTAGAAACAGAGGGAAAAGGGAAAATGTTACAAAGAATTATCAAAAGCAGATTAGAAGAAGAAACACATAATATTGAAATTATTGAAAAAGAACTTAAAGAAAAAACTAAAAGTTCTGAAACAGATTGGCTATTACAAAAAAATGCAATGGAACAATATGTTGAAAAAATAGAAAGAGAGATGAAATAGTAAAATTTATTTCTTAAATATGTGATTTTCTTAAATAGTTTATCAAAGGAGGTTAAGAGAGCTGTTGTATTATTTTAAAATAAATATAGCAGCTCCTTTAAATAATAATGATTGTTTTAAAAAATATTACATATGAAATTGATGGAAAAAAAATACTTGATAATGTAAATTTATCAATAGAAGATAGATTTGTAGTGATAACAGGGCCTAATGGAAGTGGAAAATCAACTCTTGCCAAAATAATAATGGGAATAGTAAAGCCAACTTCTGGGCAGATAATTTTTAATGGAGAAGATATAACAAATCTTCCAATAAATGAAAGAGCAAATAAAGGAATAAGCTATGCTTTTCAGCAGCCTGTTCACTTTAAAGGTTTAAAAGTTCGTGATCTTTTAGAACTTGCTGACAAAAAAAATAAATCTTTAAAACATGCTTGTGATATTTTAAGTGAAGTTGGACTTTGTGCAAGAGATTATTTAGACCGTGAATTAAATGGAACTCTTTCAGGGGGAGAAATAAAAAGAATAGAGATTGCTATGGCTGTTGCAAGAGGAACAGAGCTTACAATTTTTGATGAGCCTGAAGCAGGTATAGATTTATGGAGTTTCCAAAATCTTATTTATATTTTTGAAAAACTTTATAAAGAAACAGCTGGAAATATTTTAATAATCAGTCACCAAGAAAGAATTTTAAAAATAGCAGATAAAATTATCTATTTAAAAGATGGACATGTTGAGCATTATGATACAAAAGAAAATATATTAAAATTTTTAAAAATTGATGATAATGAACCAATGAAATGTTCAGTTTTAGCAGATAAATTTTAAAAGGAGATATAAAATATGGACAGAATAGAGAAAGATATACTTTTAGAAATTGCTGAACTTGAAACTTTGCCAAAGGGTGCATATAATATCAGAAGCAATGGAAAAAGTGATTTAAGAAATACAACATCAAATATTGATATTATAACAAAAACAGATAAACCTGGACTTGATATAAAAATCAAAGATGGAACAAAAAATGAAAGTGTGCATATTCCTGTTATAATAAGCAAAAGTGGATTAAAAGAAGTTGTTTACAATGATTTTTTCGTAGGAGAAAATTGTGATATAACTATTGTTGGAGGTTGTGGTATACATAACTGTGGGGGAGAAGAAAGTCGTCATGATGGAATCCACCGTTTCTTTATAGGGAAGAACAGTAAAGTTAAATATATAGAAAAACATTACGGAGAAGGAAGCAGTGAAGGAAAAAGAGTTATGAATCCTACAACAGAAGTTACTCTTGAAGAAAATTCTTTTATGGATATGCAAACTTCTCAGATTGCAGGAATAGATGATACTATAAGAGTTACAAAAGCTGTTTTAAAAGAAAATTCTTCTCTTATAGTTCATGATAAAATTTTAACTTCAGGAGATCAGCAGGCAAAAGCTGAAATTCAAGTAGACTTAAATGGTGAAAACAGTAGTTGTGATATTATAAGCCGTGGAGTTGCAAAAGAAAAAAGTTATCAAGAAGTAGTTCTTGGAATAAATGGAAATGCAAAATGCAGTGGACATGCTGAATGTGATTCAATAATTATGGATCATGGAGTTATTGTAGCTACTCCTCAATTAAAAGCAACTGATGTAGATGCTTCTCTTATTCATGAAGCTGCAATTGGAAAAATTGCAGGAGCTCAGCTTATAAAACTTATGACTTTAGGACTTACAGAAAAAGAAGCAGAAGAAGAAATAATTCAAGGATTTTTAAGATAACTATAATTAAAAGGGTGCTGTGAACTTATAAAATTAGTAATGCAGTAGCCCTTTTTATTTTTTGTCATATAAACATAATTTGACTATTTAAATATTTTAGTGCTAAAATAATATTAAACGATTATCAACGGAGAGAAAAATGAATAAACAAGAACAACAAAATAATTTTATTAAAAAAAATATTTTTCTTTTTCTGATTTTATTCATCTGGATTGTAGGTTCATATTTTTCATGGTGGAGCAGTTATATAATTCCAGCCCCATGGAAAGTACTTTCTTCAGCTTTAAAACTTTTAAAAAATGGAGAGCTTTTTAAACATCTTATTATAAGTATAACAAGAATTTTTTCAGGTTTTTTTATAACACTTTTGATAGGAATTCCAAGTGCTGTTATATTTGGAATGTTTCCGAAAGTCTATAATTATTTTAAAAGAATTTTGGAATTTATGAGACACACTCCTCCTCTTGCCCTTATACCTATGATAATTTTATGGTTTGGAATAGGAGAAATTTCAAAAATAATAATAATAGTTCTAGCATCTTTTTTTCCTGTTTTTTTAAATACTCTTAAAGGGATAAGAAGCTGTGATAAAAAACTTATAGAAGTGGGAAAAGTTTTTAACTTTACTGAATATGAAATTTTTAAAAAAATAATTTTTCCTTCAGCAATTCCTGATATTTTAACAGGAATAAAACTTGGAATAGGATATAGCTGGAGATCTATAATTGGTGCTGAAATGATAGCTGCATCTTCAGGAATAGGTTATCTTATACTGGATGGACAGCAGATGTCAAGATCTGATGTTATAGTTGTAGGTATTCTTTCAATAGGAATATTTGGTTCTGTTACAGATTTTATATGTTCTAAAGTTGTTGAAAGATGTATAAGAAACAGAGGTGTATATCATGAATAGCAAATTTATAATTGAAAATGTATCTAAAAGTTTTTTTCAGCAGAATGATAATACAGAAAAAGAAGTTTTGAAAAATATAAATCTTGAAATATCTGGAAATGAAATAACAGTTATTGTAGGAAAAAGTGGTTGTGGAAAAACAACTTTTTTAAGAATACTTGCAGGTCTAGAAAATATATCTCAGGGAAAAATAAAATTTATAGATAATCTTGGAAAAGAAAAAGTAGCGAAAATAGGAATGGTATTTCAAGAACCAAGACTTATGCCTTGGCTTGATGTGGAAAAAAATATAAAAATATATGAGAAAGATGAAAAGGTTGATGTGGATAAAATACTTTCTCTTATCTCTCTTTCTCATGTTAAACATTTTTATCCTAGAGAACTTTCAGGAGGAATGGCAAGCAGAGTGGCAATAGGAAGAGCTATAGGATATAATCCTGATATACTTTTAATGGACGAACCTTTTGCAGCCCTTGACTATTTTACAAGGAGGCAGCTTCAGGAGGAAATTATAAAAATTCATAAAGAGACAGGAAAGGGAATTATTTTTGTAACTCATAATATTGATGAGGCTGTTCTTATAGGCGAGAAAATAATAATTTTTAACGAGGAAAAATATAAGGAATTTAAAATTGAAAAAGATTATCCAAGGGATATAAGTGATATAGAACTTCTTAATTTGAAAAAAGAGGTTTTAAATGAAATATTATAAATTGTAAAAAATAATTTTAAAAAATATAAATGTTAGGAGAAGAAAAATGAAAATAAAAAAAATATTATTAACTTTAACAGCAGTTTCTATGATTTTTGCAGGAGGATGTGGAAAAAAAGAAACATTAAAAGAACTTAATGTGACATATGTTAAATCACCTTTAAATGTTCCTTCAATATTAGAAAAAAATCAAAACTTATTTGGAAAGGAATTTGAAAAAGATGGAATTACTGTAAAATTTCATAATCTTACAACAGGGCCAGAACAGACACAGGCTCTTGCAGCAGGAGAACTTCAGATTCTTCATGCTCTTGGAGGAACTTCTGCAATTATAGCAGCTTCAAATGGAGTGGAACTTACAGTAACAAATGTTTACAGCCGTTCTCCAAAAGGATTTATGCTTCTTTCAAAGGATAAAACTTTAGTATCTCCTGAAAACTTAAGAGGGAAAAAAGTAGCAGGGCCTAAAGGAACAATTCTTCATCAGCTTCTTCTTGCATATCTTGCAAAAGGGAATATGACAGCAGATGATATAGAATTTATAAATATGGGAATACCTGAAACAGCAGCAGCTCTTCAAAATGGTACTGTTGATGCTGGACTTCTTGCAGGGCCTGTAGCTCTTGGAGCATTAAAAAACGGAGCAGATGTTGTAACAAATGGAGAAGGACTTGTTGAAGGAATAATAGTTACAGCAGTAAGCAATGACTTCTTAAAAAAGCATCCAGATATTATAAAAAGATTTATAGATGTTAATGGAAAAACTGTAAATTCAATTGAAGCAAACTTTGAAGAAGTTTCAGAAATTGTTGCAAAAGAAACAGGACTTTCAAAAGAAGAAGTTGCTGAAATGTATACTCTTTATGATTTTAACCCAGAAATAAAAGCAAGTGACATTGAAGAATTAAAAAATACACAAAAATTCTTAATTGAAAATGGACTTCAGGAAAAAGAAATAGATATAGAAAAAATAATTATGAAATAATTATATTACTTTCTTGAAATTTTTTCTGTGTTATGATATTATACTTTTTAATATACACAAAAGGAGGTACTTGTATGGTAGGAGCATTTTTTGATATAGACGGAACAATATGCAGAGATTCTCTTTTAACAGAACATTTTAAGAAAATGATAAAGTATGAGCTTATAGATTCACTTGAGTATGAAGAAAAAGTGAGAGATACATATATGATGTGGGCTGAAAGAGTAGGAGATTATGACGGATATCTTTTAAGACTTACAGAAACTTATGTAAATGCTATGATAGGAATTTCAGTAAAAGATAATGATTTTGTTTCAGATCAGGTTATGAAACTTAAAGGAAACAGAGTATATAAATATACAAGAGACAGAATAAAGTGGCATAAAGAACAAGGACACAAAGTTATTTTCATTTCAGGAAGCCCAGATTTTCTTGTGAGAAGAATGGCAGAAAAATGGGGCGCAGATGATTACAAAGGATCTACTTATCATGTGGAAGATGGAAAATTTTCTGGTGTGATAAGTCCTATGTGGGATTCAAGAAACAAAATTAAAAGTCTTAATATGTTTTGTGAAAAATATGGAATTGACTTGGAAAAAAGTTATGCCTATGGAGACACAAGTGGAGATTACAGCATGTTAAAATCTGTAGGAAATCCTATTACAATAAATCCATCAAAGGAATTTTTAGATAAGCTGAGAGCAGATAAAGAGATTTATGATAAAGTTCAGGTTATTGTAGAAAGAAAAGATGTTATTTATAAAATGGATTTAAATGTTCAAGACTTATAAAATATCTCAATAAATAAAAATTTTAGATAAAGGAGCGGTTGCATTTTCTAATTTATAAAAATAAAATTTTAGAATATTGAAAATATTTTTGTAATTTATGAAGTGAGTTGAACGCTGAAAAATGACACTGTCTGAACGAAGTGAGTTTGTCATTTTTAGTGAAACGAACAATATAAATAAAAAATATTTTTATGATATAAAATTTTATTTTTATTAATTTGTAACAGTTCCTTTATTTGTTTATAATAGTGAATTTATGTTATAATGAATGTAGAAAAAATTAAGGAGATGAGTTTAAATGGATGAATTTAAGTTTTTAAATCCTAAAAAAATGAGACACCCTAAAAATGGAATGACTTTAGAATATTTAGATAAGCAGAGTGCTATAGCTGCTCTTATAGTATCAGCTGATGACAAAAAAGGATATTTAGTAAAACAATTTAGACCTGGACTAATGGGAGAATCTCTTGAAGTAGTTGCAGGGCTTATTGATCCAGGAGAAGTCCCAATAGATACTCTTTACAGAGAGGTAGCAGAGGAAGCTGGATACTATAAAGAAGATTACGATATTATATATGAAGAAAAACAAGCTCTTGCAATTTCTCCAGGATATACAGCTGAAAAACTTAGTTGTTATATATTAAGGTTAAAAAATGATGATATAAAACAAAAAGAACTTGATCTTGATGAAGGAGAAGATTTGACAGGAAAATGGTATGATTTAGAAGAAGCACTTGAGCTTTCTTGTGACTTCAAAACACATTTTCTTATCCGTCTGTTCCAATTAATTCAAAAAAACAGATAAGAGGAATTATGCAGATAAAAATAATAAGAAAATCTGTAAAAAATTTAATTTTAAAAATACGACCAAATGGAGAAATAGAAATAACAGCTCCGAAAAGATTAAATGAAATTTATATAAAAAATTTTCTTGAAAGAAAAAAATTATGGATTGAGAGGAAATTAAAAGAGATTTCAGAGAGAAAAACAAAAGCTATTTCATATGAAACAGGAGAAAAAATTTTTTATCTTGGAAGAGAATGTGATTTTGTTCTTATAAAAAGTGATAAAAATTATGTTGAAAAGCAGGAAGATAAAATAATACTTTTTACAGAACACACAGAAAATATTAAAATAAAAAATGAATTAGTGAATATGTGGTTCAGGGAAGAAGGGAAAAAAGTTTTTATTCCAATACTTGAAAAATATCTTGCTATGACAGGGAAGAAAATAAATAAGGTTACAATAAAAACTCTTAAAAGTAACTGGGGATCGTGTAATTATAGAAAAGGTTATATAAATCTTAATTCTGAAATGATGAAAAGAGATATAAAATTTATTGAGTATGTTATTCTCCACGAAATAGCACATCTAGAACATCCAAATCACAGCAGAGATTTTTATGATTATATAGAAAAATTTATGCCTGATTGGAAAATAAGAAAGAAATTATAAAAAGGGACGCCGCGTCCCTTTTTTCTTTTAAGCAAAAATCTAAATAACTATTTTGGAAAAAATGGAGTCTTATTAAGTAGAGGAAAAGTAAATAAAAACAGGAGGGATATAAATTGAAAAAAGATATATTTAGTTTAAAAGGTAAAACAGCTATTATAACAGGAGCAGGAAATGGAATAGGAAAAGCAGCTGCTCTTATTTTAGCAGAAAATGGAGTTAATGTTGTATGTGGAGATCTTCATCTTGAAACAGCAGAAGCAACAGCTGTAGAAGCTCAAAAATTTGGAGTAAAAGCTATAGGTGTAGCTTGTGATGTTACAAAAGAAAAAGAACTTGAAGATCTTGTAAAAAAAGCAGTAGAAGCTATGGGAAGAATAAATATTCTTGTAAATAATGCAGGAGGTGGAGGAGGAGGAAGAGAAAAGTTTGATACTCTTACACTTGAATATATTGAAAAAATTTATAGATTAAATGTATTCAGCATTTATAAATTATCTCAGCTTTGTTTACCTTATATGAATCAGGACAAATATGGTTCTATCATTAATATAAGTTCTATGGCAGGGCAGATGACATCTCACAACATGAGTGTATATGGAAGTTCAAAAGCTGCAATAAATCAGCTTACTAAATATATGGCTGTTGATTTAGGACCTTATATAAGAGTAAATGCTATAGCCCCAGGAGCTATAAAAACTGATGCTTTAAAATCTGTTCTTACAGATGAAATGGAAAAGAAAATGCTTGTAAATACTCCGTTAAAAGTTTTAGGAGAAACAATAGATATTGCTAATACTATTTTATATTTCGCAAGCCCTATGTCAAAATGGGTAAGTGGACAGGTGATAGCAGTTAATGGTGGAGGAACACAAAGTCTAGAATAAAAATATAAATTATAAAAAAGGGACGCGGCGTCCCTTTTTTATAATTTATCAATAAGAACTCTCTCAATTCTTGGACTAAGAATTGTAAGAAGTTCATATATATTCATATTAAGAAGCTGCTGAGCAAGAGAAACATCAGGATAGAAGATTATGTTATCTCCTTCTTTAATGCTGCTGTCAACTTCAATAAAACTATTATCCATTGTAACAAGAGTGATATTGAATTCTTTATTTTTAATAAGGCATTTAGTATTTTCGTTAAGTTTTAAAAAGCCGTCTCCATATCCTATTTTTATTTTTGCAATGTATTTACAGCTTTCTGTTTTTAAATTTGATCTTAAGTTGTAAGCAACATATCTTGAATTTTCAAGATTTCTTATTCCTGCAATTTTTCCTTCAAGAGAAAAGACTTGTCTTAAATTTTTATCAAAAAATCCTTCTTCCTGCAGACCATAAATAAGCATACCAGTTCTTATGTGTGTTGTGATATCAAGACTTCCAAAATTTTCTACAGCAGCACTATTTTGAAGATGAATCATATTAAATCTTTCTTTTCCAAGAAAATTAACAATCTCAGTAAATTTTTCTATGATTTCAAGACCTTCCTCATAATTAACAGAAAAAAGGTGAGAATAAATTCCTGCAAATTTTAAATCATTTTTTTCTATAAAATTTTTAAGCTTTTGAATTTCTTCAAGAGAAATACCATTTCTACCAAATCCAAAATCAATTTTAATTTGAATTCTTTCAGGAGGAATTCCATAAGAAAGAGCTTCTTCAAGTTCTTCATAAACATTTATAGACATATTAAAAGTTGTGTTTTCTTTAATAGATTTTAAAAATTCTTTTCCAATACTTTCAAAAATTAAAATTTCAGCAGATGATGTATCTGGGTTTGATATAATTTTTTCAGCTTCAACAAGACGGGCAACAGCAAACTGTTTGTATCCATGTTTAAAAAGAATCTTAGTTATAAGACTAATATCATGTCCATAAGCATTAGATTTTACAACTGCTAAAACTTTTTTATTAAAGTTTGAAGTTAAGTATTCCATGTTGTGAATAAGGTTTTTTTCAGAAATATACATTTTTATAGAATTAATTGCCATATTGTACTCCTAAATAAATTGTTCATACTATTTTACCATAAATTGAGAAAAAGAACAGAAAAAATTAAAAGCAGGATTGATTTTTATGTGAAGAAAGAGTAATATGATAGAAATGTTGATTGATATAAGGAGGAAAAAATGGAAAATATAAAATATGGACTTCTTGGATATGGAGGTGCTTTTTCTTCTGATGAAGAAAATCTAAATAATTCATTTTATCTAAAACTAAAAGATGATAATAAAGATGAAATATTTTTAATAGATTGTGGAGAAATGAATTTTCATAAAGTTAAAAATCTAATAGAGAAATTAAAAACAGGAAAAGTTAATGTATATATAACTCATCTTCATCCAGATCATATAGGCGGGTTGACAACTTTGTATTTTTATATGAAAATTATAAGACCAAATATAGAATTTAAAATTTTTTCTCCAGGGAAAAAATCAGCAGAGGAAATAAAAATATTAATGAGGCTAATGGGAGCTGATAAAGAAGGTATAGATAGAACAGTTGAATATTTTTCAGAGACCTTTGTGGCAAAGTATACTGATGGGGAAATATTATTTAAAGGTCATACAGTAAAACATTCTGAAAATATGGAATCTTTTGGATATGAAATTATATTGAAAAAAGGAAATGAGCAAAAAACTTTATGGTTTTCAGGAGACTGTTCTTTAAGCCAAAATAGTGAGATAAAAAATATAATAGAAAAGGCAGATATAGTTTTTCATGAGATGACAATATATAAAACTCCAGTTCATACTAATGCAGAAGAGTATGTAAAATTTTATTCAAAAGAAATTTGTGAAAAAACAATTCCTATGCATTTAGGAAAAGAAGAACTTGAAAAAGTAAAAGAAATCATGAAAGAGAAAAATATAAATATAGATTTTATAGAAAAATTTTATTCTAATAAAAGAGAGATAGAAGATTTTAAAAGTATAGAGATAGACTAAATTTGTTCCTTGGTGTATAATATACTAAAAAAGTATTTAAAGGAGCAAGATAATGAAAGAATTATATAAAAGAATATCACAGGAAAAAGCTAAAGAAATGATGGAAGATTTAAAAGAATATATCATATTAGATGTGAGAACAAAAGCTGAATATGAAAGTGGTCATATAAAAGGTGCAGTGAATGTTCCAAATGAAGAGATTTATGATGAAGAAATTTTAGATATAGATTTTGATACTCCCATTTTTGTTTATTGCAGAAGTGGACATAGAAGTTTAAATGCGTCAGCAAAGCTTGGACTTATTGGCTATACAAATATTTATGAATTTGGTGGTATAAATACATGGAAATATGAAATAGAAATATAAAAAAGAGATATTTTGTGTTAGTATAAGATGAAATGAGCTGTAAAAAATCAAAATTTTTTTGCATTTTATTTAAATATACAGTATAATAATAAATGAACAGGGTTAAAATATAAAATTTTTTTATAAATTATGATAATTCTCTCCCCTAAGAGATTTATAAAATATGAGTTAAAATTCAAAGAAGGGATTGCTCCACAGCAATCCCTTCTTTGATTCTATAAATAAATTTTTAAAAGTTTTTTAAAGATAATTTATCATATTCAACTTCATTTAAAATTAATTCTTCATCAGAAGCAATATTTTTTAATTTTACTGAAGAATTATTTTTTATAATTTCAAAGCATGTAGATGAATGAGTATTTTTTTCATCTTTTAAAGTGATATATTTTCTTGTAACTTTTTCATTCTTATCATTAACAAAAGAAATTACTCTTTCATCAGGACTGATATTTTCTTTTTGGATATTTTCAAAATATTCCATAGACATATTTTCTCTTTTAGCAAAGACTTCAAAAGAATATAGAATAGATTGAAATTCACAATTTATAAAAACATCAGTTACATGTTTATTTTCAGAATATATAGATATATAATCTATTTCTTTTACTTTAAGATTTTTTTCTTTTATCAGTTCGTCAATTTCTTCTAAAATAATTTCTTTTACTTTAGGAAGCATTTCTTCATTTAAATCATCAATATTTGTGGTATATTTAATAGTACAGTTATCATCTAAAATTTTTGAGATTTTTTTTAATCTTATATTTGCAATTTTTGCTTCTATATTCTTTTCTTTTATTAAATCTTCTTTAAATCTTTTTAAAATTAAATTCATATAATCTCCTAGTATTTAAATATTTTT
>ERZ773142.1661-NODE-1661-length-11472-cov-14.227_pt1 | contig 11472 bp, 20 predicted proteins | sample MGYA00580853_ERZ773142 | MGnify/ENA primary metagenome ERZ773142 (study PRJEB29015, sample SAMEA2737862) | human gut metagenome | biome: human gut; feature: human-associated habitat; material: faeces | place: China | collected 2012 ... | reverse complement strand
TAAGATGATTATATCTTATTAGCCACTTCTGTTACAACTTTATTATAGCACTTCAAGTTCGTCTATTTTCTTCTGCTATGCATCTAAATTATTACGCCCATGACCGAGCAGTCTATTAGAACCTCAGTGCTTCTCGTTCTACTTCACTTGTCCAAGTATATTGAAAACTTCTGACTCCTACATGATGAATGGATGCAGCAGGCAAGAACTCTTCTCGGTATCCTATGAACCCTTTATTCCTTCCGATATTCCGTAACAAGCGCATTGCCTTGTCCTGTTGTTGTCTGACTGCGCTCACGCTGATCCCCAGTGTTTCCCCTGTCTGCTGATAGGTTTTCTTTTCTAGGAACCTGCAGCGTAATACTTTCCCTTGCAGATCTGGAAGTCTGTCAACTGCTGTCCATAGTTCCCTGCTCATCCGGTCTGAATCAATACGATCAATCACCTCAGCTTCTACATCTTCCTTTGATGCAATGGTATCACCGATATAGATATCTTCCCCTTCACTGTTGATAGGCTCGTCTAGGCTTCGTATTTGCCCCATTGCTGCCGCTTTCTTTATGCTCTTGAGACTTTCTGCATCCATCCCCATAAATGCGCTCATTTCCCTGTCTGTAGGTATTTTCCCGTAATACTTCTGATATTCACTTTTGGTTTTCTTATAATGCTGCATCTTATCAACTGCATGTGTTGGAATCCGAACCACTCTACCGCAGTTGTCAATATATCGGCGCATCACCTGCCGGATCCAGAACGCAGCATAATTGATAAAGGGAACTTCTGATGATGCATCATAATGTCTGACCGCTTCATACAGCCCTATATAGCCCTCCTGCTCCAGATCTTCCATTTCTGCACAGGAACTATACTTTCTTGCAATCATAGTGATAAAGTTCCGGTTCTGCTGCCACAGCAATGTCATGTTCTCCTGTTCATTCTCCCCTGCCTGAATCCGGCTCACAATCTGTCCATTATCCATTAGAATCACTCCCCGTTGTTTCCCTGCTCCGCTTCTGCTGCCACTTTCATTTCCGCTAAAATCATATCTAATTTATCAACTGCACTATGATCCTCAATTTCCCATTTATCCCGCCATTTCTGAGGTTTCCGGTTCTTAAGCCAGAAAATCTGCGCTGTTGTGTCTCCAGGTATATATACCTCATCCGTTGCTTGCACAAGTTTCTCTTTTTCGCATAATTTCCCATGATCATCGTAATACTTCTCTTTTACTTTGAAAGTTTTTCTTACTTCATGAGTGCCGCCAAGTGCTCTTTCAAATAATGAATTCTCGACTTGACGATCAACAACTTCTTTCCCTCTTTTTAGGGAGTCGCAAATGTCGCAATACTTCTCTTTCCATCGATAGAGCGTTGCTTTATTGATTCCCATATTATAAGCGATCTGTTCATCTGTCAGGCCATCTCTCGCCCAGCCTTCCAACTCAAGTAAACCTTCCTGAGTCAGCCAGTATTCATACTTCCCTTTTGCCACTTCTATACCTCCGCTTTATTTTAATTGCCAAGTCACACAAGCTTGTAAACCTTATTTTCTGTGACTCGCTGAATACTTCTTCCTGCTCTATAATAATTTTTGCCTCTTCGATCTGTTCCGTACTCATAACACTCAACGAATGGATGATAGAAATTACCCTTTTAATCTTACCCATATCTTTCTCCTTTCAAAAATGCCCCAGATAATCCATCACGGAAAATCTGAGGCATTCCATCTATTTGCTTAATTATTCAATCCCATAGCTGCTCGCATTTGCATGGTAACAATTTCCTGATATCCAACGCCCAAGTCCTTTTCCTCGTCTGTTAATTCTTCTCCGCATGCTTTTACAATCTTGATCAGATCATCTTTGACTGCTGGAAGTATCAAAATGCCAGACGGAAAATTGATTTCCAATTCAATCAACCTTTCTTGCAATCTTTCCATCTCTGATTCTGTATTAAAAATCATTTTACTGAAAGTGTCCTTATTTGTTCCTTTGGCCACTTCCACCAATGCAAGTAATGCCTGGCGGTTCCCTAAGAACTTGCCTGCAATTCCCAGAATAGTTTCTATCGGCAACGGCTTATCTGCTGCTGACAACAGTGCAATGCAAGAGGCAAACTCAGGATCTGAGAAATCATAAATATTATCATTCGCTCTCAATACCTCAATTAGCATTTCACAGTTTGATCGCAGACTCTCAAATTTATTTCTGACAGATGCTCTTGCCTTTTCTCTAAGCTTTTCAATCTGTGTGTCTTTATACTCTCGCGAAAAGGTGTGATTACCCTCTACTACTGCCACCTCTGCTTCATTGCGCATATATAAGTCAACAACTTCTCTTAAATCTCCCATCATGGTAACAACTTTTTCTCTCACAATATTTGTATCAATCTTACTCATTATCTTCTTTCTCCTTTACTCCACTACTACGTTTACTGCTATGTTTCCTTTGTTTGTCTGATCCACCTGGTATCTTACTCTTTGCCCAGTTTCCAATGTCCGAAATCCATTCATTAAAATATTGCTTTGATGAACAAACACATCTTTACAATCGTCTCCTGCAATGAACCCGTAACCTTTCAATGGATCAAACCATTTCACAACTCCATATTGCACTGTTACACTTCTCCTTTCTGATCTCTTCCCACGCATATAAAAAGGCGCAGAAACAACTTTCAGACATTTCTGTCCATAAGTCATTCCCACGCCTTTAGGCTTCCAACTGTTGTTGGGGTACTTCGTTATTTTGTTATATTGATATTATAACATCATCCTTATGACAAAGCAAGCATTTAGACCGATTCACACAGATACATTATATCTGTCTGTTCTTCGGCTCAACCGCTTCAGATCGGACATTGTGAGTCTGGTTCTGATTTTCCGGCTTCACCTTCTCTGTTATACTATTGAACTTATTCAAATTCATCTGCCTGTTTTCCTGTTCCTGTTTCTTCTTACTCATACTATCACGTCACCTCAGAGATAGTATGTGCATAAAAAAATGGATTTATGCATTAGAAAGCACTCCTGTGGGTGCTCTCAATCAGTCATCTTTTACTATAAATTCATCTATTACACTTTCATATTCTCGCAACTTCTTTCCTTTCAATTTTTGGTTTCTTCCAAATTCCATTAACAAATTTTTAATCTGTTTTAAAAAGGATTCAACTTCTACATCTCTGCCGCTTAATAATAATCGCTTATGATTACTATCGATCGCGTGACGCATATTCCGTGATGTACTTGCACAATATTGTCGCAAAATTGTCGTTTCTTTTATGATTTTATCGTATAACTCCATGTTTGATCTAAAAACATTTTGTAAAGCTATGTTTTTTCTTAATTCATCACACTCAAAAATTAGTTTTTCATAAAACCCTAAAGAAAAATCTATATCATAGTCCAATATTATTTCGCTATCAACTTTTTTATAATCAACTTTGCTAATCAAATGGCTAAGATAAAACCTCATATATAACAAATGGCCTGACAGCTTTGCATTTAAATCACTCAAATACTTTTTGTACATTATTCTAGATGTAATAACCGTCACCATCATTCCGGTAAATATTCCAATAGCAACTGATTCAAAAAAGTTCCTATGTCCAACTATGAAGTTACATTTTACAATTCCACTTGGGAAATATTCAATCACCATCATTGCAAATAATGATAAAAAACAACCTACTATAGAAACATTAAAAATCCCTTTATTCTCCACGTATTCATCCTCCTCACATCTATGATATATTCTACAATATCCATAGTATTTTCGCAATCAAAAACGCCCCGTATTTCTACAGGACGCTCTCAAATACTTTTGTGCGTATAACCGTGTCGACAATCCATTTTCAGGGTGCTGAAATGTCTTGATACTCATCTTTTTTTCACCCTTCCTTTTTCATGCCTGCCATTCCCTTGAATGACTCCGCTATCTGCTTATCAATCAACATCTTGGCTAGCTTCTGCAGCTCCCTTTTCTTACGTCTTGACTTACCCGATGCAATCCCACCCTTTCTCCCTATTTCTCGTAGTTCACTCGGGCTTCGCTCCTTGTTCGGTATTAAATTTGAATCATTCACAATCCAGCCCCTCTCGTGCTTCTTTCAGGTTTCTCTCATGGCTTAAGATACCGTAAGCCCTCTTATACTTCCCCTTTGCTGGTTGTTTCTTCCAATTCTTCACAAGAGAGGAAAGAGGTCTTGTAACCTCTTCCAGCTCCTCATCCGTGGTATATGATACTTTAATTTTCACACTCATTCTGTCCTTTCTCCTCTCTAATCATAGGTATTGTATATCTCTTTCAAATACCTACAATCCCCATTCCTGTTTCAACTGGTTCAATAGCTGCATTTGCTGTGAAGTGTCCGTATCTGGGTTCGCATCTGGATGAAATTTCTTGGATAACTCCCGGTAGAACTGCTTCAAAACTGCCTTATCTTCTTCCTTGTAGGTATTCGATACTGAACCGCCGTAACTACTGCTTGAATCCTGATTGTAGTTATTGTAATATTCTTCGTAATACCTACGGCTTTCCTGCTCATATCTCTGCCTTGCTTCGTAATCTTTTTCTATTTTCTTCAAATACTCCGGGTTCTGCAATGTACCAAATACGTCATAACACTTGTCATATTCATTTCCTGACAGATTATATTTTGCATTGAATTCTACTTTTCTGGCAGCGTGCAAAGTCGTGATCTTTTCATGCTCTTCATGCGTCTTGTATTCTTCTGTCTGCTCAAATTCCTCTATGATCTGTTCCTGTATCGGCCCTAGCTTCTTCTCAATCAAAGTGTAAAGTTCTTCTTCTGAACAATCCAGCTCTTTGGCAGCAGTCTCTATTTTGCTATTTCCCCAGTCATACAGACAGAACCAGTCTGTAGCAAGGTCATAATAATCAACGGTACAGATCCCAAACTGCTTTTTCTTCACTTTCCCATTCTCCCGGTAGCTTTCGTGAATGGTGATCCGGTATGCTTTCTTGATGTCTCTCTCAAAGCGTTCCTCACTGTAATGGTGCCAGTAGTGGCTCTCATCCTGTCCGTTTATGGACATCTGCATATATTCTGATTTCAGCTCTTTGGGATACCCATCTTTATTCTTCTTTTTCTTCTGAATCTCTTGAATTACACAATACATTTTTTCTCACCTCTCTTCCAGCTGCCGCTCCGGTTCTGATGTTGGCGCATCTTCCCGGAGAAGGCAGTTATTTCTTGTAGTCACTGGCCTAACGATCTTTTCCCGTGCGTCCCAGCATAAAAACATAGATAAGTCCTATGTCTCTTTCATCCGTTCTCCTTATCTTCCATTACCAGCAATCTCGCCACTTGCTAAGTTTCTTGTGAACCTTTCAATAAGTTCCAGTCTCTCTTCATTTTCCATGCTGTCGACCAGCCGCATAATTGACTTTTTGCGGTCATACTGCTTTGTATCTGGTAGCCTGTCACGTTTCTCCAGATATTTGTATAAGATTGATTCTATCTGGCGTTTGATTCTGTAATCTTCCGGTCTTAACTGTGATAAAAGGTTCTGCAACTGATTATTTTCCTGTTTGATTTTCTCATATAAATTCATATTTCTCTTGTCCTTTCTGCTCAATCTCTGTTATTATGTAAGTGGTTTATTTTGTTTGTCCCTGTTTGAGGCTTTGCTTCTTATGGGGACTTTTTGTTTTGATAGACTCTTTCAAATTCATCCAGTACGTCCAACAACAAACTTTTACATATCTGCGTATTGTACTTATGGTAAATCATATCCGCTTCATTGATTAACTGCTGCCAATAATTTCTATCATCTTTGACTTCCCTGTATTTCCGGTAAAACTTCCAGATATCAGAGAACATTTCATAGTCTTCTTTTACTGACATAACTCTATATCCAACAGATGATTAGTTATACTTTCAAGATCTTGGTCAATCCCTTGCAGTATGTCCGCGATCCGATCAAGGCGCTTGCACAGCATCAGATTCACAACTACTGTCGCCGGAATTCCATTCAGATCGGTTTCTGTTTCCTCTGGTAAATTTAATAATTCATTGATAGCTTTTCTGTATTCTTCTCTCATTTTTATTCTCCTTTTTATTTCTGCTCTTAGATAAACGGACTATCATGACACATCTGCGTGAAACCATTGATTTTATTGGGCTTGTCCAGTTATACCAACTTGGTACATGTGCATTTACAATCAAGACAGCTATACCAACTTGATACATGTGTAAAACCATTGATTTTAAAGGGCATTTTACAGTTATACCATGTTTAAAAGTTTATCTATAGAGGCAACTCCACTTGCTTGGGTTCTTCTGTCCCATGTCCCGGCAATATCCATTCAGTTTTAGACGGAAATGTTTTTGTCGTTCTGATAATGATACCCAAATCATCTCTTGCACGCTGCAATGTCATATTTGAAATTTTATTCGCTGCTGCCAAGTTCTTGATCTCTTTCGCCATCCGTCTTCCTTCTGGCATTTGATTGATGATGAATTTTTTCGCTTCTTCCAGTGCCGGAGCATTGCTTGTCCTCTTCTTGCTTCTGATTGCAGTGTAATCATCCATAGAAAGACTATTTTCACCCTTGTAGACAATTCCACCATTATCAGGATCTATTTCAAACAACACTGTTCTGCCTTTTCTCTCAAGACTTGATTTTTCATGTGACATGAATTTCATATCTTCTTCGTCTGGCACGTTTCCGAGAGCTATATAGCTTCTGCATTTTCCCATGATATCCGTAGATCCTAATACTCTTGTAATTGCATCGCCTTTTTGATTTTTATTGAAATGACAGATCAGAACAACTGCAACGCCGTATTTCTCCGCAAGGTCTACGATATGTCCCACCCTTTCATTTGTCTTGTTTGGTGCGTTCATATCCACGTCAGAACCAATGTAAGCCTGGAACGGGTCAAATATCATCAGTGCTGGATTTGTCTGCTGAATGAACATTTCAATTTCTGGAGAATCAAACAATAACTGTGTTTTATTCTCTGTTACAACAAAAACGTGCTTCATGTCTGCGCCGCATTGTCTCATTCGTTTCTTGATCGTGTCACCAATCCCATCCTCTGCTGTCAGATAGATTACATTTTCTTTCTCATTGCTAAATGGAACGATATTGAAAAAACTTTTCCCCGTTGTCACACATGCCGCCATATAGCATAGGAGATATGTTTTTCCAACTCCGGGATATGCTGCACATAATGTAAGTTTTCCACGGGGGACATACGGGCTATAAAGCCAGTGTGTTTCCTCTTCCTTTACTTCTTCCAGGCAGACAAGTGAAACCATTTCCCGCGAATTCTCTATTTCTCTTGATCGCCCTCTCTTGAGATTTTCAAGCTCTCTTTCTTCTGCTTCAATAGCTCTTTCTTCTTCCTCAATAGCTGCGATCTGCGCATCAATAGTTGTTTCTGTCTCTCCTGTTGTTCCGCTTCTTGTAGTTTCCGTGACTGATCTACCACCTTTCTCTCATAATCCTGTTTACTGTACCACTCGGCAACATTCTTCATCATTTCATCATGCTCATGCTGCCATTCTTTCACAACACTGTTGTAATATTCTTTTGCTTTAGAGCATCCCAATATTTCCAGCCTTGTGATCACATCCTCCGCAAATCCCGGCGTTGTCATATCATAGGCGAATATTTTCTTGAAAGTAGATTTATACAGCTTCATGCCTATACTGAGCGAACCAAGAAGCGCTTCTTTGCTTTGATGGGATATTTCATCCCGGCACTCTCCTTGAAACATTTTATCCAACCGCTCGCTCTGTTCTGCCGTTTCCATGTCAGCGCAGATCTGCTGAAACACGTCCTCCGGCACTGGAGGCGGAAGCCAATCATTATAATACATTTGACTGACCACCTGTCATTTCTGCCCGTAGTCTCAATATTTCATTGTCAATGTGCCTAAGCTCCCCGGAATATTCCGGCCTCCAGCTCCTGCCGGAACATAAGACCAATTCTGATCTGCGTCTGACAAGAGCTGTGTAATTTCTGATCTGTTCTACTGTCATATCAACTTTTCCTTTCTTCCGTCTGGTCGGATGCTAACCGGTCATAATCAATGATATTTTCCGGATCCAGACCAAGCACTTTGCAAACGCACCCGAACCGGTCCATCTTCACCATATATCCTCTTCGCATCCGGTAAACAATATTTACGCTGACACCTGCTTTCTTCGCGATGTCCTGCGGTGTCATACAGGATGCAGTCATTGCTGCTATCAGCGGTTTAATCTTTGCACAAACCATTGTGTCTCCTTTCTGTGCGATATCGCACCTTCTACCCATTCACACGTTGCCCGGTGTGGTTTAGTTTTCTAGTAGCTCTTCAATCGGTACTTTCAACGCTGCTGCAATCTTATTACCAACCACGTCAGAGCAGCTCTTGCCCGATTTAATGTAGTTTACAGATGCCCGTGATACTCCTGCGAGCTCTGCAAGTCTTTTTTGTGTCATATCTTGTTTTGCAAGTTCTGACACAAGTTTTATTCTGTCGATTCTCATTGCCTCACCTCTTTTCGTATATAAGTTGTAAGCTTATAATATAGCAGTTATAAACTTATGTCAATACAAAATATTAGAAAAAAACTTTTATTATTATAATTTTCATGATATACTTGAGAAAAGGAGATTGGAAATGAGTATAGGAAATAGAATAAAGGCTGCGCGATTAAGACAAAAATTAACGCAAAATCAATTAGCTAAAAAAATGAATATAAGTCAATCTGCAGTTGCGCAATTTGAAAAAGGAAATAATGCTAAATACCACACTGTTGAAAAAATAGCTTCAGCTATGAATCTGTCTGTAACTGAACTTTTGAATTACGAAGATATTACGGAACCGATAACTGCATATATATACAGCACCATTGAAGACTTACCGGAAAATGAACGAATCACTATCTTATCCCAAATGGAGAAAAAAATAAACACTGTATACGATTACGAATTCAGAGACATTCCAAATGGAGAAGCGGCAAACTTGGAGATCACAAAAAAATTCTTTCAACAGAAGATGGATCGGGAACTGCTTTCAAATTATAAGAAAGTTAATTCCGAGGGAAAAAAGAAGATCATAGAATATTCTGGTGATATTGCAGCAAACCCTAAATATCTCAATGAAACTACAGATTCCGAATAATAAGGGCGCCCTGAGCCGTCAAAACACCGGATCAGCTCAAAACTGAGCTTAACTCTTAGTCATTTTGAACTATTGGATATTCGTCATTTTTGACGATAACTACTGAACCCGTACTTTCAGGTGCGGGTTGGATTTACTCAACGTAAAACTGCGCTCAGTACCGCTTACTAAAGATTTGGTAAGCATGAGGTCTGTCCAAAATTGGACACACCGTAGTTTATTCCAAAAATGGAATAAAGGTACACAAATTTGAGCGGCTTGCATCTTCCAGTTTTGGGAATGCGCTTTCTGCCCGATATAAGGCAGGTAGCACCGCACAAATGTGAAAGCTCAATCTTGAGCCGTCAGCTTGCCCCAACTTATAGGGGAACGGCAACAGATCTCCCTGAAATGGTGGATACCCCTATTCTCTAGCTTATTTGGGAGACCAACGCAATCTTGCTCCCGTTGAATTTTACACCAATCCAACTTTGGCTTCGTTGTAGAGCGCGCAATCTTGCGCTATCCCGGAAGTCGATTTAACCGACATCCAACACTATGCAATCTTGTTCGGTCATTCAATCCAAATTTGGCTTCAATACAACCGTACTCACAGGTACACTTGTTATGCTATGTACCCACAAGTACGCAGCACATTGATAATAGTATATTTTGTAAGGCAGCCGAGAGGGCGGCCATATCATCCACTTCGAGTCTTAGGAAGGGGATGATAACATGGTTACATATTCTGATTTATTCACATTTGTAATTATGATATGCGCTATTATTACATTAGTCAGAAATGACGAAGACAGAAAATAGCCGCCCTGCTCTCTGGTAAAGAATTAGGCGGCTATCTCTGATAGTTACTTTTTAATTTTTCGCCGAAGCGGATAGGTTTGAGCTATCTTCTCGGCTGTCTTAGTAAATATATTATAGTCAATTTTATTAAATGTGTCAAATACATCTTCTGCCCATTCACACGTTGCCCGGTTGATGAAAGGAGAAGATATACATGGCACTAATCACATGCCCGGAATGCTCCGGGAAAGTGTCTGACAAGGCGTATTCCTGCCCTCATTGCGGTTTTCCCATGCAAATGCAGAGAACAGTGGATAAGCCGAGAAAAGCTACCAGAAAACGGCGTGCAAACGGTCTGGGGTCAATTGTTCCATTAAAGAGGAAATCCGGGACCATCTATGAAGTGAGGGTGAATACCAGAATTGACGAACGCGGATATCCTCTGTATGATGTAATCGGACGCTATACCGACAGGGTGGCAGCAGATACCGCTCTGGCTGAATACAATACCAATCCTTATGATCTGGATCTGCGTGAATTGACTTTTAGTGAAGTATTCAAACGATGGTACAAGAACAAATTCAAAGTAGAAGCATTTCACGCCGGAAAGAAGTCATCCAATGAATACACGGTACAGGCAGGATATAAGCATTGTCAGCCTTTGCATGACCGCATATATTCTACTATCCGCACAGAAGAGATGCAGGAGCTGGTAGATAACAAAGAGATCTCACATTCCACCGCCGAGCACGTTCTAAGAGTTCTGAAAGGAATGGGGGAATATGCAATGCAGTTCGATATTATAAAGAAAGATTATACAGAATTTGTGAAAATGACCAAAGAAGACGATACGGAATCCGGCGTTCCATTTACAGCGGATGAACTCACCAAACTCTGGCAGCATAAAGATACCCCATTTGTCGATACAATATTGATATACTGCTATTCTGGGTTTAGAATCAACGAACTGGCCAAAATGCCACTGAATGACATTGATCTTGAAAATCAGACATTTACAGGCGGTTTAAAGACTAGATATAGCAAAGGGCGCACCGTTCCGATTCACTCCAAAATATATGAGTTTGTGAAAAATCGGTATAATAGGCGCTTTTCCAGTCTGATCTACCATGACGGTACTCGAGATATCACCGAGAACAAATACCGGGAATACTTCGATGCAGCATTAAAAGCTTGCGGCATCACAGACAAACATACACCGCAGGACTGCCGCCACACCTGTAATTCTTTACTAATCGAGAAGAAGGCCGACAGGGTCATCAGATATAAGATCATGGGACACGCCGGGAAAGATATCAATGAGAAGGTCTACTCACACATCACTGTCAAACAGATGCGTGAAGAGCTTGAGAAAATTTAAAAAATACATGGGTATGACCTGTTGAGCCGTACTCATGTATTTTTTTATTAGGATTTTACTAGTGCTTTTTTCGCAAAGAAACGCCCATTTTCCGCCGTTTATACATTTTTCCTACTTATGAAATTCTTAATTCGATTTCATTTCTGTTTGTAACAATGCCGTTATAATCCTTAT
>ERZ773142.1655-NODE-1655-length-11499-cov-6.72623_pt1 | contig 11499 bp, 11 predicted proteins | sample MGYA00580853_ERZ773142 | MGnify/ENA primary metagenome ERZ773142 (study PRJEB29015, sample SAMEA2737862) | human gut metagenome | biome: human gut; feature: human-associated habitat; material: faeces | place: China | collected 2012 ... | reverse complement strand
CCTGCCGATCGCACTGCCGCACCGCACGTTCATCGCGCTCAAGCCGCGCGAGGACACCAAGGTCCGCGTCGTCTCCGACGTGGCGCCCGACAAGGTTGCCGAGGCCGACCTCGACGGCCTCAAAGCCCGTGGCGTGGACGGCTGGTCCGCCTACCCGACCGGCGTGGCCTGGGCCCTTCGCGAGGCCGGTTTCTCGCAGGTCAAGGGCTTCGACGCCGCGTTCGTGTCCTGCGTGCCGCTGGGATCGGGCCTGAGCTCGTCCGCCGCCATGACCTGCTCGACCGCGCTGGCCTTGGACGACGTGTATGGTCTCGGCTACGGCTCCTCCGACGCGGGCCGTGTGACGCTGATCAACGCCGCGATCAAGTCCGAGAACGACATGGCCGGCGCCTCCACCGGCGGTCTCGACCAGAACGCCTCGATGCGCTGCACCGAAGGCCACGCGCTGCTGCTCGACTGCCGTCCGGAGCTCACCCCGCTGGAGAACGTCTCCCAGCAGGCCTTCGACCTCGACAAGTACGGTCTGGAGCTGCTGGTGGTCGACACCCAGGCGCCGCACCAGCTCAACGATGGCCAGTACGCCCAGCGTCGCGCCACCTGCGAGGAGGCCGCCCGCATTCTCGGCGTCGCCAATCTGCGCGTCGCCGCCGATGGCATCTCCAAGGCCGACGACCAGTTCCAGGCGCTCAAGGAGACGCTGGATGCCCTGCCCGACGTGACGATGAAGAAGCGCGTGCGCCACGTCGTCACCGAGATCGAGCGCGTGCGCTCCTTCGTGCGTGCGTTCGCCCAGGGTGACATCGAGGCCGCCGGCCGTCTGTTCAACGCCTCTCATGATTCGCTCGCCGCGGATTACGAGGTCACCGTGCCCGAGCTGGATGTCGCGGTGGATGTGGCCCGCAAGAACGGCGCCTACGGTGCGCGCATGACCGGCGGCGGCTTCGGCGGCTCCATCATCGCGCTCGTCGACAAGGGTCGCAGTCAGGAAGTCGCGCAGAAGATCGCCGACGAGTTCGAGGTTCGTGGCTTCCATGCGCCGCGCGCCCTGCCGGCGGTTGCCGCGCCCAGCGCCAGTCGCGAGGCCTGATTATCGCAGCGAACGGTTCTCAATAAGAAACGTGCGAGGATTCCTCACAAAAGCGCACATATGAACAATCGGCGGAAGCCCGGAATTCCGGACTTCCGCCGATTGTTTTGTTCGTTTCGCGCGCGATGAGGCTCGCACCTTTCTTATTGAGAACCGTTCGCTGCGACAACCAAAAAAGGGAGCGGATTTCGCCGCTCCCTTTTTTATCTATCTCAGATCACTTCTCGTAATCCTCGTCCTTGCTTTCCTTGATCAGGAACAGGGCGATCAGGGCGAGCGCGGACATCACGGCGAGGTACCAGCCGACGGACTCGACGGCGCCGGTCGACTTGACCAGCGCGGTGGAGATGGCCGGGGCGAACGCGCCGCCGAGGATGGCGGCGAGGTTGTAGCTCAGGCCGGCGCCGGAGTAACGCACGTGAGTCGGGAACAGCTCGGGCAGGTAGGCGCCGCAGGGGCCGAACAGACCGCCCATCAGCGCGAAGCCGACGCACAGGAACAGCATCACGGTCAGGACGTTGTGCTGCAGGGACTGCATGGCGAACAGACTGAACACCAGCGTCGCGAGCGTGGTGGAGATCAGCACGGTCTTGCGGCCGAGCTTGTCGGAGTAGATGCAGGTCACGAAGATGAAGATCGCGAAGAACACCACGGAAACCATCTGCATGGCCAGGTATTCGTTCTGGCTGAAGGGCGGCTTCATGACCTTGACGGCGTAGCTCAGCGACCACGTGCCCAGCACGTAGAACAGCGAGTATGTGATGCCCATGGCGAAGGTGCCGAGAAGCACTTCCTTCCAGTACGGCAGCAGCGAGCGCAGCGGGTGCTTCACCACGCGGTCCTGCTCGACTGCCTTGCGGAAGATCGGGGTCTCGGTCATGCGCAGACGCACGTACAGGCCGATGATGACGAGCACTGCGGAGCACAGGAACGGGATACGCCAGCCCCAGGCCTGCATGGCCGTGGATCCGAGCGTGGAGTCGAGCAGCAGGTTCAGGCCGTAGGCGCAGAAGAAGCCGATCGGGGCGCCGAGGTTCGGGAAGGAGCCGTACAGGGCGCGCTTGTTGGACGGGGCGTTCTCGGTAGCGACCAGCGCGGCACCGGACCATTCGCCGGCGAGGCCCACGCCCTGGCAGGCGCGGCAGATGCACAGGATGACGATGGACAAGGCGCCCAGCTGCTCATAGCCTGGCAGCAGGCCGACGACGAACGTGGAGATACCCATCGTCATCAGGGCGACGACCAGCGTGGTCTTGCGGCCGATCTTGTCGCCGAAGTGGCCGAACAGCATGGAGCCGAACGGGCGGGCGAGGAACGAGACGGCGAACGTCAGGAACGCGTACATCGTGCCCAGCGCCGGATTGGCCTTCGATGCGGCCGGGAAGAAAATAGTGCCGAAATAGCTGGCGGCTGCGATGGAATAGCAGTAGTTGTCGTAGAACTCGATGGCGGTGCCGACCATGGAGGCGGCGATGATCTCGGGAACCGAGTCCTTCTTCACCGCGCCGGCCTTGGACACGGCCGCGGTAGCAGTAGCAGACATGAAAGTCTAACCCCTCTAATTCATTCAATCTCTGATACGAGCCGACGCCGCGACCGATTGTGCGGTGCGTGGTCGATATGCTCGCGGGTAGCGGGGTGCGTGGGCGTCGTCGCCCGAGCTTGTGGCCCCAGCGATGCGCTCACACACCGCTGTGCTTGATGTAAAGGTGTAGTCGACTTATGAAAGCGATGGTAATACTGCTCACATTGTGGACGATTGTCCGTTTGCGCCTGGATGATCCCCGCGTGAACAATGCCGACGTCGGATTCGGCCGATGGCCTGCGGACACGCCCAAATGGACGGTTCGGCAGTATTTCACGCCCGCTCCATATACTTGACACTACTTGCAGTAATCGGTTTCGAGCGGGGGAGTCCCATGAACAAGGCAATCATCACCGTCGTCGGCCAGGACACGGTCGGCATCATCGCGCGCGTGTGCACGTACCTGTCCGATCACAAGGTCAACGTGCTGGATATCTCACAGACCATCATCGACGGCTTCTTCAACATGATGATGATCGTCGACTACTCCGGCGCGGACAACGAGTTCGGCGTGATCGTCGAGGACCTGGACAAGCTCGGCGAGCAGATCGGCGTGCGCATCCGCTGCCAGCGCGAGGAGATCTTCACGAAGATGCACCGCGTCTGAGTCTCGAAAGGAACGAATCATGCTGAATATCATGGAGGTCCGTGAGACCAACCAGATGATCGAGCAGGAGAAGCTTGACGTGCGCACCATCACGATGGGCATCTCGCTGCTTGACTGCGCGGCGGACAGCGTCGACAAGGTGTGCGACAACATCTACGACAAGATCACTACCTACGCCAAGGACCTGGTCGCCACCGGCGAGGCGATCGAGCGGGACTACGGCATCCCGATCGTCAACAAGCGCATCACCGTCACCCCGATCTCGCTGGTCGGCGCGAGCTCGTGCAAGAGCGAGGACGATTTCGTCAAGATCGCGCACGCGCTCGATCGTGCCGCCAAGAAAGTCGGCGTCGACCTGATCGGCGGCTATTCCGCACTGGTGTCGAAGTCCATGACCCCCGCCGAGGAGCTGCTGATCCGCTCGCTGCCCAAGGCGCTGAGCGAGACCGACATCGTCTGCTCGTCCGTCAATGTCGGCTCCACCAAGACCGGCATCGACATGAACGCCGTCGAACTGCTCGGCCACATCATCAAGGACATCGCCGCGCGCACCGCCGACAACGACTCCTACGGATGCGTCAAGTTCGTCGCCTTCTGCAACGTGCCCGACGACAACCCGTTCATGGCGGGCGGTTTCCACGGCGTGACCGAAGGCGATGCGGTCATCAACGTCGGCGTGTCTGGCCCCGGCGTGGTGTCTCGCGCGCTCGACGCGGCGGTCGGCCGTGATTTCGAGTTCCTGTGCGAGACAATCAAGCGCACCGCGTTCAAGATCACGCGCGTCGGCCAGCTCGTGGCGCAGGAGGCCTCGCGCCGCCTCGGCATCCCGTTCGGCATCATCGACCTGTCGCTGGCTCCGACGCCCGCGGTCGGTGATTCGGTCGGCGAAGTGCTGGAGAAGATCGGCCTGGAGCAGGTCGGCGCTCCCGGCACCACGGCGGCGTTGGCAATGCTCAACGACCAGGTCAAGAAGGGCGGCATCATGGCGTCGAGCTACGTCGGTGGTCTGTCCGGCGCGTTCATCCCCGTCTCCGAGGACAAGAACATGATCGACGCGGCGGCATCCGGCTGCCTGACGCTGGAGAAGCTGGAGGCCATGACCTGCGTGTGCTCGGTCGGCCTTGACATGATCGCCATCCCCGGCGACACCAGCGCCGCCACGATCTCCGGCATGATCGCCGACGAGGCCGCCATCGGCATGGTAAACCAGAAGACCACCGCCGTGCGCGTGATCCCCGTGGCGGGCAAGGGCGTTGGCGAGATGGCCAACTTCGGCGGTCTGATGGGCTACGCTCCGATCATGCCGGTGAACCAGACGGGCTGCGAGGCGTTCGTGACCCGCGGCGGCCGTATCCCGGCCCCGATCCACAGCTTCAAGAACTGACGGGCTGCGCGGCGGTTCGGTGCGCCAGCGGTCCTTTGCCTTGCCCCACCTGTATGGCCGTTCGTTACTCATGATGGACGGCCATACAGTTTTTGTGATCATCTCGAATAGTCACTTTGACCATGGCATAATGAACATGTGAACGATACAAATGATTCCAGCACATCTCGGTATGTCAGGCTCTTTCGTGCGATCCATGCCGCTTCAGGTCGTTTGCTGACGAGGAGCGAACGCGTCCGTTGGATGTTTCCTGTGTGCGTAGCTGTTGCCGCAATACTTGCCACGGTACTCAGTTTCTTCATGGGAAGGAATCAGTCGATATGGTTCGATGAGGGATATTCATTGCTGATATGCGGTCGGTCATGGAGGGACATGCTCGCACTTACGGCAGTGGATGTGCATCCGCCTCTATATTATGTGGCTCTGAAACTGTGGATGAACTTGGTCGGCGGCGATGTGCCTCTCATGCGGCTGTTGGGATGTCTGTTCTTGGGAGCATGCATTGCCGCCATGGCGTTGTTGCTGAGGCGCATGTTCGGAACACGCGTGACGATGCTGTGCCTGCCTGTTCTAACCGTTGGTGTTTTCGCGTTGCGTTTCGGTTATGAGCTGCGCATGTATTCGCTTGCGTCTTTGCTCTCCGTGTTCGGCACATACGCACTGCCGCGGGCTGTTGACGATTCCCCGATGTTTGCTACAGCCAGCGCCGGCGCGGGTAAGAACATCCGAGTCGACGAGGATGCAAGGCTGGCCGCGAATACGACGGGAAATGACGGATTCGCAGTTCCTGAGGAGCATACGGGGAAAAGTCGTTTGCGCTGGTGGGTAATTTACGGCGTGATCGTGGCGCTGGGCATGTATACGTTATATCTGACCGCATTGATTTGGATGACGCATGTGATTTGGCTTACATGCCTCGCCTGCCGTGTGGTTCACAGGTCTCGAGCCAGTCTGGTTTCTGTGGGCGGTCAGGATAGACGAGAGGACGTCCCCAAGCGTTACCGGGCATGGCGATGGGTATTCGTGTATGTGTTCTCGGCAATTCTGTACGTTCCGTGGATGCCGTTTTTGATTAACCAAATGTCGCATCCGGCATTGCCTCCTGTTACCCGGCAGCTGAATATGGCACAGATGGCGTCGATTTACAGTGCCATGATGGTGGGGCTGCCTGAAAAGAACATACCGGCTTTGGTTTCGCTGATTCTGATGTGCATTGTGGCTGGCATTGCAGTGTTGCTCGCTAAGTTTCATTTCCGTAGTTCACTTACGGGACGTTCGTTGAGCATGCTCTCACTGCTGTATGCTCTGTTTGGCTTTCCTGTGATGTCGATGGCCTTGTACTCGTCGGTCAAGGAGCTAATCATGCATGGCTCCGGCTTTTTCTCGATACGGTACTGCAGTCTATTGTGCATGTTTTTTTATGCGGCACTTGCCGCCACATTCGCACTAGGCATTGCATATCGTGGGAACAGGAAAAGCGTCCCCATTCGTAGCGAGACGACATCGGCAGAAGGAACGATGACCGAATTGCATGTTCGGATAATCTCCGCTGTAACATATGCGATTACCTTAGCGGTTTTGACAGCCGGAGTAGCGTCATTGTGGTCGCTCGGCAATTTCAATTATGATTCCTCATCCGTCCCGGCTTCCCGACAGCTGAGCTCTCAGGTAACGTGTTCGCGGGAACACCCTGTAGTGGCAGTCAATGAATACGCGTACATAGAGGCCGCCTACTACTACCGTGATTGCCGGTATTATCGTTTCTACGATTCCGGGAATGTATCCGAACGAGGCGGTTATGCGCCTTTGAGAGGTTCAGGGGCACAGCTGCGTAATGTCAATGATCTTACTGGTGCTGAGGGTTTCACTTTGCTGACGAACAGAAAAACCATGTATGGTGGCATATCCTCTGATCAATTCATCAGGGATTCGATCATCATGGAACATGACAATGTGGCTGTTAAATATCATCTTCGACACTAATCAGACCGGAAATCCCAGGGCTGGAAACATGTGATTTAAAGCTTGTACGGGGCTTGAGAGCATAGCTATCGTGTGTTCGTGCGGCCGTATGACCATGAGACGTGGGCCTTGTGGGTCTTCGACGTGCATCGGTAGATGTTGTCGTCACGCCGCCTTGCTGACTTTGCCCTGTACCAGGCGCGGCTCTGACATGGTCGTGGGCTCGGCTGGGGTTCGCAGATGGCCGGGCGTGATTTATGGAGCGGTCTCGTCCTCGATTGTGTGCCATACCAGGGCGAAAATGGGTGTTTTGAGCCTAGTGTGGCACAATTTGTGCCACAGAATGAGATGTAAGCGCTTAGAATCCATGTCGTGGCAGTTGGCTGTTTCGCGATATTGTTGGAAAATGGCCGAAACCGTATGCCGTAGATAATTGATGCCGAAATCGCCTGTGCCATACCAAGGCAAAAATGGGTGTTTTTGCCCTGGTATGGCACGCAATCCGCGACTTGTCTCATGGATCGAGACAAGATATATCGGATATTGATTCAAGCGGTGAGTGGAATGGTTGCGCTGTTTAAACCACGCCTCCGAGGGCTTCATGCCGACCGGGAAATGCATCGTGACGTGGAAATCGTCATGGATTGCGAGGTATAAGGGGCTACACATACGCTAACAACGCGTCACTGTGCGTGGGCAGCGTCACTGTGCGTGTGCCCACGCACAGTGACGTACCGGCAAACCCTTGATATTGCAATGTTTTTCAGGAATCGTCACTGAGTGTGCGTCCACGCACAGTGACGACTTCCACGCACAGTGACGCACTTCGTGCTCGCGCACTGCCGGCAATTGTGATTTTGCCTCGCGAGGCTCATGGTTTCCTCGCTCGTCCCTGTCGGGACTTGCTCGGCGTCGCTACTCGGAAGCCCACTGGGCTTCCTCCCTACGCTCCGCCCTTGAACCCTAGTTGGCGCCAGGCTTCGTAGATGGCGATGGAGGCGCAGTTGGTGAGGTTCAGGCTGCGCAGGCTCGGGCGCATCGGCAGCCGCACCTGTTCGGCCACGTGCGGGCCGGCCATGATGTCCATCGGGTCGGGAATGTCGCCCGGCTCCGGCCCGAACAGCAGAATGTCGGTCGGCTTGTACTCGACCTCGGTATACAGTTTCGTCGCATGCGCGGTGAACGCGATGATGCGCGAATTCGGCATCGACTCGACCAGATTGTCGAAGTTCGGATGCAACACCACGTGAGCCATGTCATGATAGTCAAGCCCGGCACGACGCAGCTTGGTATCGCGAAGATTGAACCCCAGCGGCTCCACCAGATGCAGGATGGTGCCGGTCACCGCACACAGGCGAATCGCCGACCCGGTATTGCCGGGGATGCGCGGACTGTAATAGCACAGATGCGGCGTGACCGTCTCCGTCGCGGCAGCCTTCTCGGCCGACAGCATCGCGTCCACAACGCTGATCGGATTGCCGTGCGCGTCGGTCACCAGCTCGTCGGGACCATAATTCGACTTGCGGTAGCCGTACTCGAACATCTTCTCGACCTTCGCCTCGGCCTCTTCCGCACCCTTGGTTTCGCTCATCATCCCGCCTTGTCTCTGCCGGTTGTCTTCGACCTTCGAGCTTAAAACAGCCCATACCCGTAACAGCTGCTCGAAGGAGAGACCATGAGACAATTATTCCGCCGTATCACGGCCATATCCGCCACATGCGCGTTGGCCGTTTCGGCTGCAGCCGCAGTCGCGGTGGCCGCCGAACCCACCACAGGCAACATACTTACCGGCAAACTGCCCACAACCAACAGCACGCATCTGATCGGCGACGGCGACACCGGATTCGACCCGACCGACAGCAACATCACCAAAATCATCGCCGGAGAAGAGAACGGCAGCGCGGAAAACAACGGATACGCCAGCTGGGACGACATATACCTGCAATATGATTTCGGCGAGCCGAGAGAGAGATACACTCCATCAACCTGTACCGCAATGGGTATGAGAACGCGCTGAACACGTTCAAGCGCATCAAGGTCGAAGTGTCCTCCAACGAGGACTTCTCCGACGCGAACGTGCTGTTCGGCACCGCCGACGTCGAGGAAACCGCCGCGACCAAGCTCGCCGCGCAGACCATCAACCTGACCACGCCCGTCACCGCGCGGTACGTGCGCATCTGGCAGAAGGGCCATTGCATCCAGAACACGAACTCCTCATGGAAGGGATACGGCAACGGCGTGGGCTTGCGCGAAATCGAGGTCATCGCCAAGCTCAAGGACGGCGAGACCCTGCCGGACGTGCAGGAGACGCGCAACATCGCGCTCGGCAAGTTGCCGTATGTGTACGGCCTCGCCCCGACCAACATCGCGGCGATCAGCGACGGCAAGCAGGACGACAACTACGCCGTGCACAACAGCACCGGCGAGCGGTGGCTGCAGTTCGAATACAAGAACTGCTACTGCATCCACGAGGGCTCAAGCCGGGCACCTATCCGCTGGTCCGCATAGGCGTGTCGTCGACGCCCACGTCGGCCGGCAAGGACGTCGACGGCATGCATTCGCGACCGATGTTCCCGATTCTGGAGACGCAGGTCGGCGGCGGCTGGGTCGGCGACGTCGACTACACGAAGCAGGCCACGAAGCAGGACAGCAATTTCCTCGTCGACTGGGTGCGCGTGTACCAATCCGAGGGGTAGCCGGTGACGCGTTTCGACGATCTGGACGGCGCCGAGAGCGGCGCGTACCGGATCGCCCCCGCCTCACGGACCGAGGGGCTGACCGCAGTGAGCAACGGCGACGCCGCCTGGCAGAACAAGAACAACTTCTACTACGGCGGACAGCCGCGGTATGAGACCAGCCGTTCCCATGCCGTGCCCCTGATGCAGGGCCGATTCGCCCTGCGCTTGCGGGGCCCACAAACACTCTGCCGAATCCGGGCGAATGCTTTTACCCGCAGCGAGCGACCCGTTGCAGGTAAGGTTGTGCCGCCGAATCGGCGAAATCGCGCGGCGCCGTGATGATGTAGCGGTCGCCGTGCACAATGGAGCGATGCCAGAGATACGGAACGATACGCCGGCCGAACCTGTGGGCGAGTGCGCTGTGCCTCGCGTGCGGGCGCTGCTGTCCGCATGGTGGGAGGCCAACGCCCGCGACCTGCCGTGGCGATTCGGGCGCGCGACGCCTTGGGGCGTGCTGGTGAGCGAGGTGATGAGCCAGCAGACCCAGATGAGTCGGGTGGTGCCATACTGGACTGACTGGATGCGCGTGTGGCCGGACGTCACCGCGCTCGCGGGAGCCTCCACGGCGGAGATCATCACCGCGTGGGGGCGGCTCGGCTACCCGCGCCGGGCGTTGCGGCTGCAGGAGTGCGCCCGCGTGGTGTTCGAGCAATACCACGGCCGGCTTCCGCAAACCTACGACGAGCTGACCGCGTTGCCGGGCATCGGCGACTACACCGCCTCGGCGGTGCTGAGCTTCGCCTTCGGCGTGCGCATCGCAGTGGTGGACACCAACATCCGCCGGGTGCTGTCGCGCGTATTCCTCGGAGTCGAATCGCGCGGGGGAGCGGCCAGTCCGGCCGAGCGGGCGCTCGCCGGCAGAGTCCTTCCGCAGGATGATGAGACGGACGTTCGTGATGCCATCGAAGCCGCGAATGCCCGCGAGACGGTGAACGCCCCCGAATCCGCAATCCGCGAGGTGCCGCAGCGCAGCACCCGCCCATCGGTCATATGGAACCAGTCCGTGATGGAGCTCGGCGCGCTGGTGTGCACGGCCAAGAACCCGCTGTGTGACCAGTGCCCGATCGGTGAGCATTGCGCGTTCCTCGCGGCGGGCCGCCCCGGGCTGGGAGAGCGACGCACCCGCCCGCGCCAGCGTTTCCAAGGCACCGACCGTCAGGTGCGCGGCATCATCCTCGACGCGCTGCGCGCTGAGCCAATCCTCGCCCGCGAACGCCTGGAATCCCTGTGGCCGGATCACGTCCAGCTCGACAAATGCATCGCCTCCCTCGACGACGATGGCCTGGTCGACATGCTCCCGGATGGTTCGTTGCGGTTACCTCAATAAGTGCGCTCTCAAAACTCGCAGATAGAGGGGGTTTATCCCCGAAAACCCCTCTATCTGCGAGTTTTGAGAGCGTGCCTGAGGTAGACTGGACGGCATGCCCACTCAGCCCACCCGTCAGCCGCGACCCGGTTCGCGGCAAAAGCCGCGCAAGCGCGTCGTCAGCCCGCAACGACGGGCGATGTACCGTCGCCGCCGTGCGGTCGCGCTGGTCGTTGTGCTGGCCGCGGTCTCGCTGGTGGTGTTCTGCGTGTACAGTCTCGGCCGCGGCGTGGTGGATGGCGTGAGCCTGCTGCGTCCCACACCGATCGCGCGTGAATCGGTGCCGGCGCCGAAGAAGACCAGCGGCGTCAATGATTGTGGCGCGTCCGATGTGAAGCTGTCGCTGACGGCGGCTTCCCAAGGCGTTTCGGTGGGAGGTTCCCTGGACTTCACGGCGAGCATCAGCTATGAAGGCACGTCGAGCTGCCTGCTGGATCTGTCGGATGTGGTGCTGACGGTGTCGTCCGGCGACCAGACGATATACAGTTCGGACTCCTGCCCCGCTGACCCGAACCGTCAGTTGCTGGCGAAGACCAGCGACATGAACAGGACGTCGCAGAAGATGACATGGGGCGCCTCCCGCACGGGGGACCAGTGCGTGGAGGATCAGAGCAAACTGCCGAAGGTGGACCGTGGCACATATACCGCGCAGTTGAGTCTGAAGAACGCGCCCAAGGCGGTCAGCGATCCGGTCACCATCCAGGTGCAGTGACGGTCAGGTGCGGCGACGGCTTTGAGCGGGCCGCTCGCCGCGGGCTCGGCGGTTGCCG
>ERZ773142.1647-NODE-1647-length-11570-cov-2.73478_pt1 | contig 11570 bp, 10 predicted proteins | sample MGYA00580853_ERZ773142 | MGnify/ENA primary metagenome ERZ773142 (study PRJEB29015, sample SAMEA2737862) | human gut metagenome | biome: human gut; feature: human-associated habitat; material: faeces | place: China | collected 2012 ... | reverse complement strand
GAAATGCAATTTGACTTTTGGATATGTATGTAAAGTTTACAAATAGTTTAAAAACATAAAGTGTTTTTTCTATTGACGAGAGTAAGTTTGAATGGTATAATTAAAATATATTGTATTTTTTTGAAACATAGATGAATATTTTTGGAGGTTACAGAGTGAAAGTTAAATTTAATGTAAAAAGATATTTTCAAGTGCTTGGAATATCACTCGCAGTGATTATTGCCGTGGCAGCTGTCTGTATGGGAATTGACTTTTCGGGCTCAAACAATGAGGAAGCAGTGGACAACACTTCGACTGTTGAGGCGGCAGACGGAAAGATAAACGTTTTACTTATGGGTGTTGACGTTGACGGCTTGAGAACAGACGCAATAATGCTTGCAAGTTTTGATACCGAAACAAAAGAAGTGAATATGCTCTCAATTCCTCGTGATACAAAAATGTATATAGGAAACCGTTATCAAAAAATTAACGCCGCACACGCATTTGTGGATGAAAGCGGAGAAATCGGCGGTGCGACAGCAACTTGTGAGGCGGTAACGAGAATAACGGGTATTCCGATAAATTACTATGTTGATTTCAGCTTTGACGCTGTTGCTCACGTTATAGACGAACTTGGTCCTATTGAATTTACAATTCCGGACCTTTACGGCGACGGTGTAGGTATGGTATATGACGACCCTGTACAGAGTCTGCATATAAATCTTCCGCCGGGAGATTATCAGCTGAACGGTCAGCAGGCTGTATGGCTTATGCGTTACAGACACGGTAATGTCAATCCGTCAACCGGTGTATTTAAAGGTTATGTAAACGGTGACAGTGACAGAGTTGAAATGCAGCAGAAATTCCTGAAAGCTGTTGTAGACCAAAAGGTTAATGCATCTTTGATTTTGAAAATTCCTTCAATATTCAAGGATATAAGCTCTGAAATTAAGACAAACTTTACAGTAAGTGAAGTTATTAAGTATTCAAAATATTTGGCTGATTTCTCAAGCGTGAATATTCATTCGTATTCATTGCCTGGTGAATATAGTTCAGATTCAGCGAACGGCGACGTTTGGATACCTAATATGGACGAAATCAGAACGATGGTACAAGATGTGTTCGGTTATCCTGCAGATAATATCACAACGGACAATCCTAAAAATGCTACAAGAGAGAGCGGTAGTTCTTCATCAAGCGGTATATCTTCAAGCTCGTCAAACACTTCAAATTCATCAAATTCATCAAACTCAAAAAGCAGAAGTTCAAATTCATCATACAGTTCATCGGGAACTTCGGGTTCATCAAGCTCAAGTACTTCAAACAGTTCATCAAGCTCATCATCCGGTTCATCAAACTCATCATCCGGTTCGTCATCAAATCATGAAACGACCGAAGAAAGTACGGGAACATCAAGTTCTTCTCACGAGAGTACAGGCGAAAGATATGAATCAAGCGAAGAATCAAGCGGTGAATCTTCGAGTTCTGAATACAGTAGCAGTGAAAGCAATGACGGCAGCGATGAATAATAAAGATAAAATCACAAAAAAGTCTTGAAATTGTTGGATTTATGTGATATAATATCTTTTAAAGCGGAATATACTATATTCAGAAAGAGTGGGTTTACCCACTCTTTCATATTTATATGAAAAGATTTTTTGAAAAGTTACGGAGGTACAAATGGCTAACGGAACAGAAATCCGAGCGCTTGAACTCGGAGAACAAATTGCACAGAAACAAAATGTATATATTGTTGATGTGACATACAAAAAAGCCGACGACACTTATTCGCTATGCTATTATATTGACAAAGAGGGCGGAATTGGTATAGATGAATGTGAATTGTTTTCAAAGGCAGTAGAGGAACTTCTTGACGCGGAAGATTTTATTGAAGAAAATTATACGCTTGAAGTTTCGTCACCGGGGGCAGACAGAAAACTCACAAAGGAACGTGAATTTCTTTATTATATCGGCAGAGAGGTTGACGTAAAGCTTTACAAAGCAGAAAACGGCGTAAAGGAATTTACAGGCGTTTTAAAGGATTACAAGGATAAAACAGCATTTGTTGAACTTGATGGGGAAGTGAAAGAAATACCTGTTAAGCAAGCAGTTTATATAAGATTATCATTTAAGTTTTAGAGAGGAAGATTTATAAAAATGGAAAAGGGATTATTTGAGGTTCTTACGGAAATCTGTAACGAAAAGGGCATAAGTCAAGAGGTGCTTATAGACGCTCTTGAAGCGGCTCTTGTTGCGGCATATAAGAAAAACTTTTATTCAGCACAAAACGTTGAGGTTTCAATAGACAGAGAAAGCGGAACTGTAAAGGTATTTGCAAAGAAAGAAGTTGTTGACCTTGTATATGACGAATTTGAAGAAATTTCACTTGAGGACGCAAGAGCAATCAACGGTAATTATCAAATCGGTGATATGGTAAATATAGAAGTAACACCGAAAGATTTCGGCAGAATCAGTGCAATGACTGCAAAACAAGTTGTTACGCAGAGAATAAGAGAGGCGGAAAGAGGAATAATTTACAGTGAATACACCGAAAAGACAAATGACATAGTTTCGGGAACAATCGAGAGAATAGAAAAAGGAAACGTATTTATTGACATCGGCAAAATCGAAGCAATGCTGCCTGAAAAAGAACAGCCAATCGGCGAAACATATGAAGTAGGTCAAGTGCTTAAATGCTATGTGAGCGAAGTGAAAAGCGGAACAAAGGGTACACAGATTATCGTTTCGAGAACTCATCCGGGACTTGTTAAAAAGTTGTTTGAGGCCGAAGTACCTGAAATTGCAGAGGGTATTGTTGAGATAAAGAACATTGCACGTGAGGGCGGCTCAAGAACAAAAATTGCCGTTTATTCAAACGATCCTAACGTTGACGCACAAGGTGCTTGTATCGGACCGAAGGGTATAAGAGTTCAGAATATCGGCGAAGAATTGAAGAATGAAAAGATTGATATAGTTAAGTGGAGCGAAGACCCTGCCGAATTTATTGCGGCAAGTTTAAGTCCTGCCAAGGTTATTTCAGCTGAAATCAACGAAGAGGAAAAGAGTGCACACGTTGTTGTACCTGAATATCAGCTTTCGCTTGCAATAGGCAGAGCAGGTCAGAATGTACGTCTTGCGGCAAGACTTACAGGCTGGAAAATAGACATCAGTGCGGAGGACTAATATATATGAAGCACATACCACAAAGGATGTGCGTTGCGTGCAGAAAAATGTATCCGCAAAATGAACTTATAAGATTGGTTCGTGACAACAAAACAGGTGAGATTAAATTCGACTGTGATAAAAAATTGTTCGGACGTGGTGCTTATATTTGCAAGAATATAGACTGTATTCGAAATGCGGAGAAAAAAAGAGGGATTGAGCGTCATTTTAAATGTGCTGTCCCAAAGGAACTATATAAAGCAGCGGAGGAATTGATTTGAACAACAAATTTTTAGGTATGCTCGGCTTGGCAAAAAGAGCCGGTAAGGTGCAGACAGGTGAAGATATATGTTCAAAAGCCGTTAAAAGCGGTGTTTCAAAGCTTATTATAGTAGCGTGTGACGCATCTGATAATACAAAAAAATCAATAACCGATTCATGCAAATTTTATAAAACGAAATTTGTTGAGGCGGGAAGTAAGGCGGAGCTTGGCAAGTTTACAGGAGCAGACAGCCGTGCGGTAGTTTCCGTGAATGACGACAATTTTGCGAAAGCAATTTTAGATAGATTAAACGACTAATCCCTCTGGGACATGGAGAAAGGGTGATGCAAATATGGCAGATAAGATAAAATTAGGTGAGATTTCAAAAAATCTAAAGATTACAAATAAGGATATAATAGCTAAACTTGCGGAATTCGGAGTAGAACTAAAGAGTTCGGCAAGCGTGGTTGACGAAGAAACTATCGGTTTGATTTTCGATATTTATACGGAGATGAACCAAGTTTCAGATGAAGAAATTCGCGAAATGCGTGAGGCGGCTTTGAAGAAAGCAAGCGAAGACAGCAATGACGAAGAAAAGCCGGCGAAAAAGCCTGCAAAGAAAACAGAAGAAAAGGCTGAAAAACCTGCTAAGAAAGAAGAAAAGAAAGCAGAAGAAAAATCTGTTAAAGAAGTTAAAAAGACTGAAGAAAAAGCAGAGGTAAAAGCCGAAGTTAAGACTGAAACAAAGGCTGAAAAGAAAGTTGCAAAGAAACAGTCGGGTCAAAGAATTGACTTGAGCAATATCGACCATACCAATACGGAAGAAGAGTATGTTGTAAAGACAGAGGAAAAGAAACGTTATGTTGATACCCGTCAATCAACTGTTGAACTTGATACAATAGAATCCCGTGAACGTATTGAAGATATGGTTCCTGATAATATCAAGATGGATAAAAAGGGCGGTAAAGCTAAGAATAAAAAGGGCGGCAAAAACCGTCGTGAAAAGGAAAAGAACCAACAGCCTAAAAAGGAAATAAAGGCTAAGGTTATAACAGAGGTTGAAATTCCTGAAACAATTACAGTCGGTGAATTTGCGTCTAAGATGGGTAAGACATCGGCAGAAGTTGTTAAAAAACTTATGATGCTTGGAGTTATGGCATCACAAAACCAAGCTATCGACTTTGAAACAGCACAGCTTATCGGTGACGATTTCGGTATTGAAGTTAAACAGGAAGTTGTTCTTACAAAAGAAGATATGCTTATGATTGAAACCGAGGAAGAAGATAAGCCGGAAGATCTTGTTCCGCGTCCTCCTGTAGTTGTTGTAATGGGTCACGTTGACCACGGTAAGACATCACTTCTTGACGCAATCCGTGATACAAGCGTAACAGATACAGAGGCTGGAGGTATTACACAGCATATCGGTGCTTACAGCGTTAAACTAAACGACAGACTTATAACATTCCTTGATACACCGGGTCACGAAGCATTTACAACAATGCGTGCGAGAGGTGCACAGGTAACTGACGTTGCAATACTTGTTGTTGCGGCTGATGACGGTATTATGCCACAGACAATCGAGGCTATTAACCATGCAAAAGCGGCGGGCGTTACAATCGTTGTTGCAATTAATAAGATTGATAAAGACGGCGCTAATCCTGAAAGAGTTAAGCAAATGCTTGTCGAGTACGATCTTGTACCTGAAGAATGGGGCGGAGATACTGTCTGCGTTGAAATTTCGGCTAAAAAGAGAATTAACATTGACGGACTTTTGGAAATGGTACTTCTTGTTGCAGATATGCAGGAGCTAAAGGCTAACCCTAACAGAGATGCACAAGGTACTGTAATCGAGGCTGAAATCGATAAGGGCAGAGGTCCTGTTGCGACTGTTCTTGTACAGAACGGTACACTTAAAGTCGGTGATTTTGTAATTGCCGGAACAGCTGTCGGCAGAGTTCGTGCGATGGTAAACGATAAGGGCAGACGTGTTAAGACTGCGCCGCCGTCAACACCGGTTGAAATTCTTGGGTTGTCGGAGGCACCGTCGGGCGGCGACACATTTATGGTCGTTGAAAACGAAAAACTTGCACGTGACGTTGCTGAACAGAGAAAACAGGAACTTCAAGAAAATAAATTTAATCAAGTTGTTAAAGTATCACTTGATAACTTGTTCAGCCAGATTGACGAGGGTAACATGAAAGAACTTGATGTTATCATAAAGGCTGACGTACAGGGTAGCGTTGAGGCTGTTAAACAGTCACTTGAAAAATTATCTAACGATGAAGTAAGAGTAAGAGCAATTCACGGCGGTGTAGGTGCGATTAACGAATCTGACGTAATGCTTGCAAATGCGTCAAATGCTATCATTGTCGGCTTTAACGTAAGACCTGACGCAGGTGCGCTTGCGTCGGCTGAACAGAATGAAGTTGATATAAGACTTTACAGAGTTATTTATCAGGCAATCGAAGAAATCGAGGCTGCTATGAAGGGTATGCTTGACCCTGAATTTAAGGAAGTCGTTATCGGTTATGCGGAAGTACGTCAGACATTTAAGGTGTCAAACGTGGGTACTATCGCAGGTTGTTATGTAACACAAGGCAAAATTCAGCGTAATGCTGAAATTCGTATCGTTCGTAACGGTATCATAGTTCACGAGGGTACTATAAATTCTCTAAAGAGATTTAAAGATGATGCAAAAGAAGTTGCGGAAAACTTTGAATGTGGTATCGGTGTTGAAAACTTCAACGATATTAAAGAGGGCGATACTATCGAATGTTTTGTTATGGAAGAAATAGAAAGATAGTTATTGGCTGAAATTCAGTCATTCATCAGAGAGGAATAAATATGGCAAGAATTGATAAAATCAATGAAGAAGTTAAGCGTGAACTTGCAAATATAATTCGTGAATTAAAAGATACGCGTATTCCGCTTATGACAAGCGTTGTTACTGTAAACGTGACAAACGATTTGAGATATGCAAAGGCATATATTTCCGTTATGGGTGATGAAGAAACGAAGAAAAAAGCTATGCAGGGCTTAAAGAGTGCCGCCGGCTTTATAAGACGTGAATTGGGTAAACGAATTGATTTAAGATATACGCCGGAATTTGTGTTTGAACTTGATGATTCAATCGAGCATGGTGCAAATATCGAAAGACTTCTTAATAATATAAACAAGAAATAAAGGGGATTAGTTATGCAGGCTGTTATTGATAAGATAATGGAGGCAAAATCCGTAGCAGTGCTTACTCATTTGAATGAGGATCCGGATACAATTGGCTCATGCTTTGCATTTGCAAAGGTTATGAGAAAGTTGGGTAAAGAGGCGACCGTATATGTAAACGGCAGAATTGAGTCGAGATTGGCATTTATAGGTGATGATTATGTTTTGTATCAAGAGGGTATGAAACATAATCACGACCTTAGCGCGTGCATTGACTGCGGTGATTTGGGACGTATAGCAGAGAGAAAGTCCCTCTTTGAAGAAATAAATAATTCAATAAATATTGACCATCACTTGACAAACACTAATTTTGCAGATGCAAATTATGTTGACGGTAAAGCGGCTGCGGCAGGTGAAATTTTGTATGCTTTGTTTGAAAAAATGGGCATTGAATTGGATAATGATATTGCCAAGGATTTGTATACGGCAATATGCTCCGATACGGGTTGCTTTAAGTACAGTAACGTTACGTCTAAAACAATGCGTACGGCGGCAAACCTTTTGGAATATGATTTTGACCATGCGGAAGTGGCAAGACTGCTTTTTGACAGTGAGTCGCTTGCGGCGGCGAAATTAAAAGCAGAAATTACCGAAAATATCAAGGAATATGCAGACGGTAAAATTAAAGCGGTAATTACCGATGAAAAAATCGGTGCAAAGTACGGAATGGGTAAGGAAGATATTCCGAATTTGGTTGATATTCCGAGAAGAATTGAGGGTACTGAAATTGCGGTTTGCATAAAGCGTACAAACAACGGTTTCAGACTTAATTTGCGTTCAAACGGTAAAGCCGACGTTGCGGAAGTTGCAATGAAGTTCGGCGGCGGCGGTCATATTAAGGCGGCAGGTGCGACTTTGGATTTCGATTCAACCGACAAAGCCGAAAGGGCTGTTATCGACGCTTGCAAAAGAGCTTTGGATAAAATAATTTAACGGAGATTATAATGAACGGTATAATTATAATAGATAAGCCTTTGGGACGTACTTCGCATGATATGGTTTATGTTATGCGTAAGATGACGGGTATAAAAAAGGTTGGACATACGGGAACGCTTGACCCTGAGGCAACGGGCGTGCTGCCTGTTTGTATCGGCTCTGCAACAAAGGTTGCGGATATGCTTACTTTGTCGGACAAGTGTTACAGAGCTGAGCTTGTTCTGGGTATGACAACCGATACGCAGGACGCAGACGGTGAAGTGCTTACGGAGTGTGAAGTAACTTGCAGTGAAGATGAAATCAGACAAGTTATAATGAGCTTTGTCGGTGAAATCGAGCAGATACCGCCTATGTATTCTGCGATAAAGCAAAACGGCAAGAAACTTTACGAACTTGCAAGAAAAGGTATCGAAGTTGAGAGGAAAAGCCGTAAGGTGACGATAAATTCTATTGATATACTTGAAATTAACGGCGAACGTGTGACTATTGACGTTTCGTGTTCAAAAGGTACATATATCAGAACACTTTGCGAGGATATAGGTATGAAACTGCACGTCGGTGCGTATATGAACACATTAAGACGTACAAAAACAGGACCGTTTACGATAGAAGAAAGCCACACTCTAAAGGAAATCGAAACATTGAAAAACAACGGCGAGCTTGAAAAAATCATAATTCCCGTTGACAGAATGTTTGAGGAATATCCTAAAATTAAACTTAACCCAAAGCAAGTTAAAAGCGTTACGAACGGTGTACAGATGACGTACAGCGGTAAAGAGGGACAATCTTACCGCGTGTATGACGAAAAAAATAAATTTTTGTGTATATCAAAGATTACAGACGGCAAATTAAAACTTGAAAAATCTTTCTGGAATTAAGGGGGCGATGCAAATGAAGATATTCCGTGATAAAACAGATTACGATGGTACGGTTGTTGCACTCGGAAATTTTGACGGACTTCATATCGCTCATATGACGATTATCAGAAACGGTATTAAATATGCAAAAGAAAACGGCTTAAAAAGCGGTGTGCTGTTGTTTGAAGAAAACACAAATGACGTTGTGGGGCATAAGATTGAGCTTATAACGCCGAATGAGGCAAAGTTGGAGCTTTTGGAACGTGAAAAGCCCGATTTTGTGTATATGGAGAAATTTGATAAGGAGTTTATGAAAAAAACTCCCGAAGAATTTGTACAGTATCTTGTTGAAAATCTTCATATAAAGGCTGTTTGTGTCGGATATGATTACAGTTTCGGCTACAAAGCACAAGGTGACGTCAAACTTTTAAAATGGTTTGGCGAGAAATACGGATTTAAAGTGTTTGTTACGGACGTTATAAAGCTTGACGGAAAAATCGTTTCGAGTACATACATAAGGAGCATTATAAAAGCCGGTGATATGGAAAAAGCGGAACGTTTTTTGGGCAGACGTTATTGCATTGAAGGCAATGTTGTGAAAGGTTTGCAGAACGGCAGAAAAATGGGTATTCCGACTGCGAATGTTGATTATGACGTGAATATGGCACTTCCCGAAGAGGGGGTTTACGCAGGTATAACGTATGTGCGTGGAAAGCGTTTGAAATGCGTTGTCAATGTCGGAAAAAATCTGACATTCGGTGCAAGAAAATTGACAGTGGAAAGTCATATCCTTGATTTTGACGAGGATATTTACGGAGAATATATACGCGTGAGTTTTGCGAAAAAACTTAGGGGTGTTATAAAATTTGACGGTGTAGATAAACTTATTGAACAGATACATCACGACATGGAAGTTACATCAAAAATGGATTTATAAGTGTTTTTGAGAGGAGTTATTTATGTTTACAAGTGTAATTTTAGCGGCAGGAATGGGAACAAGAATGAAGTCGAAAATGCCGAAGGTACTTCATAAAGTATGCGGTAAACCACTTTCAAAGTGGGTTATTGACGCGTCTAAGGCGGCAGGTGCGGACAAGGTTTGCGCGGTTGTCGGTCATAAGGCAGAAACGGTTAAAGAGGTACTCGGCGATGTGTGCGAATTTGCATTGCAGGCTGAACAAAAGGGTACAGGTCATGCGGTTATGCAGGCTATCGATGTTATAAAAAATTCAAAGGGCGAGGTTGTTATTCTAAACGGCGACACTCCTCTTATAACTGCCGAAACAATAAACAAGGCTATTGAATATCACAAAAATAACGGCAATCAAGCAACTGTTATAACTGCAATTCTTGACGATGCGACAGGTTACGGAAGAATTGTAAGAGATAATGACGGTTCTGTTTTGAAAATCGTTGAGCAAAAGGACGCAAGTGAAGAAGAAAAGAAAATCAACGAAGTAAATTCCGGAATGTACGTTTTTGACGCACAGTCGCTTGTATATGCACTTGATAAGATTACTCCGAACAATGCACAAGGCGAATATTACCTTACAGATACTCTTGAAATACTTCTAAGTGCCGGTAAGAAAATCGGCGGTTACGCAATTTCGGACAATGACGAAATCAGAGGTATAAACGACAGAGTACAGCTTAATGAGGCTGAAAAGATTATGCAAAAGCGTATTAATGAATACCATATGAGAAACGGTGTTACAATGCGTAATCCTGAAAGCGTTTATATCGAAGACGGCGTTGAAATCGGCAATGATACGGAAATTTGTCAGAACGTCACAATAAAGAGCGGTACAAAAATCGGCTCTGACTGCGTTATCGGTTCGGGAAGTATGCTTAACAGAGCGGTTATACATGACGGCGTTGACGTGTTAAGCTCAGTTATACTTGAATCGGAAGTTGACGAGGGTACACACGTAGGACCTTTTGCGTATATCAGACCTAATTGTCATGTGGGTAAAGAAGTTAAAGTCGGCGATTTCGTTGAACTTAAAAATTCAAATATCGACGACGGTACAAAGATTTCTCATCTTACATACATCGGCGACAGCGATGTCGGTAAGAGGGTAAACTTCGGCTGTGGTACTGTAACGTGTAACTATGACGGTAAGAAGAAGTACAGAACAACAATCGGTGACGATTGCTTTGTCGGCTGTAACACAAACTTCGTTTCGCCGATTAATGTCGGTGACGGCGTTTATATTGCCGCAGGCTCGACAATAACAGAAGATATTCCTGAAAACAGCTTGTCTATCGCACGTGCAAGACAGGTTAATAAAGAGGGTTGGAAGGATAAACGTAAGTAATATGAGTTTTAAAGATATTTGGGCAGATAAATTATCTGCCCTTTTTGGGCGTAAAGAGGAGATTATACCAATGTATTTAATAGTGGGACTTGGAAATCCGGGTAAGCAGTACGATATGACGCGTCATAATATCGGATTTCACACAATAGACTATATTGCGGATAAGTACGGTGCAAAACTTACCAAATTAAAGTTTAAAGCGGTGTACGGTGAGGCAACAATAAGCGGTGAAAAGGTGTATCTTGTAAAACCACAGACATATATGAATTTAAGCGGTGATTCAGTCGGTGAAATGGCACAGTTTTATAAAATACCGCCTGAAAATATTATTGTAATCAATGACGATATATCTCTTGATGTAGGCAGAATAAGAGTAAGACCGAAAGGAAGTGCCGGCGGTCACAACGGACTTAAATCTATAATATACCGTCTAAACAGTGATACATTCCCAAGAGTAAAAATGGGTGTCGGTGCACCGAAACACGAAGATTATGATTTGGCAGACTTTGTACTCGGCAGATTTACAAAGGAAGAAATTCCTGTAATGGAGGACGCAATAGTTAAAGCGGAAAAAGCTGTTGCGGAGATTATTAAAAACGGTGTACAGTCTGCGATGAATAAGTATAACGGCAAATAAAAAAGTGCATTTTGTCCGTCCACGACAAGGTGTGTAAAGAACGGTTGTGGGCAGAAAGGCTGTAAATATGAATTTTTCTGATATTTTAAACGATTATGCACCGTATAAAGGCATAGTCGAAAATCTTAATAATACGCCTGTTTCTGTTGCGGGAATAGTTGAATCGGCTCAGGGACAGCTTATTTATTCGCTGAAAA
>ERZ773142.1627-NODE-1627-length-11706-cov-14.7216_pt1 | contig 11706 bp, 13 predicted proteins | sample MGYA00580853_ERZ773142 | MGnify/ENA primary metagenome ERZ773142 (study PRJEB29015, sample SAMEA2737862) | human gut metagenome | biome: human gut; feature: human-associated habitat; material: faeces | place: China | collected 2012 ... | reverse complement strand
ATAAATATTATTTAAATTTTTATTTTACAAGGAGAATTTTATGAAAAAAGTAAAATTTATATATAATCCTTTTTCAGGAGAAAGGGAAATTTTAAAATATCTTGATTATATTATAAATGCTTATCAAAAGTATGAACTTACAATTGTTCCTTTCCGTATAAGTTATAATGTTAATTTAGAAAATGCTTTTATAGATATTAATGATTCATATGACCATATTCTTATATCTGGAGGAGATGGGACTGTAAACCAAGTTATTAATATAATAAAAAATAAAAATATTGATATTCCTGTTGCTGTTCTTCCTGCAGGAACAGCCAATGACTTCGCTCATGTAATAGGCATGCCCCATAGCATAAGACAGTCTATTGATATGATTTTAAAAAGCTCTCCAAAATTTATTGATTTAGGAAAAGTAAACGATAAATATTTTATAAATATTTTCAGCTGTGGACTTTTTACAGATGTTTCGCAAAAAACTCCAACAAACCAAAAAAATACTTTTGGTAAACTTGCTTATTATTTTACAGGATTAAAAGAACTTCCTAATTTTAAAAAATTAAATCTTTCTGTTACTTCAGAACACGGAGATTTCTCTGGTTCTTCCATACTTTTCTTTGTTTTTAATGGAAGAACTGCAGGAGGATTTGAAATAGCTCACGATTCTCTAGTAGATGACGGTATGCTTGATGTAATTATTGTAGATGGAGAAAATATTTTAGAAAAGCTTACTTTTGTTTCACAGTTTATTTTAAAGAAAAATCTTGAATATCCAAAAGGAATTATACATTTTAAAACAGATAACTTAAAAATATGTATTGAAAATAACTATACAACTGATATTGATGGAGAACCAGGTCCAGCATCACCTTTAAAAATTACCTGTGAAAAAAAAGCTCTGCAAGTTTTAGGATGGCTATAAAAATAAAAAATAGGGCTGGTAAAAATATCAGCCCTATTTTTTAATTTTTATTTTTCCAATAAGTATTATAATCTTTTCCTGAAAAAATTCTTTTTCTTGAAGAATTATATTTTTCATTTATTACACTTCTTGTCTCGTCAAACTCTTTTGTTTTTATTTGTGCAATCTCAAGCACAGTATATATTAAGTCATCTGTCATATATGGTTTATTTAAAGACTTCTCTATTTTTTTTACGACTTCTGGATATTTTTCTTTAAATTTATCTGAAACATAAATTACAAATGGGATTTCTATCATATATCTACTTCCATTTTCCTCAGAGTGTCCTCTAAAGTTTCTAAAATCATCTACTTCTTCTCCATGATCAGATACATAAAAAAGAACTGTCTCTTCATTTTTAAATCTTGATATAATTTCATTAATAACAAAATCATTATACAATACAGCATTATCATATTCTGCTATATTATGATTTTTATTTTTAAATACAGAAAATTTTTCAGGATATCTATTTCTATATTTTGAATGTGTACCCAATAGATGATAAATTATAAATTTTTTATTTAAATTATTTTCTATATATTTATCTGATAACTTTATTACTTCTTCATCATAAAGATTTTCTGCTTCTGAACCACTACTTTTTAAACTTGTAAATTTAATTATTTTACTTCTGCTTCCTAAAGCTGCAGATACATTTCCATATATTCCAGATGATTCCTGATTTGAAAACCAATATGTTTCATATCCTGCTTTTTTCATAATATCTATTATATTATTATATTTATACCATTTCTTTGAACTCTCAAAATTATAAAATGTAAGTAATTTTTTTATACTTGGTATAGTATGTGCATGAGGACTTATTGTATCTGTAAATTTATATATATTACCACTTTTTTCTAATTTTTTTAACAATGGATTAGTGTCTACTGAATAACCATATAAACTCATATGTTTTCTTCCAGTTGATTCACCTATTATTAAAATAATATTTTTAATTCCTGAATTATTAGATATTATAGAAATAACATTTTTATCCAAATTAGTTGATATCTCTTTATATTCTTTAATATTTTCTATTCCTACTTCTATTGATTTTAATACTCTGTTAAAACTAAATATTTTTAAATCTGATTTTACATCTACAGCTTTTATTAAAAATACAATAACAAAAACTACTTTTATTATTTTCAATAATAATGTATTTTTTCTCTTTTCTTTAAATTTTTTTTCTTTTTTATTAATTTTTTTAAACGCAATTTTTATAATAAAATAAATTAAAAATATTACAGCAAATATTTTTACATTTAAATAAGTCTGCAAAAATTCCACTGCCTCATTTTTATTTGTTTCTAATAAAATCTGCACTACAGGCGGACTTATTAAATAGTTAAAATTCTTAAGTAAAAATAATTCAACAATAAATAAAACAAATGATAAATAAAAAAAAGACTTTATAACTATATCTTTTAAAACTTTAACTTTTTGAAATAACAATAGGATTATCAAACATATAATTGCTGTAGTTATAAAAAATTCAAAAAAAGTCAGCATAAATTTTATTATTTTATAACAAATAGAAAAGTTTTTATATTTTCCTAAAAATATACGAATTATTCCATAAGGAATATAGTTAAATGCTGTTATTCCAAATATCCACCAAAAATAATCTTTTAAAATACTTTCTAATTTATAATAAATTTTATTGCAAAAATTTAACATTTTCCCCCCTAAATTTATTTTATCACCTATATAAATATCTTTTCTAGTATTTTTATATATACTTCTTCTCCATTGCATATTTCTTTATTATACATTCTATTTACTCTAAATAAATATCTTTTCAATCTTTTTAACAAAGATTTCTTCCTATATTTTGATAAAATATCCTTTTTATAATCTTCTAAATCTATTACATATATTTCATCATTATAAACTATAAAATTTCCAAAATGAAAATCTCCAAAATATATTCCTAAATTTATAATCTTAGAAACCAGCTCTACATATTTTTCTATAAAAATTTTTTTCTTATCTTCAGAATTATGAATTAAATATTCCAATAAACTTATTCCCAATATTTCTTTTGTTTTAACCATATATTTATCAAAATCTATTATTTCTGCTACTTTAATTCCCTCTTTTTCAAAAATATCAGAAATATACTTATAATTTTTTCCAGGATATTTTCTTAATTTCAAAAAAAATTTTATCTTTTTACTATATCCAGAATAAAAATATTTAGTATATACTTTTTCCAAATCATTGTAAATTACTTTGCTTCTTGAATTTTCTACTATAACTTTCTCCATTTTACCACCATCATTTTAAAGTATTAACTCATTTTTAAACCCTAATATTTTATAGCACATCTTTTCTATTTTTACAATAAAAAAAGAGTTGTTTTTTAAACAATCTCCTTTTCCATTCTCTAAATATTCACTTTATAAATATCTTTGATTTCTGTTCCAAGAAATTTTTCAGCTTTTACTTTAAAACTCTCTTTATCTCCTGTCACATAAAATTCTATTCTTCCTTTATTTTTATCATTATTAAGAATATCTTCTTTTTTCAGAACTCTAAAAAGTTCTCTTGCACATTCTTCACTAGGATCAATTACCTTGCCGTCAAATCTTTTTTGTATATCTTCAATTATAAATGGGTAATGTGTACATGCTAAAAGAAGAGCCTCTGAACTTTTAGGAATATGTGACATATATTCACCTAAAACTTCATATCTTTTTCCAAATTTTTCCCATCCCTCTTCTATCATTGGGCATAATTCTTCACAGGCAACTGTATTTATTTTCATTTTTTTATTTTTTTTCTTTATTTTTTTTAAATGTTCACCACTCTCTATTGTAAAAGGAGTTCCAAGAACAGATATTTCATCATATCCATTTGAAGAAACTGCTTCAACTCCAGCATCTATTATTCCTACAACAGGTATGCTGCATTGTGTTTTAAGCATTTCCAAAGTAGCTATTGTTGCTGTATTACATGCAATAACAATAGCCTTACAATTATTTAAAATTAAAAATTCAACTATTCTTCTGCTTAAATTTTGAATTTCTTCCTTTGTTCTTCCTCCATAAGGAACATTCTTAGTATCTCCAAAGTACATTATATTTTCATTTGGAAGTAATTTTATTATTTTTTTTAAAACACTGACTCCTCCTATACCTGAGTCAAATATACCTATATTACACCTTCTATCCATACTGTATCACCATTTTTATTTATTTTGTTTTTAACACCTCAATAAAGAATGTTATTATAGGAGCATTGACAAAGTCTATAAACATAGCCCCTACTATAGGTACAACGAAAAATGCTTTAGGAGAATATCCATTAGCTTTTGTAAAAGTTTCCATATTTGCTATTGCATTAGGACTTGCTCCCATTCCAAATCCACAATGACCAGTTGCTATAACTGCAGCATCATAATCTTTTCCCATAATTCTAAATGTTACAAAATAAGCATAAAGAGCCATTATTGCTGTCTGAACTAAAAGTATAGAGATAAGAGGCACTGCAAGATTTGCTAGTTCCCAAAGCTGCATAGTCATAAGTGCTATTCCAAGGAAAAGCTGAAGTGATATAGAACCTATTATATTTATGCAATGAAGAGGAAGTGATTTTCCTTTTTTATCCATAAAATTTCTTATAACTGAAGCAACTATCATAGGACCAAGGTAAGCAGGAAAAACCATTCCAAGCTTCTTAAATCCAAGAATAATGAAACTTCCGATACCCATACTAATTATTATATACATTAATGCATTAAATAACAAGTTCTCATCTATATTTTTTTCATCTTTTGTAAGTTTTCCTTCAACTATTTCTGTATTTTCCCCTTCAGAAGTAGCTTTTAAGTTATTTTTATTCATAAGTCTTTTAGCAATAGGGCCTCCTATCATACATCCTGCAACAAGACCAAATGTTGCTGCTGCAACTGAAACAGATATACCTGCTTCTGCTCCAGCCTTAACAAGTTCTGGGCCAAAAGCTGCTGCTGTTCCATGTCCTCCTGTAAGAGCGATTGAACCTGCTGCAAGTCCTAAAAGTTTATTTATTCCAAGAACTCCACATAAAGTTATTCCTACAACATTTTGAAAAATGATAAGAATAATTGAAACTACAAGGAATACCATTACTTGAAGTCCACCCTTTAAAAGCATTTTTATACTTGCTGCAAATCCTATGGTAGTAAAAAATGCAAGCATTAAAAGAGATTTAAGCTGACTGTCAAATGAAAGCTGAAATAGATTATATTCATGACCTATAAGTGTAAAAACAGAAAAGATAAGTCCTCCTACAACAGGGGCTGGAATAAAAAATCTCTTCAAAACTGCCACTTTTTCTTTAATCCATCTTCCTAGAAGAAGAAGGACAACTGCTGTTGCAAGAGTTTCAGGCATTCCAAAAGTATATTTAAAAATTTCAGTATTCATAATTTCATATTCTCCTTTGTAAAATATTTTAGTAAAAATAATAATCTTTAAAATAATTTATTATTTATATATTTTTATATGTTTTTATAAATTATTTCAATTACTCAGCCATTATATAATACTAAAAAAAAAAGTTCAAGCACTTTTTTTAATGTTTGAACTTTTTTTCATATATTTTATATATCATTTAGATACATTTTATTTTTTATGCCCACAATGACATCCAGTTCCATTTTTTGAAGCTGCACATCCTCCACAACATCCATCTTCTCCTTTAAAATGTCTCACAATACTTCTAAAAGAGTAGAATACTGCTACTGCAAGCACTGCAATAATTATTATTGTTTTCATATTTTTCCCCTTCTTTCTAAAAAATTAAATATTTAAAATAATCACTTAAAAGAATAAACGCCCTACTTGGAATATAAGAGTTGAAGCAATATATGGAACTATAAGCATGATTCCTATAAGCTTAAACAAATATTCTTTTCCAAATTCTTGTTTAATTGCTCCTAAAGTAACTGCACAAGGAACAACAAGAAGAATAAATACCATGAATGAGTATGCTCTTAAAGGAGCTAAAGGATCTCCAGCCCATAATCCAGCAGTTGCTTCTACCACTCCTCTTCCCTCTTCTTCTATTTCTTCTGCATCAGGTGCTGCAAAAAGAGAGCTTACATCAAAACTTATTATTCCTGAAACTGAGTCTTTTACTGCACCACCAAGAGCTGAAACTTGTTCTTTTAAATCTTCACTAAATGTTGTATCTGCCTCTTCCCCTTCTTCTTCAGGAAGTTCAAGAACCTGTGCCATAAATCCTACTACAACTTCTTTAGCAGCAATACTTGGAACAATAGCTGCAACTGTCTCCCATCTATCAGCAAATCCTGTAGGTTTTAAAACAGGAGCTATTACTCTTCCAACACTTGCCATATATGATTTTTCTGCATCTCCATGATTAGGGAAATAAGTAAGTCCCCAAAGAAGAATCAAAATACCAAGAATAATACTTGTTGCTTTTTTTAGATATCTTCCTGTTCTTGTTAAAGTAGAATTCATAATAACTTTGAAACTTGGAATTCTATATGGAGGAAGTTCTATAAGCAGAGCTTTATTATCAACTTTAAAATATTCAAATCTTTTTAAAATCATTCCTAAAAGAATTGCTGTAAATATTCCAAAAAGATAAAGTGATACGACTACAAGACCTGCTTTTGCACCAAAGAATGCCGCTGTAAATAATCCATAAACAGGAAGTCTTGCACCACATGACATAAAAGGAGCAAGAGCTGCTGTAAGTTTTCTTGATTTTTCATCTTCAAGAGTTCTTGTTGCATAAATTGCAGGAACTGTACAACCAAATCCTAAAACCATAGGAACAAATGCTTTTCCATTAAGCCCAAGTTTTCTCATAATTTTATCCATAAGAAAAGCAACTCTTGTCATATATCCACTTTCTTCTAATATTGAAAGAAAGAAATAAAGGAAAAACATTAGAGGCACAAATGTAAGAACTCCTCCTACTCCACCAATTATTCCATCAACCACTAAAGAATTCAGCCAGTCAGGAGTACCTTCCATAAGTATTCCTGCATATTTTCCTATAAATCCTCCAACGAATCCATCAATCCAGTCAATGAAAGGAGCACTTCCATTAAATACGATTGTCATAAGACCTGCTATTATTACAAAGAAAATAGGCAGTCCTAAAACTCTGTTAAGAAAAATTTTATCAACTTTATCTGTAAAATCAAGTCTTGATTTCAATGAAGTCTTTAAAGTATCTGCAATAATTCCTTTTATTTTTCCATATCTTTTTTCTGCAAGAACTGTTTCTATCTCTTCATCATATCTATTTTCAATTTCTTCAGTATAAGATCTGAAATATCCCTCACAGTCAATTCCATATTCTTTTTTCATTTTTTCAAGGAAGTCACTGTCTTTTTCAAGTGTTTTTATTGTTACAAAGTCAAGACTATATTTTTTCAATACATCTTTAAACTTTTCATCTTTTTTTACTTCCTCTTTCATCAGAGCATATTGACCATCTATAAATGAATCAAAAGTTATTTTATACTCTCTGCTTTTTTCTCCTCTTTTAGCAATAGCAACTGCTTTTTCAAGAAGTTCTGAAAGCCCTGTTTTCTTTATTGCAGATGTTTTTATTATCTCCATTTCTGTAAGTTCACTAAGTCTTTTTAAATCAAGTGTATAATTTAATTTTTCAAACTCATCATAAAAATTAAGAGCCATTATCATAGGCTTCCCTAATTCCTGAAGAAGCATAGTAAGATACAAGTTTCTTTCTATATTTGTAGATTCCACTACATTTATAACAACATCAGGATTTTCATTTATTATGAAATCTCTTGTAATTTTTTCCTCTAATGAAAAAGGACTTAGGCTGTATACTCCTGGAAGGTCAATCATTGTTATTTCTTCTCCATTATGTATAAAATGTGCCTCTTTCTTTTCAACTGTAACACCTGGCCAGTTTCCAACTTTAAGTTTAGAACCAGCTATTGCATTTATAAGTGCAGATTTTCCTACATTAGGATTTCCTGCAAAAGCTATTTTAATCATCTTATTTGTCCCCCTGTAATAAAATTTAATCCCTTTATCTATTATTTTATAAGTTCTATTTCTATATTTGCTGAATCTTCTTTTCTTATGGCAATACCATTTTCTTTAATACGGAATTCTTGAGGATCTCCAAGAGGTGCATCTCTTTCAAGAAGAATTATTTCACCAGCTGTTACCCCCATATCTACAAGCCTTTTTTTTAGCTCACCAATTTTTCCTATTTTTATAATTTTGGCTTTTTCTCCTCTTTTTAACTCATTAAGTTTCATAACATCCTCCCATAATCTTCTATTTAAAATTTAAAATATTTAGTGTTTCAAAGTAAAATTCGTAAAAATTTACAGCCTCACGGCTGTAATTATTTTTTTATTCTACCATAATGTCTTTGGCAAATCCGAAACCTATTATATATTGGCACTGTCCTGTCTTTACAACAAAATTATTGTTCATATTTCTCATAAGGCAAATTTTTCCACCACAACATATTCCTTTTTCTGCTAAGACAGTTTTATCTTTAGAATTTCCATTTATATTTTTTATTGTAAAATATTTGTTTTGTTCTGCAAAAGCTAATGGAACTAACATATGAATTCCTCCTTAACCTTATTTTCAAAATCATTATACTCTATAATGATACTAACGGTCAAGCAAAAACTTTGATATTAAAAATATTTTTTATTCTGTTGAAAGAATATTAAAACAATGAGACTTAAAATAAATCCTTTATACTGTTCATTATAACGCTTCTAATGTCATTATTTTCTAAAGAAAATTCCTTTATCATATTTTTTATTTTCAGTCTTTTTGAATCCTCACTTGTTTCGTAAGGACATTTTGATTTCATAATAGGAAGTGAAAGTTTTCTTGCATAACTTATAATATTTTTTTCCTCAACATAGGCAAGAGGTCTTATTATTTTTACTCCATGTTCCTCTGATATATATGAAGGTCTCATAATATTTCTGTTTCCTTGATATAAAATATTCATAAGAAAAGTTTCTATTATATCATCTTTATGATGTCCCAAAGCAAGTTTATTTATTCCTTCCTCTTTCATTACCCTGTATAAAATCCCTCTCCTTATTCTTCCACATAAAAAGCAAGGATTTTTTTCTTTTGTTTCACCAAAAAGCATATCATCAAGATTAGTTTCTATAACTTTAAGTTCAAGCCCTAATTTTCTGCAATATTCTTTTATTTCAGAGCAATCTGCCTGATCTTGTTTAGGGTGTATGTGAATTGGAATAATTTCAAAATCTATTTTTGCTATTTTTTTTACTCTGACAAAAGCATTAAGGGTTACAAGGCTGTCTTTTCCTCCTGAAACTCCTACTGCTATTTTATCCCCATCTTCTATCATATTAAATTGGTGCATAGCTTTTCCTATTGGATTCCATAAAACTTTATCATATCCTTTTGACTGAATATATGAAAGAATTTCTCTTTCATTAAGTTCCTCTGCCACAATTTTTATTTCTGTTAATTTTTTTATTTTTTCAAAAACACTGATAGTATTAAAAGGATTATATTCTATCTCTATATTTATTTTTTCTTTTTTATTTTCAATAACAACAATATTTTTTTCTGTACTTTCTACAACTGAAAATTTGTAATTTTCTTCTTCTTTTCCATGAAGTTCTCTTATATTTTTTATTTTTATCACAAACTTCCTCCTTATTTTTCTTTGTTTCCTTTTGTATACCCCATAACATAATCTATGTTTATATTTTTAAGAGAGTTAAATATACTTTGTTTTATATTTGGATTTTTCTCTTCTAAATCTTTTAAAAGAAGTTTTATCTCTCTTCTTTTTGAATCAACTTTTCCTGATTCAACAGGACAACCACAGCCCATAGCTTTTATCCCATTTCTTTTTACAAAAGAAATAATATCTGCTTCCTTTACATAAGCCATAGGTCTTATTACTGCAAGTCTTCCACTTGTTGATGGAACTTTTGGAATCATTGTTTTTATTGTTCCTGCATAAAACATATTTATAAGAGCTGTTTCAACTATATCATCAAAATGATGACCAAGTGCAAGTTTATTAAAACCTAATTCCTCAACCTTTTTATAAAGAACCCCTCTTCTCATCTTAGCACATAAAAAGCAAGGATTATCAGGATCTTGTTCAAAAGCTATTCTCCATACATCTGAATTAAAAATTTCACAAGGAATATTAAGAATTTCTAAATTTTTCTGAAATTGTTCTATATCTATAGCTTCAAAACCTGGGTTCATAGATATAAAAGCTACTTCAAAATTTTTACTTTTATCTCTTTTTAGTTCTTGAAAAAGTTTACACAAAAGAAGACTGTCTTTCCCACCTGAAACTCCTACTGCTATCCTATCTCCATCTTCTATAAGATTAAAATCATTTACAGCTTTTATAAATTTTCTCCATATCTTCTTTCTATATGAAGTTCTTAAGCTCTCAAGAACCATATCTTCATTTAAATCTTTTTTCTCTTCTATATGTATACAATTTTTACACTCACTCATTTTTATCCTCCATTAAAATCTTTAGGCTTTATTATATCATAAAAAAATATATTTATGGTATAATATCTTCAACATAATACTTTATTTTTAAGAAAGGACAAATAAAATGAGAGATATAGATATTAAAATAATAAAATTTTTAGTCAGTGGAAAAGCATACAGTGACACTGCTATTTTAAAAAATACAGGAATAACTTTTGAAGAACTTCAAAAATCTTATGAAATTCTTACAAAAGAGGGATATCTTGAAAATTATACAGACTATCTTGCAAGAACACAAAATAGTTTTAATTCAAAAGAAAATGAATGCAGTTCATCTTGTGGAAAAAATTGCTGTGATTCAAATGAAAAACACTCATGCTCATCATGCTCAAAGAGTATTCCTGAAGAAGATTATAAAAATATAAAAGTAGTTACAGAAAAAGCTGTAAGAGAATTTGAATAATTTTTCTTGATTTTTATTATTATTAGAATATAATATTATTAATAATTTTTTATCAAAACATTGGGGAGGTAATATATGAATTTAAAATTATTAGCAGCTGGAGCTATCCTTGCTTCAACAGTATCTTTCGGAGCTGTAAAACCTGCTCAGTTTTCTGTTCTTCCTGGAGTTCAGTTCGGAGCAACTAAATATGATTCTGTAGCAAATTTCAGTTTCAACCTTTTAGGAGCAGAAAACCAAAATGTTTCAGGTCTTGATGTTTCTTTAGTTGGATACAGACAAGTAAATGGAAATTTTAGTGGTTTCCATGTTGCTTTATTTGGATTTGAGGCTTTCAGAGTAAATGGAAATATGAATGGAGTTTCTCTTGCACTTTGGAATGATGTTCATGGAAATTTAAATGGGGGAACAATAGGTGTAGTTAACACAACAGATGGTAATGCTGTATTTAATCTTGGAGGAGTCAACGTAACAAGAGGAGAGGCTACTGTTCAGCTTGGTTTTGTAAACTATGCAGAAACTACAAAAGGTCTTCAATTTGGTTTTGTAAATGCTACAAAAAATCTTGAAGGTGTTCAAGTAGGACTTGTAAACTATGCTGCAAATGGAGTACTTCCTGTTCTTCCAATAGTAAACTTTAGAAAATCATTCTAAAAAATATCTGCATTAAAAAATAGTTTACTCTTTAATTAATACAGAAAATAAAGTGTAAAAAATGGGACTGTTGAATTCCTAACTTATAAAAATAAAATTTTAGGATATTGAAAATATTTTTGTAATTTATGCAGTGAGTTGA
>ERZ773142.1593-NODE-1593-length-11978-cov-2.909_pt1 | contig 11978 bp, 9 predicted proteins | sample MGYA00580853_ERZ773142 | MGnify/ENA primary metagenome ERZ773142 (study PRJEB29015, sample SAMEA2737862) | human gut metagenome | biome: human gut; feature: human-associated habitat; material: faeces | place: China | collected 2012 ... | reverse complement strand
AAACAACACCGTCATTAGATGTAAATGCTATTTATAACTTAAATCAACCATCAATGTTATATGATGATCAAGGTAATTTTATTGATGATTTACCTTCAACGGAAATTAGATATATTATTTCTTATGATGAAATGCCTCAAAATTTAATAAATGCCTATATTTCAATAGAAGACGAACGCTTTATGACACATGGTGGCATAGATGTAAAAAGAATATTAGGTGCTGCAGCTAGAGATGTAATGGTAATACTAGGAAAGCAAAATGGTATCCATGGTGCTTCAACAATTACTCAACAATTAATAAAAAATACTATATTATCCTCTGAAGCTGCTTCAGAGTCAAATCCACTTGATAGAATTAACAGAAAAATAAAAGAAATAGTATTAGCTGTTAAATTAGATAAACAAGTAAGCAAAGAAGAAATAATCAGAACTTATTTAAATACTATACCTTTAAGTGGTCATATTTATGGTGTTGAAGCTGCATCAAGATATTTCTTTGCTAAAAATGCTAAGGATCTTACATTACTTGAGTGTGCTTATATAGCTGGTATTACACAAGCTCCTACAACTTATAGTGCTTATAATACTAGTTCTTCAAATTATCCTAATGGATATATTAACAGAACTAAAACTGTGTTATCTAAAATGCTTGAATTAGGTTATATTTCTCAAGAAGACTATAATTCTGCAATCAATGATGCAAATGCTAATAATTTCAATTTCAAGAAGATGGATACATCTTCTACCGTTAATAATGAATGGTTTGTATATCCTGCATTAAATCAAGTAAAAAAAGATCTAATTGACAAATATAAATATACCGAAGAAGAAGTAGAAAAATTATTAGTTAATGGTGGATTAAAAATTTATACTACTTTAAATGTTCAAATGCAAAATACTGTTCAAGATATATTAAATGATAGATCAAATTTACAAGTAGATGTTAACAATGGTGACCCTACAGATAGTGATGGTGTTCCATTACTTCAAGCATCTGCTACAATAATAGATTATAAAACTGGGCAAGTTAAAGTTCTTATTGGAGGACGTGGAAATCAACCTTCTGCTTCATTAAATCGAGCTTATTTTGACTTAAAATCAATAGGATCAACAACTAAGCCCTTAACAGTTTATGGTCCAGCTATTGATACTAAATTAATTACAGCTGGAACCCCACTTGATGATACTTCAGTTTCTGAAGAAATATTGGAAAAATATAATTTTGGTTCTGTTGTTCCTAAAAATGCTGATGGTTCAATGTTTGGTTATATCACTGCAAGAGAAGCTTTAACATACTCTAAAAATTTAACTTCTATAAAAACAGTAGATATGCTAGGTTTAGATACAGCCCTTAATTATGGTAAAAAGGCAGGACTTAAATATGCTCCTCAATCTCATACAATGTCTGCGTTAGCATTAGGACAGTTTGACCAACCTATTGGTAATAGAGATGGTGGTAATACTACAATTTTAGCATCTGCTTATGGAGCCTTTGGAAATAATGGTGTAATTTATGAACCAGCACTTTATACTAAAGTCGAAGATGCAAGTGGTAATTTATTACTAGAAAAAGAGCCTATATCAACAAAGTTATTTTCACCACAAACATCATATATAATTTATGATATTTTAAAGGGATCATCTACTAGCGCACAATTTAATGATATACCTGTAGCTGGAAAAACAGGAACAACAAATTCATCAGATAACTTCTGGTTTGCTGGATTAACTCCTTATTATTCTGGTTCTGTATGGATTGGATACGATAATCCTCAAAGAATGAATGGTAAAAGTTCTAGTGCTGCATCACTTTTTAGTAAAATAATGGCTGTTGCTCATGAAGGCTTAGAGTATAAGGATATTGAAAAGCCATCTGGTTTAGTTGAAGCAAAAGTATGTAAAGATTCAGGAAAATCTCCTACAGATTTATGTTATGAAGATCAAAGAGGAAATCGAGTAAAAACTGAATACTTTATTGATGGAACTCAACCAAAATCTGTTTGTGATATTCATGTTAGTGTTAGTGTTAATAGTTCTAATAATAAATTAGCAAATAAAAATACTCCTTCTCGTCTTATTGAAGATAAAGTATTTATTAATAAACCTAATGCAAATCCAAATGCAGATGATTATCCTTTTGTAGTACCTACTAGAGAGGATGATACTAAAGCTGAAGAATATATTAAATTATCTGAAATTGGCTTAAGAGCTGATATGGATTTATATGATGCTATTGTTATATTAAATAATAGAGGAATTAAATATAAAATACATGGTGCATCAGTTGCAAGTAATATCTCATCTGGCCAATATACTTTAGTTTCATTTACTGAAAAAATTAAAAATTCAGAAACAGTAAAACTTAATGTTAAAGTTACTACTAATACTCCTGATGAAAACATCGGTAATAATGGTAATAACCACAATAGAGATACATCTGCCCCTGATACAGATACAAACGCAGAGGCCCATAGAACTTCAATTTCAGATATAATAAATGGATTATTTAATCATTAAAAAAAGCAGTCAAAATTGGCTGCTTTTTTTTATTTTTAATAATGATTCATCTATTGCATTTTCATTCATTTTCATTAATTTTAATGTCATTTTTATATCAAAAACCTCTTTTTTTGAATTTATTTTTATTACTTCTTGCATATTTCTTTTTATTATTGTATACTACCAATAAGAATATCAAATTATATTGGAAAGGGGAAATTATATGAAACTTTTAAACGACTTTATTTTATCAATTAATGACTTTATTTGGACTTATATTCTTATTGCTATGCTTATAACAATTGGATTATATTTCACTTTTAAAACAAAGTTTGTTCAATTTACTAACTTTAAAGAAATGTTTAAATTGCTTGGTGAAGGAACTGGAAGTGAAAATAAAGATAAGTCTAAGAATGAAATTTCATCATTTCAAGCATTTTGTATAGGTACTGCTTCAAGAGTTGGAACTGGTAACTTAGCTGGCGTTGCTTCTGCTATTGCTATAGGCGGACCTGGTGCTGTTTTTTGGATGTGGCTTATTGCTTTAATAGGTTCTGCTTCTGCTCTTATAGAATCTACTTTAGCTCAAATCTATAAAGTTAAAGATGGTGATAACTATAGAGGTGGACCTGCATACTATATGGAAAAAGGTCTTAAGAAAAAATGGATGGGTGTTACTTTTTCAGTTCTTATAATTCTTTGTTTCGGATTTGCATTTAATTCTGTTCAATCAAATACAATTACTGCAGCATTTGCTTCTAGTTTTAATACAAATAAATTATTAATTGGAATAATCTTAACTATATTAACATTAATAATTATTTTTGGTGGAGTAAATAGAATTGCTAAAATTTCTGGAATTTTAGTTCCTATAATGGCTTCTGCTTACATAATAATTGCCTTATTTATAATAGTTATTAACTATAAGTCAATTCCTGGATTATTTAAAACTATATTTGAACATGCATTTGGAATTAAACAATTTGTTGGTGGTGGTATTGGCGCTGCTTTATTACAAGGTATAAAAAGAGGTTTATTTTCAAATGAAGCTGGTATGGGTTCTGCACCAAATGCAGCTGCAACTGCAACTGTATCACATCCTGCAAAACAAGGATTAATTCAAACATTAGGTGTATTTACTGATACATTAATAATTTGTACTTCTACTGCATTTATAATCCTTTTATCCGGTTCTAATATTCCATTAGATGGTAGTGTTAAAGGTATAGAGCTTACTCAAATGGCATTAATTTCTCAAGTTGGATCTTGGGGTGGTACATTTATAACTATATGTATATTATTGTTTGCCTTTACTTCAATTATAGGAAATTATTATTATGGAGAAACTAATATACAATTTATATCTGATAAAAAGATTTATTTATATTTATATAGAATTTTAGTAGCAGCTATGGTTTTATTTGGATCAATTGCTTCAATGGATTTAGTTTGGAACTTAGCTGACGTATTTATGGGATTAATGGCTATATTAAATTTAATTGCAATAGTAATGTTAAGTAAGATTGCTATCTCTGCATTAAATGATTATATAACTCAAAAGAAAGCTGGAAAAAATCCTGTATTTTATGCGTCTTCTATAAAAGAACTTGGTGATGAAGTTGAAGAATGGCAAGAAGATGCCGAAGAATATATAGCATAAAAAGAAAGCTTTATCAAAATATCGGTTTTGATAAAGCTTTTTAATTAACAATCAATAAAAAAGCTCTAAATATATTTATAAATACATTTAGAACCTTTTATTAATATTATTATATTATTCCTATTATTTCATTAATATCTTTAATTCCTTGTTCTTTGCAAAACAATTCCATTTCCTCAATAATTTCTTTTCCTGCCATTGGATTAAAGAAATTTACTGTTCCTATTTGAATTGCTGAAGCTCCTGCCATCATAAATTCTATGGCATCTAACCCTGTGGTTATTCCCCCCAAACCTATTACTGGTATTTCTACTACCTTTGCAACTTCATGAACCATTCTTAAAGCTACTGGCTTAACTGCAGGTCCTGACAGTCCTGCATATACATTATTAAACACTGCCTTTCTTTTGTATGGATTTATTGCTAATCCCTTTAATGTATTAATTAATGATAACGAATCTGCTCCTGCTTCTTGACATTTAATAGCCATATCTACAATATCTTCTGCATTAGGTGATAATTTAACCATTAAAGTCTTATCAGTTATTGATTTAGCTTTTTTAACAACTTCATAAGCAACTTCTGATTTAATTCCAAAAGCCATACCTCCACTTTTTACATTTGGGCATGATATATTAAGTTCTATCATATCAACATCTGTTCCATTAAGTTTATCTAAAGCAATTTCATAATCTTCCATACATCCACCACCAACATTTGCAATGATATTAGTTCCTAATTTCTTCATCTTTGGAAGTTCTTCTGCTATAAATTTATCTATTCCTGGATTTTGAAGTCCAACTGAATTCATCATTCCTGATGGAGTTTCAAATACCCTTATTCCATAATTCCCTGCCTTTTCATTTAAAGTTAATCCCTTTGATGAAATACCACCTAAAATTCCTACATCATAAAAATTGTTATATTCTGCTCCAAAACCAAAAGTTCCTGATGCTGCTATTACTGGGTTTTTAAAATCTAATCCATTTATATTAACTTTTAACATTTTATCTTCTCCTTTGGTCTTTTATAATTCTACATAATATCCATCAAATACTGGGCCATCTTTACAAGTTCTTTTATTTCCATCTTTAGTCTTACAAGTACACACTAGACATGCTCCTACTCCACAAGCCATATGTTTTTCCATTGAAACATATACTTTTACTTGTTTTTCTTTACACATTTCAATAACCTTTTTCATCATAACTTCAGGTCCACAACATAATACCGTATCATATTTATCTACATCCAATATTTCTGTTACAAAACCCTTATGACCATATTTTCCTGTATTAGTAGAAACAAAGCTTTTATCAACAAATTCATTTATTTCATCTATTAAATATATATCATCTCTAAATCCTGCATAAAGATCCATTTTTATATCTTTTTTCTTTTCTCTAAGCTTTTTAGAAAGCTCTAACATTGGAGCTGTACCAATTCCACCACTTACTAAAGCAACTTTACCATAATCCTCTTCCAAATTAAATCCATTCCCTAATGGACCATTTAAACTTATTGTATCTCCTACTTTTAATTCTGCATATTCTTTAGTTCCATTACCTACAACGGCATAAACAAAAGTAAGTGTTTCTCCATTAGTTTCACATACACTTATTGGTCTTGGAAGAAGGGTTGTTCCATTATGCTTAAGCATGTAAAACTGACCTGCCTTTGCTTTATTTTTATCTTTTACAACCATTTTATATATTCCGGTTTGAATTTCATCATTTAACAAAATCTCGCCTTTTGTGTACTTCATAAATTCTCTCCTCCTAAAGATTATTAACAGCTTTTCTTATTTCATCTCTCATTCTTATAGCTTCTTTTCTTGCACAAAGTGCAAATTCTTCTGGTTTATTTTCCTTTTTATATGCTAAAAGAATAGCTCTTGATGAATTTACAACTCCACCATTTCCATTTCTTAAATATAAAGCTACATCTTCTGCTTTTCCTCCTTGTGCTCCATAACCAGGTATTAAGAAAAACATATTTTTATATCTTTCTCTAATTTCCTTACCCTCTTCAACATGAGTACATCCAATAACTCCACCAATAGCTGAATATCCACATTCACCTTTTATAGATTCACCCATCTTAGTAAGTTTATCACCTACAACCTTATAAACTTTGCTATTATCTTTTGTATCAATATTTTCTATATCTTCAGCTCCTGGATTTGAAGTTCTAACTAATACAAAAACACCCTTATTCCCATTTTCCATATATGGCATATATGGTTCTATACTATCCATCCCCATATATGGACTTAAAGTAATAAAGTCTGCTTCAAAATCTCCACTAAAATGACCTTTAGCATATTGAGTTGCAGTTGCCATTATATCGCCTCTTTTTATATCTGCAATTATAATTGCATCCTTTATTCTTAAATATTCTAATGTTTTCTTATATGCCATAAGCCCAGCTAATCCTAAAGCTTCATAATATGCTATTTGAACCTTAAAGCAAGCTACAACATCTAAAGTTTCATCTATAATTGATTTATTATATTCAAATATTGCTTCTTCTATTGATTTTCCATCTAAAATATGTGAAGGTATATATTCAACAGCTGTATCTAACCCTAAGCACACAACACCTCTTTCCTCAACTCTTTTATATAACTTATCCATTATAAAACTTTTCATATTAACTTCACCCTTCTTCTCTTATGATAATACTAAACTTATTTACTATATATTACTTTACCGCCCTTTATAGTCTTTACAATTTCTCCAAAGTATTTTCTTCCTTGGAAAGGAGTATTCTTACCTTTAGATGCAAATGCTTCTTTATCAATTGTTATTTCTTTATTTAAATCAACTAATACTAAGTCTCCATCTTTTCCAACTGAAATTATTCCTTTATTCATTTTAAGAATATTTGCTGGATTTTTAGACATTAACTCACTTAATTTATTTATAGAAATACCATTATTTTTTACTAATTCTGTATAACAAATACTAAATGCAGTTTCTAATCCTACCATGCCTGGAGCACCATTTTTTTTATCTTCTTCAGTATGTGGTGCATGATCTGTACCTATACAATCAACAGTTCCATCTTTAATTCCTTTTATTATTGCATTAACATCTTCTTTTTCTCTTATTGGAGGATTTACTCTATAATTACTTATATCTGATGTTAATCCTATATGATGTGGTGTAACTTCACAAGTTACATTACTTCCTGTCTTTTTACTTTCTCTTATTGCATTAATTGATTCAACTGTACTTACATGAGCCATGTGTAATCTTGCACCAGTTACTTTAGCTAAGTATAAATCTCTTATAGTCATTAAATCCTCTGCTATTCTCATATCTATTTTAGAAAATGTTCTATCTTCTGCATGTGACATTATAATCCACTTATTTTCCTTTGCCTTTTCCATTGCCTTCATCATAATACTAGAATCCATAACTCCAACACCATCATCAGTTATTGCTATAAGTTCATTATCATCATTAAAAGCCCCTAAGTGTTCTATAGATTTACCATTAAAATTTTCTGTAATTGATACACATTGATGAACATCAATTAATCCTACTTCCCTTACTTTATTTCTAACGTATTCTACTACTTCCTTTGTTGAACAAATTGGATTAGTATTTCCCATTAAACATACTCCAGTATAGCCTCCTTTTGCAGCTGCCTTAGATCCACTTTCTATATCTTCCTTATAAGTTAATCCTGGCTCTCTAAAATGAGCATGTGTATCTATAAAAGAAGGCATTACTGTATATCCCTTTGCATCAAGAATTTCCACTCCATTTTTATCTATATTTTTACCAATTTGATTTATTATTCCATCTATTATTAATATATCACCTTGAAATTTTCCATTAGCATCTATTACATTAGCATTTTTTATTAATAAATTCATATTTTTATACCTCACTTGGATTTATAATTTGTTCACAATATTCACATTTATAACTTCCCTTTTCTTTATCAAATAATTTAAAGCTATGGGGTATGTATTTTTCCACTGAAGTAATACAATTAGGATTTTGGCATATTAATATATTTTTTATTTCTTCTGGTAATTCCGACTTTATTTTACTTGCAATTATTTCATTTCTTACTTCATTTATAGTTATTCCTGGTGAAAGTAACCCAAGAACTGTATAATTTATTGTTTCTAAATTTTCAATTTTTAATATCTTTTTTTCCAATCTTTTTGCTATCTGCATTTATAATTAAAGCAACTTGATGTCCTAACTCATCTAAATGTAAATATCTAAATATCTTTACACCCATTCCAGCTTTTATATGATCTAACATAAATCCATTTTTTATACTAGTTATTTGTAACATTACAATCCTCCAATAACTTAACTATTAATGCCATTCTTACATACATTCCATATTCAGCTTGTTTAAAATACACAGCTCTACAATCATTATCTACTTCTGTTGCAATTTCATTTATTCTTGGAAGTGGATGCATTACTATCATATTTGATTTTGCCCTTTTCATTTTTTCATTATCTAATACATAACAATCCCTTAATCTTAAATATTCTTCTTCATTAAAAAATCTTTCTTTTTGAATTCTTGTCATATATAGTATATCTAATTCTTCAATTACTTCTTCTATTTTTTCTACTTCTTTAAAATATATATTATTTCTTTTTAATACCTCTTCTTTTATATATTCTGGAATTACCAATTCCTTTGGAGATATAAGTATAAATTTAACATCTTTATATCTAGACATAGCCATTATTAACGATTGTACTGTACGCCCATTTTTTAGGTCACCACAAATCCCTATTGTATGCCCTTCTAATTTTCCTTTTTGTGATTTAATAGTTAAAAGATCTGTTAGTGTTTGAGTTGGATGTTGATGTCCACCATCCCCTGCATTAATAACTGGAACTGATGAATACATGCTTGCAACTTTTGCTGCTCCTTCTTTAGGATGTCTCATTGCAATTATATCTGAATAAATAGAAACCATTCTTATTGTATCTGCTAATGTTTCTCCCTTTGCACTGGAGGTTGAATTTGGTTCTGAAAAACCTAGTATTTTCCCTCCTAATCTCATCATAGCTGCTTCAAAGCTAAAACGTGTTCTAGTGCTAGGTTCATAAAAAAGTGTAGCTAAAATTTTGCCGTCACATATGTGTGAAAATTCTTTTGGATTTGAAATAAATTTTTCTGCTAATTCAAAAATTTCATTAAGTTCTTCTTTTGAAAAATCCATTGGACTTATTAAATGTTTATTTTTCATTTTTTATAATCACTCCTTTTTAACATCACAGTGTTAAATTTAAAGAATACAAAAAAAACCTCCCTTAGACATAAGGAAGGTATAGTAATCTTATACAATATGGGTATTATTACAGCTTCCTTATGAATCTCTCGGATTCTCTTAAAGGTTCTTTTTTGTTAGAATATCACTACATTCAAATTTTGTCAATGTAATTTAATTCCAATTATTCATTACTTCATCCCACATCATTTTTCCACACTTTGCTAAAGAAACAGTTCCATAAACACTATTAGGAATTCCTTCTGATAATACAGTAAAAGTAAATTTACCTTTTGGAAGTTCTAAGTATTCTGTATCATTTTCAACACCTTTTTTATCACCAGTTTTACTTGATATTTCAATTTTTAAATCATCTGGAATATATAAAGCTAATTTATTTTTAATTTGTTGTCTTCTTAATATATCAATAAGCATTTGCCCATTATCTTTTGATAAAAAGGTTCCATTTGATAAATGTTTCCATATTCTTGCTAAATCATATGCTGTTGTTATATTTTCAATATTTGAAACTACAGTTCTCTCATCATTTGTCTTTCTATTTAACTTTGTATTCTTTAATCCCATAGCTACTATATCTTCATTTATTTGTTCCATTCCTACTAAATCAATTATTTTATTTGCAGCAGTATTATCACTTTGTATTAGCATTATAACCATAAGTTCAAATACTGTATATTCCCTTTCATTAAATTCATGAATAATTCCTGTTCCATAAACCTTATCTTTACTTTGAATTTTAATCTTATCCATAAAATCAAGTTTCTTTTCTTCTACTGCTTTTATTAACGAAACAGCTATTGGAAGCTTCATACATCCAGCAGCTGTCATAGAAACGTTTTCATTGTATCCATACACATAACCACTTTTCAAATCTTCAAAAAAGAAACTATATTTTCCAATCCTTGATTCTAAATATTTCTTTATTTCTTTCATAATACCCTCCTAAATTTACTGATTCAATAAATTTCCTTTACTTTAATATAAGTATATCATATTGTCAGAATATTTTGAAGTATTTACTGTAAATTTTTTGATATCTTCTAAATTTGCATTTACTACTTTATAGTTTATTCACCAAATTTATATAATATAAAATAGTGACAGCTCAAAAGATTATCTTATTAATAAAATTACCCTTTGTATCTGTCACTATTTATATGCTTTATATCCAATTATTATTCTGCAAAAGTAATTCCTATCTTTTTAGCTACTTGTACTAATACACCTTCTGGATTTACTTTCTTAGTATTTTGTCCTATTACATTTTCTAAAGTATCATTAGTTATAGTATCACCTTTTAAACAAACCATTTGTCCAAATTTCCCTTCAATAATCAATTCCATTGCTGCAACTCCATATCTTGTTGAAAGAATTCTATCATAAGTACAAGTATTTCCCCCTCTTTGTACATGTCCTAAAACAGTACATCTAACTTCATGATCTTTAATTAACTTTTCTAAATCATCAGCTAGTTTATTTCCAATTCCACCAAGTCTTATTGGATCTGGACTATCTGAAACTATTTTAGATACTACCACATCTCCATCTTTAGGTTTTGCTCCTTCTGCAACTACAATTATAGTAAAGTTTCTTCCTTCTGCTTCTCTTTGCCTTACTTTTTCTTCAATTTTTTTAATATCATAAGGTATTTCTGGTAAAAGAATTACATCTGCAGAACCTGCTATACCTGATTCTAATGCTATCCATCCAGCATTTCTTCCCATAACTTCACAAATCATAATTCTATGATGTGACTCTGCTGTTGTATGAAGTCTATCTAATGCCTCTGTTGCTACATCAATTGCTGTATTAAATCCAAATGTAACATCTGTTGATGATAAATCGTTATCAATAGTTTTAGGAACTCCAATTACATTAACTCCCTTTCTAGCAAAATCTCTAGCTGAAGTTAATGTTCCATCCCCACCAATTACTACTAAAACATCAACACCTTCTCTTTTTAAATTTTCATTTGCAACATCAGATACATCTTTCTTTACCATCACACCATTTTCTTCTACAAGGTAATCAAATAAATTATCTTTGTTAGAGCTATAAAGAATTGTACCTCCTCTATGCAATATTCCTGCTACTGAATCTAAATTTAAAGAAACAAAATCATTATTATATAATCCTCTATATCCAAACTTATAACCAATTACTTCAATACCATAATTTAATATTGCAGTCTTTGTTACGGCTCTTATTACAGCATTTAGGCCTGGACAATCTCCACCACCTGTTAATAAAGCTATCTTTTTAATTTTTTGTCCCATTTTTAATTCCTCCCACTCAAATTACTCAAACTATTACCTTCTAAGTACTATTTTCTTAAATTCAATTTTATTATATTTTTTCATAAAATTCAGAACACTTCTTTATAGAATATATTACCATATTTTATAAAAATTAGAAATGATTTTTGAGTATTTATTAAAAAAAATGAGAGATAAATTTTATTATCTCTCATTTGTATTAAAATGCTAATTCTAATCCATTAACATCAATAGTTATATTTTCATTATTAATATATTTA
>ERZ773142.1590-NODE-1590-length-12028-cov-4.54164_pt1 | contig 12028 bp, 11 predicted proteins | sample MGYA00580853_ERZ773142 | MGnify/ENA primary metagenome ERZ773142 (study PRJEB29015, sample SAMEA2737862) | human gut metagenome | biome: human gut; feature: human-associated habitat; material: faeces | place: China | collected 2012 ... | reverse complement strand
GGTTTTATTAAAATTTGAATATTTATATCTTTTAAATGAAATATAAATTGAATAATTAAATAAGTCATTGAAAGGGTCATTCCGTGGATCAATGGCTTTTCTTTTACCATTTTATAAAAAATAAAAGTGAAAACAACTAAGATAAGATAACTAAAAAAAGTAATCAGTAATTGATAAATAAAAGATGAAACATGCATAAAAGAAAAAAGAATAGCCATAATAAAACTAATGATTAAATAACTTACAAATAAAAATGCATAAGATAATAAATAAGGCATTAACTTTCTTTTCATAGAAACCTCCTAATAGAGAATATGAAAAAAAAGAGTAAGTAGAACGGAGAACATATGTTTAAAATATTTATCATTAGTATTTTTATGTATATCTATCTAACAGTTTTACTTAGGCTTTTTGGAAAAAAAGAATTTAGTCAACTCAATGTTTTTGATTTTGTTGTTTTTTTAGTGATTTCTGAAATCACGACAATGTCTTTAGAAACACAAGATTTGTCTGTTTTAGATAGTGTAATAGCCACACTGACACTCATTATTTTAGATAGAATAGAATCTTTTATTACGATGCGTTCAAAAAAATTGAGAGATTTTTTTGAAGGAAGACCGTGTTATATCATTTATAGAGGAAAGATACAATATCAAAATATGAAAAAATTACGCTATAGTATAGATGATTTATGTCATCATTTAAGAGTAAGTGATATCGATAGTGTTTCTAAAGTGGATTTTGCTATTCTAGAAACAAATGGTTCTTTATCGGTTATTCCAAAACAAGAAAGTCAAACACTTTTACCTGATGCATTGATCAGTGATGGCTGTATTAATCAAGAAGCACTTCAAATTTTAAATAAAGATGAAGCGTGGTTGAAAAATGAATTAAAGAAAAAACACATTTCTTATATAGAAGATGTGCTTTATTGTGTTTTAGAAAAAAATGGTCTTTATGTGATAAAAAAATAATTATCCAAACATAATATCTAACATCATCATGATCATAAATCCTACCATAAAACTCATCGTACCAACATCTACTTCTTTTAAGGCATTTGCTTCAGGAATCAGTTCTTCGATACAAACAAACATCATCGCTCCAGCTGCAAAGCTTAAAGCAAAAGGGAGAATGCAACTAAAAAGTTGAGCAAATAAAAACCCTAAAAGTGCACTTGGAATTTCTACAAGGGCAGAATATTGACCATACATCATTGCTTTAAAACGTGAGATACCACTTTCATGTAAAGGTAAAGAAATGGCCGTACCTTCAGGAAAGTTTTGGATACCAATACCAATAGATAAAATAAGGGCAGGAACAAGATTAGTTTTAACGCTTGCAATGGCAATTCCAACCGCTAAACCTTCGGGAATATTGTGTAAGGTCATTGCTAGTAATAAAAGTTTATTTTTAGAAAGAGTATTTGTAGGACCTTCTTTTTGATGAGAAATAATATGTTCATGGGGAAGAAATTTATCACATAATCTTAAAAATAAGCCACCGCTAAAAAAGACAAGTGGAATCAAAAAAAGTAAAAGTAGATGATCTTCAACTTGTTGGATTGCTGGAAGAAGCAATGAAAAGAAAGTAGCAGCAATCATAATACCAGCAGCTAAACCTAAAGCAATACTGACAAGTTTTTGACTTTTACTTTTAACAAAATAAACAAGACTTGACCCTAAAAAAGTCATGAGCCAGTTAAAAATAGAAAGTACTAAAGCAAGTAAAAAAAGTTGTAAATTTGATAACATAAAAGACCTCCATAGTATCCTATGAAGGTCTTATCATTTTATCTAGGCTTATCTATTAATAAAGTCATAGTCACTATCATCAATAGTTACTAAAATTGCTTTTTCAGTTAATCTTTGTTTTTTACTATCATAAGTAGGTAAAACAGTATAATTAACACGAATATTTCTTTCTACTTCTTCATCGTAAGCAAAATCTGCTTGTCTAAAGAAGATAGGATCATGATCATAAACAGAAATATTACCAAATTGATTTTGTTCATTGTAATAAACAACTTTACCTGATTTACGAGTAACTAAACTATCAAGATGTGACATAATCAAATCATACATTTCATCATAAAGAGTACTTGAATCTTTACCTTGATATTTTACATCGATTGTAAAGTCACATTCTTTTTGATTTTCATTACATAATGCTTTAATAAATGAATGAACCACTTTAATTAATAATTCATTACCACTATTTTCAACAGCTTCATTTAATCTTTGATATAAAGGAAGTTGTTCAAGGGCATAACCATTTTCAAAGAATTCATAAAGTAAATAAGCATTTGCTTCTTTTACTTTACCAACAGTAGCATTTGTTTTATATAAAACTTCGTAGAAGTTAACTCCTTTAATACGATTATGTAAAGAAATAAATTCTCTATTAGCTTCATCATATTCTTTTAATTCTAATAAAGCACATCCTCTATAATATTTGATCCATTGTAAAGCGTTATAATGCCATTTAAGTGGTGTAGCTAATGCTTGATTTGCACATTCTACACATACTTTATATTGTTTTGTTTCAAATAAAGCACGTACTTTTAATCTAAAGTATCTTTCTTTGAAAGATTCAAATTCTCTACCTTCGTTATTAACAAAAGGTTTATCAGATAATAATTTAACATCTAATTTGTTAAGCATTTTAATCATTAAATCATAATTGATTGGAGTTTGATTTAATGCATATTTAATTGCTCTATTAATTGCTGGTTCAACAGGAGAATATTTTTCTTGTTTACAAATACCTAAAATATCTTCAAGGATATCAAAGAATAAACTTTCTTTTTCTTTGATTTTTTCATCATCAATATTAATAAACTTATTATATAAAGCATACCCATATTGATTAATATATCCTTTTAAAGAAGGAGCCATTTGTAAAAATGTATTTCCTACTTCAATTGCATCATCATTTCTACCATTGTTTTTTAATAATTTAATAAAATCATTCGCTTCAAATTCATTGAAAGAAGCAGCATCTTCATTGAATTTATTGAAATATCTTTCAATACTTTTTAATTCGTTTTCGTTCATAAAATTCACCTCATGCATTATTATATCATTTATTTATCATGAATAACATAAAATGTTTTTAAAAACATTTTTTATATGCTATAATAATGCAGAAAATTAAGAGGTGAAAAAATGAGTAAACAAGTGTTTAGTACAGATTTTTACGGGAAAAATCTGACAGTAGAAGTAGGAGAGTTAGCAAAACAAGCTAATGGTAGTGTTTTAGTAAGATATGATGATACAGTCATCTTATCAACAGCTGTTGCAGGAAAAGAACCAAAAAGTGTAGATTTCTTTCCACTAACAGTTACATATGAAGAAAAATTATATTCTGTAGGTAAAATTCCTGGAGGATTTCTAAAAAGAGAAGGACGTCCAAGTGAACATGGAACTTTAACTGCAAGAATGATTGATAGACCAATTCGTCCATTATTTGCAGACGGATTTAGAAATGAAGTACAAGTTGTTAATACTGTTTTATCAGTAGATCAACAAGCTTCTCCAGAAATGGCAGCAATGTTAGGGGCTTCTCTTGCATTATGTGTTTCTGATATTCCTTTCAATGGACCAATTGCTGGTGTTAATGTTGGTTTAATTGATGGTGAATTTACCATCAATGCTGGTCCTGAAGAAATGGAAAGAAGTTTAATTAACTTAGAAGTAGCAGGAACAAAAGATGCTATCAACATGGTTGAAGCAGATGCTAAAGAAGTTGATGAAGATACAATGCTAAATGCTTTAATGTTTGGACATGAAGCTATTAAAGAATTAATTGCTTTTGAAGAAAAAGTTGTTGAAGCATGTGGTAAAGAAAAAATTGAAATTCCATTATTTGAATTAGATGAAGCTTTAGTTCAAGAAATTACAGATTTATGTAATGATGAAATGGTTGCTGCTGTATCTATTCCAGGTAAACTTGAAAGATATGCAGCCATTGATGAAATCATGGATCGTGTAACTGCACAATATGATGAAAAAGAATATGCAGATGAAGAAACAAAAGAATCTGTGATGAAACAAGTTGGAATTATCTTACATGATTTAGAAAAAAATGAAGTAAGACGTTTAATTACGGAAGAAAAAATTAGACCAGATGGTCGTAAAATTGATGAAGTGCGTCCATTAAATGCACAAGTTGATTTATTACCAAGAGTTCATGGTTCTGCTTTATTTACAAGAGGTGAAACACAAGTTTTATCTGTATGTACATTAGGAGCTATGGGAGAAGTTCAAAAAATCGATGGTTTAGGATTAGAAGATCAAAAACGTTTCATGCATCATTATAACTTCCCACCATATTCAGTTGGTGAAACAGGAAGAATGGGTGCTCCTGGACGTCGTGAAATTGGACATGGTGCTTTAGGAGAAAGAGCTTTAGCACAAGTTATTCCAAGTGAAAAAGACTTCCCATATACAATTCGTGTTGTTTCTGAAGTCTTAGAATCAAATGGTTCAAGTTCACAAGCTTCAATCTGTGCATCATCAATGGCATTAATGGCTGCTGGTGTACCAATTTCAAATCCAGTTTCTGGGGTTGCGATGGGACTTGTTAAAAAAGGTGACGATTATACAATCTTAACAGATATCCAAGGTATGGAAGATCACTTAGGAGATATGGATTTCAAAGTAGCTGGTACTAAAAATGGTATTTGTGCTTTACAAATGGATATCAAAATTGATGGTATTACAAAAGAAATCTTACAAGAGGCTTTAGCACAAGCAAAAGTAGGACGTGCTCAAATCATGGATTGTATGTTAGGAGCTATTCCTGCACCACGTGATCATTTATCTAAATACGCACCAAAAATGCATGTTATGCATATTGATCCAGAACAAATTAGAGATGTTATTGGACGTGGTGGAGAAACAATTAATGAAATCATTGAAAAATCAAATGATGTTAAAATTGATATCGATCAAGACGGTACAGTGGTTATCTACCATAGTGATCAAGAAGCAATCGACACAGCTGTTTCTTTAATTGAAAGAATTGTTAAAAAAGCTGAAGTTGGTGAAATCTATGATGGAACAATCGCACGTGTAAATGATAACTATGCATTCGTTACTTTATTTGAAGGTACAGATGGATTCTTACATATTTCTGATTGGTCTTATGAAAGAACAAGCAAAATGCAAGATGTATGTAAGGTAGGAGATGTCATCAAAGTTAAGGTAACTAAAGTTGATGATAAAGGTAAAGTAAATGTTTCTAGAAAAGCTTTACTTCCAAAACCAGTTAAAAAAGAAGAAAAAACTGAAAAAAATGAAAAATAAAATCATACTTGCAAGTAGTTCTCCAAGAAGAAAAGAACTTTTCGATAAATATGGAATAGACTACACAGTAGATTTTGTAGAAACAGAAGAAGTGTTAGACGAAAGTTTAACACTTTTTAAAAGACTAGAAAACATTGCTTTACAAAAAGCTAAACCACTTCAAATAAAATATCCAAACAATATCATTGTCTCAGCAGATACCATGGTAACCTTCCAAGATGAAATGTTAGGAAAACCAAAAAATAGAGAAGACGCTAAAAGAATGCTTGAGTTGTTATCGAATAATAAACAAGTTGTTATTACAGCAGTATGTATCATTAAAGATCAACAAAGCACAACATTTACAGATGCAACAACTGTTACATTTAAAAAATTATCTGATCAAGAAATTGAAGATTATCTTGATACAAATGAATGGCAAGGCAAAGCGGGTGCTTATGCAATCCAAGGAGTTGCTTCAAAGTTTGTAGAAAAGATTGATGGAGATTTAGAAAATGTCATTGGAATGCCAATGTATAAAGTCATTAAATATTTAGAAGCTTAACAATATAACACGTATATATCTTTATAAGATTAAAAGAGGCATAGAAATCTAATAATTTACGATAGATTTTATGCCTCTTTTTATTAAATAAATTTAAATTGTTTATTTATTTTTTTGTGTTTTTGTATAATATATTCTTGGTGTAATTAAACAAATTATAAATAGTATGAAATTAATTAAAAAATATAAAAGAAATGAAAAATGATATTTAAAATAATAAAGCGTATTTTGAAATAAAGAAACAATCATCTTCGATAACGGAATTCCTATAATTGTCAGTAGAACTAGAGATATTACAAAATAAATAATACCTTCTAAAGAAAGCAACTTATACAGTTGTTTTTTTGTCATTCCAATTGCTTCTAATGTAGCCAATTCTTTTTTTCTTGAATTGATATTCATGATAATAATATTAATAAAATTGAAGATTCCTAACATAAGTAAAATACATGCAAAAAGAATACCTACAAACATAAAGCAATTTATAATTGGTTGTAATTGCTTGATGGTGTTGATTTGACTTTTAAAAGCGATAGTACAGTTTTTAAAAATACTTAAAAGTTTTTCTTGAAGTTTTTCATTATTGACATTTTTAGTATTGATTTTTAATTCTTCATAAATTGGATCTATTTGTAATTTTTCAAGACCTTTTTCGCTCATATAAATGCAGATATGATCACTATCAGAAATCAAATAATTTTGGGCATCTTGTAGAAAATTAGAATCTTCTTTAAATAAATTTTCAATTTTATAATCGATAAGTTCACCGTTATTATTTTGTATTGAAAGGGAATCATTTATATACTTACGTGATACAGATGTATCTAAAAGATAGATGCTATCACCATTTAAAAATGATATGTTATCTGTTTTATTTGTTTTAGAAAAATGAGAAAGATCATCTTCATTTAAAAGAATGATAGTTGCTTTAAAATGATTGCTTTCTTTAGCAAAACTATTCTTCTTACCTAATTCTTTTTGCAAAAATTTAGATGAACCTGTAACTGTTGAATAAGCAGTTTTAACGATTTTTAATTCAGTTATTTCTTTTAAAGATTGTACTTTTGAGATTTCTTTATTGGTTATATCACTTTGCTTTCCTTCGTTATTTGGATTATTTGCCTCGATATTAAAAGAATAAGGCTGTTGTCTAGCAAAAAGAATATTATAATCTGGCTTTGAAATGGCAGAATAAATTGTTAAACAAGAAAATAATCCAATAAATAGTGAAAGTATAACAGAAATATTTCTTTTACCGTTTCCTAAAATATTTTTAATAGCGAGAGACAGTATGCGATTTTTTTTGAAAATAGAAAATGATCTATTTATATATGATGTATTACCTAGACCGTTATATCTAATTGCCTCAATAGGTGATATTTTGCTAGCAATCTTTGCTGGTTTTTTACTGCTTACCCAAATAGTAAGCAAGACATAAATAATAACAATTAAAAACAAGAAAGGGCTAAATGAAACATTGCATGGAAAGATGTTTTCAATAGCTGATCCCGATATTAATCGCCGAAGTGTATAAGGTACTAAAAAATATGAAAATAGTGATGCAAACACTAATCCCATAGGAATTGCTAATAAAGCATAAAATAGTGTTTCTTTTTTTACAATCGATTTTATTTGTTTTGGGGTCGTTCCTATTGTTTTAAGTTGTCCATAAAAATAAATATCATTATTGATAGACAATTGCATAATATTATTGATAATAAAATATCCGCTTAACACAATTAGAATTGCTAGAAATGCACATGCTACAATAGACAACAAACCGTCTGTTTTATTTGCTAAAAGACCGAAACTATATAGTTTTTGATTTTTTGCTAAGTTTAAGTCTTTATTTAATTGGGACATAATCTTATCAGCATCTTGGTGTTTATCTTTAAGAGAGACCAATGTGACTTGATAAAGAGACGAATGTGATTTAGCGTACATATTTGAAATAATAATATTTCCTATTTGATTAATTTCTTGATGATGATCTTTGAAATAAAAAGTTGCTGCAGCAACATTAGCACTTTTGGTTTTTTGATCTCGACCAATTAAATAATCAGTAAAAATAGCACTAATATTAAATCTTTGTTTTTGATGATTTATATTTAAAGTAATATAATCACCAATTTTTTTGTTTTTATAACCTAATTTATTTAATGTCCATCTTGACAAAGCAATTTCATTTTTCTTTGTAGGATAATTTCCTTCAAATGAAGCAATTGTAGGCAAGATGTCTTCTTTCCATTCAATATCATCATAATTAGAAAGAACGATTTGACTATCTGAATAGGAATTTTCAAAATTAATACGACCATAATAGTGTTGATTACCAATATTTTTAATATAATCTAAATCATTTAATTTGTTTTTTTGTTTTTTAGTAAGATTCGTCATCAGGATTTGACTTGTTGTCCCTGCACTTCGTAGGTTATAGGTTTGATAATTGTCATAGTAACTGAATCCAATTGAAAAAATACTATAAATCATAAAAGTAACAAGAATGATAGAGACAAACATAAAAAGTGTTTTTGTTTTATTTTTTAATGTTGATAATGTGAGTTTATTGATTGCTTTTTTATTATTATTCATCATTGTTTTCACGCAACTTTCCGTCTTCAATTTTTATAATACGATCAGCTAATTGAGCAATATCCTCATTATGAGTAATCATGACGATTGTTTGTTTAAATAAATGACTTGTTCTTTTAATTAATCCTATAACTTCCTGAGTAGTTTTTGAGTCAAGATTTCCAGTGGGCTCGTCTGCAAGAATAATAGATGGTCTTGTTGCCAGCGCTCTAGCGATAGCAACACGTTGCTGTTGACCACCTGATAGTTTATTGGGATATATATTTTTTTTATCTTCTAGTTTTAAAACATGAAGTATTTCGTTTATAAAATCATGTGGAATCTCATTACCATCAAGTTCAATAGGTAAAGTGATATTTTCTAAAACAGTGAGATTACCAATAAGATTATAATTTTGAAAAATGAAACCAATGTTTCTTCTTCTAAAAATAGCCAGTTCATCTTCATCCATTGATGTAATATCAATATTATTAATAAATACTTTTCCACTGGTAGGTTTATCTAATCCACCAAGTAAATTTAAAAGAGTAGATTTTCCACTACCAGAACTTCCAACAATTGCAATAAATTCATGATTGTTAATATTCAAGTTAATGTTATCCACAGCTTTTACAGTATAGTTATCCATTTTATAATATTTTTTTAAGTTTATTGTTTTTACGATTTCCATAAGCACTCTCCTTAGATTATCTATATTCTACAAAATAAATATCACAAACTTGTTACAAAAAAGATAATGAATTAAAAAAATCCATTATCTTTTTAAATAGATTGTAAAAGTCGAACCTTTTCCATATTCGGATTGAACAGTGATATAGCCTTCTTCTCTAGATAAGATTTCTCTTGTCAAATAGAGTCCAATCCCAATACCATCTTCATCTTGCACTTCTTGTGCTCTATAAAATCTTTGGAAAATATTATTATAGTTTTCTTTTTTTATACCAATTCCTTGATCAGTAATTGTAATTTTAGAAAAGAAAGTATTTTTTGATATTTGAATTGTTATGGTTGTATTTTTATTTGAATATTTTATGCAATTTTCTAAAACATTAAAAATAGCTTCTTGAGTCCACTTTTCATCATATAGGGCAGAGATATGTGTATTTTTGGATAGTTCGATATTAATATGTTTTTTTTCAGCAAGTAAGAAAACATGATTAATTACTTCAATTAGAGTAGAATAAAGATCATTTTTTTCAATATTTAATTGAATGATATCTGTTTCTAATCGAGACATTTTAATAAGAGATTCCATTAGGAAATCAAGTTTATTAATTTGTTGATTAAGCATTATATGAAAGTCAATAGCTTCTTCTTTAGATAAGTCATTACGTGCTAACAAATCGTTGTATATTTTAATGTTAGCTAAAGGTGTTTTTACTTGATGAGAAATATGAGTGACTAATGACTGAATTTCTTGTTTAGAATGGATTGTTTCTTCTTTTTCGATATCCAATTCTTGTTTATATTTATTAATTTGATGTAATAATTTTGAGTCAATCGTTTCTTCATATTCTTTATTGCTTTGAGTTGCTGTTTTATCAAAAGTATTAAAAATATAATGTGTCAAATGATTTATTCTTGATTTGAAAGAAAAAATGTTTAGACAGTACATAAGAATACTTACTAATGAATTTAAGATGATTAAGCATTTTATTAAGATAGAATTTGTTGAAATAAAAATGATTATTGAAATAGAAAATAAAAATAAAACATATAGAGTTGCAATGATTTTATTCATCATGACACCACCTGTAACCTAGTCCATAAACAGTTTTAATATAATGGTGTTTATCATCTTCTATCTTATTTCTTAATCGAGATATATTAACAAGCAATGTATGCTCATCAACATAATTTTCATTTGAATCCCATATTTTTTCAATGATTGTTTCTTTTAAAAGTATTTGATTTTGATTTTCTAAAAATAAAGATAATAATTTAAATTCAAGAGGTGTTAATTTGGTTTCTTCATTGTTGATTACTAATTTAGATGTATTTTTATCAAAAAATAGATGGTCATCTTTGTAGAAAATGTTTTTTGTATTTCTTTTTAAAATAACATTTATTTTTTTATGAAGAATTTCAATATTAAATGGTTTTGTTACATAATCTTCTGCGCCTAAATTAAAACCATGTAAAATATCTGAATCAAGATCACAAGCAGATAAAATAAGAATGGGAATATTTAAATTCATAATTTTTATTTGTTCAATAAGATCAAAACCAGATAAATCAGGAAGATTGATATCTAAAATAATAAGATCACTATTATTTTGAGAAAATGTGTCAAGTGCTTCTTGACCACTAAAACAAGAGAGTACATGAAATTTTTCTTTTTTGAAGTAAACTGAAATTGCTTTATTTAAAGCTGTATCGTCTTCAATTAATAAAATATTATACATTTTTCATCACCTGTTAATTAATTATCTATGTTATGACATGATTGTCAACTTATAGATTAACAAAAAAGATAAAAGATATTTTCATAAATAGAATCAATTGATAATAATCTTGTTTTTATTATGATATAATTAAGTAAATAGAAAAGGTTCAAAAAGGAGGAAAAATATTATGAATAATTTTGCAGAGATTGTAAGAGTAGGCATTATTGCAGGACTTGGCGTGGTTTTAATGATTATGGCTCTTTTAATAGCAAATGGGAACTCGTTTCTAACAAAAGGAATGAACAAGAAATATACAAATGAATCTGTTAGAGATTATTGTAAGAGTAATTGTTTAGGGCAAATTATTTTTGCTTTAGGTCTTATTTTAGAGGGAATCTTTTCTAAAGGAATATTTTATTATTTAGGAGTTGGATGTTTATTTTTTGGAGCAGTACTTATGGTAGCTGTTTCTAAGAAATTAGTAAAAAGAGTATAATAGCATGAAGATGAGAAATAAAATCTCATCTTTTTTATTTGAAAAAGAATGGCTAGATGAAAAAATATAAAATTATTTTTGTAATCCATTTTTTATAAAAAACACGTAAAATCAAGGGTTTCCACGCTTCGTAGACAGATTCTCTAGATAAAATGTTGTATCTTTTAATGAAAGCTTTTAGTATGATAGTTGTAAGGAGTTGTTTATATGGATAGTAAAAAAATTGGAAAACTAATTGCAAAGAGAAGAAAAGAAAAAAGAATGACCCAAGGGGAACTGGCAGAAAGATTATCTGTTTCTAATAAGACAATTTCTAAATGGGAAACCGGTGTTTCCCAAACAAAAAGATATTAAGAAACAGCCCATGTTTACCTGCTTGCAAACAAAAGAATATTGCTACTAGACTAAGAGATACTACATAAGTGTGTTGGTATCTCTTTTTTGTTGCCGTGAAACAGCAGACTATTTCATTTCTGCTTGATTACCTTAAAACTTATTAGTCTATGGTTTGTCAAGGGCTTGTTGCGTGAGAAATGCTGAATATCACCCTTTACAAAACATAGGCTGATAAGTAACTTTTCAAAAGCAGAAAAGAAATGGCAATGCTTATAACAATATGATATAATGCAGATGAAGACAAAAAAGGAATTTGTCGAGCTGGTTAGTTCGAGATAATTTTGAGTTTGTTAAGATGTGGTGC
>ERZ773142.1566-NODE-1566-length-12227-cov-14.3791_pt1 | contig 12227 bp, 13 predicted proteins | sample MGYA00580853_ERZ773142 | MGnify/ENA primary metagenome ERZ773142 (study PRJEB29015, sample SAMEA2737862) | human gut metagenome | biome: human gut; feature: human-associated habitat; material: faeces | place: China | collected 2012 ... | reverse complement strand
TCAAGAATATTATACATTATTTATTTCTTTAAATCAATTAACTTTGGAAAGAACCTATTTATTTGGTGAACAAAAATATTTTTTTAGGAGTATAATAATGAAATATAACAGAGAATACATAGAAGAACTGCTGAAAGGCTTTCTTGAAAAAAGAATTCTTGTAAAAGGAATAATTTCAAATATGAAAGGGAACTATCCTTATTCAAAAGCAGTGATTAAGCCTCTTATGCTAAAAAACAATTTCTTTTTTCAGTTTGAACAATTTCAGAATAATAAAGCTTATCATTCAAATCTGACAACAGAAGAGAGTATAGAAAAAATGAAAGAACTTCTTGATAATTTCAAACAATTTATGATTTTTACAACAGAGGGAGATTATCAGATTTTAAAAGGAAAAAATGATTTTATAGTAAAAATAACAAAAAATTCAAGAGAGATAACATCACTTGAACATAATAAAACAAAAAATTATCTTTTAGAAGAGGGAACACCTATACCTTTTTTAATTAAACTTGGAGTTATGGGAGAAAAAGGAGAAGTTTTTAAAGATAGTTATAATAAGTTCAGACAAATTAATAAATATCTTGAATTCATTGATGATACAATAAAAGAATTAAAAAATAAAAAGCTTATAACTGATACAATAAAAGTTGTAGATTTTGGATGTGGAAAATCATATCTTACTTTTGCTCTTCATCACTATCTTAAAAATATAAAAGATATGAAATTTACAATTATAGGGCTTGATTTAAAAAAAGATGTAATGGACTACTGTAATAAAGTTGCCCGTGAACTAAATTGCGAAAATCTTGAATTCCTTACAGGAGATATAAAAGATTTTGATAAATTAAAAGATGTAGATATAATTTTCTCTCTTCATGCTTGTAATAATGCAACAGATTATGCTCTTTTAAAAGGACTTGAACTTAATGCAAAGGCTATTCTTGCTGTTCCATGTTGTCAGCATGAATTTAATCAAAAAATGAGTTCAAATAAAGAGAGTGAATTCTTTAATAAAGAAAATGCTATAGGAAAGCATGGTATACTTCTTGAAAAATTTACTTCAGTGGCAACAGATGCTTTCAGAGCTCAGGCTCTTGAGTTATGTGGATTTAAAACTCAAGTGATGGAATTTATAGATATGGAGCACACTCCTAAAAATATTCTTATAAGAGGAATAAAAGAAAAAACAAAGCCTGAATCTTTAGAAAAAAAGTATGCAGAGTATGAAACTTTTAAAAAATTCCTTGGAATAGAACCTATCCTTGATAATCTTTTAAAACCATACTTTATTATAAATAAAAAATAATATATAGAAACTTTTTTAAATAATTATATTATTTTTTTAAGATTTTCTGTTATAATAATTAAAGAAATAAAATATATTCAGAAAGGTATAAGACATATGAAACCACATATAAAAGAAATAATTGTTGTTGAAGGAAGAGATGATATTACTGCTGTTAAAGCTGCCGTAGATGCTGAAGTAGTTGCAGTAAATGGATTTTCTGTGGGAAAAAATATTGAAAAAGTAAAAGCTGCATATGAGAGAAAAGGAATAGTTGTTCTTACAGATCCTGATTTTGCTGGTCTTAAAATAAGAGACTATATCCAAAAAAGATTTCCAGAAGCTAAGCATGCTTATATAAACAGAGCCGAAGGAACTAAAAATGGAGATATTGGTGTTGAAAATGCCAGTCCAGAAGCTATAATAAAAGCTCTTGAAAAAGCAAGATGTGAATCTTCTGAAAAAAGAGAAGTTTTCAAACCTGAAATTCTTATAGAACATAGATTAACTGGATATCCAGATTCAAAAACTTTAAGAGAAAAACTTGGAAAAGTTCTTGGAATAGGATATTCTAATGGAAAACAACTTCTTTCTAAATTAAATCGTTATGATATAAGCATGGAAGAATTTTTAGAAGCTGTAAAAAAAATTAATGAAAAATAAGTATAAGAAATGCCACAGATATTATTATTCTGTGGCATTTATATTATAACTATCCATCAATATAACGAGACATTACAGTTTCAAAATCTCTTCTATTTTTTACATCATCTTTAAAAGCTAAGAAATCAGGATCTCCTGGAACAAGAGTAAGCCCTTTTGATATAGCTTCAAGTGTATGGTCTATCATATTAAGCTTGTAGTAAAGTCTTGCAAGCTGAAGCCAGCCCCACGGATAATCTGGTGCAACAGTTGTTCCATGAATAATATATGTAAGAGATTCATCAAATTTTCTAAGACACATAAGAGCATATGAATATCTTGAACACCACACTCCTGTATCAAAACCTTCATTTTCAACTTTTTTTAATATTTTTTCAGAAAGTGCAAAAGCAGAATAACTTCCGCTGTTATTAAGAGCATAAGCTTTCCATAAAGCAACACCTAAATCTTTTTCCATTTCTTCATCAGTATAATGATGTTCTTCCTGCATTTTATCAAGATATGTAAGAATATCATCAGGATATTTAAAAGTCTCAAGCTGCTTTTTTCTTTCTTCAGTAATAAGTCTGCTTATCATCTGTACCTCCTAAACTTAAGTTTACTTAGTGATGTATTTTTAAAAATATTGTTTTAATTTTTCAATTTTCACTGTTGATATTTTTGATTCAAATGTTTTTACAAGTTCTCCAAAATTACTGAATTCACGATTTGAAAAAACAATAATTTCACCATCATTCATATATATTTTAACATCTACAAACATTTTCTTTCCAATGCTGCTGTCATCAATTATTATTTCTTTTATATATTTTTTAGCATAAGTTTTAGATTTTAAGATAAATGGACGAATTATTGTAAACTCTTTCTCTGTAACAGATATAATACGATAAGTTATAAGTCTTTTAATACTTCCATAAAATCCATAGACTATTGCAAAAATAAAGAAAATAAATTTTGCAGTATTTTCATTCCATTTATCTGCCCCTATAAAAAGCAGTGACATAGCAAGGTATACTGCACAAAATCCAAGAAGCATATCACAGATAAAAGGATATTTTCTTATTTTGCTTTTCACAACATATTTCTTTTCCATAGTTCTCTCCTTAATGTAATTTATTCTCTAGGTTATTATATCACTAAAAATAAAATTTAACTATATTCCTCTATCTCAATTTATATTCTGATGAAAAACCATAGGCAGTTGAAATTACTACACCTTTTTCCTTAGTAATATCAATTCCATCTTTTTCTTTTGCTCTGCATATTACATTATATGTAGAACTTATTCCTATATATTTAAAATACAAGTCTTTTAAAATATGTCCATGATCAATCATATGATTAACGGCTTTTTTAATCATGCTATATGAAAAAATCTGACTTTTATTTACTTCAAGAATTTTATCTTCCCCAATACATATATTTATTTTTTCTGGATATGTAATATCTGGAAAACCTCTCTCTGCACATATTTCAGGAATAAAATTTATAAGTTCTTCTGCTAAATCATAATCTTTTGTCTTTTCTCCAAGTTGTACAATCATATCATCTAAATCTTTTTCTGTTTCACATTTGTCAAACATATAAGCTGCCTCAAGAACAAATTTTTCTATCTCTTCTTCATTATAAGGATATGGAATATAAGTTGAATTTTCTTGAACAGCAAAAAAGAATTGTTTCTTTGAACCAAAATTTTCAGTATTCCACTGAGAGGCATAGTCAGCAATAAGTTCTCCCAATTCTTTTATAGGCTCATCATTTATTCGGCATTCACCTGTAATTTGATTATTGTTTTTAGCAGCAAAGATTTTAATATATGATATTTTTTGATTTCCTAAATACTTAGGAATCTCATTTTCTAAAATTTTCCAAAATTCATTTGGATTCTTTGTTTCAGGTATATCACCCATTCCAACAATATTACTGCTGTACATTTTCCATTTGTGAATTCCATTGTATTCTGTTTCTATCTCTTTAAAAGATTCTCCATTCATCATAAACTTAATTCCTGACATTATTCCAAAGCAAAAACTTCCTTCTGCCATTGAAAGAGCATGTTTTCTGTCAGTCCCCATACTTGCAGAACACTCAAAAATCTCTCTATCCCATTTTTCAGAATAAAGATGATAATTTATAACTGCCATACTTTCATCTGATTTTATAACATCAGGACGAATAGAAAGAGAATACTCAGGAATAAAAAGAGTATTATCTCTTATTTCACTTTCTTCTTCTAAAAATACATCTCTCATATTTTTTAAAAGATAATAATTTAAATCTCCTAATTCAGCTTTTTTAAAATCTATATCCATCTTATCTCCTTTTATTAGACAATTTATTTATCTTTTACTATTATATCACTAACTTTTATTTTATTATAGTAACTTTAAAATTATGATTTTTTAATTCATAAATTTTAATATAAAGGAAATAAAACTTGCTAAAACAAATGTATTGTAATAAAATAAATAGATAGAGGTGTTGATGAAATGATGAAAATTAATTATGACTTAGAAATGCAAAAAATTTTAGAAAACATAAAAAAAGAAGGAGGAAGTAAACCTAAACTTCTTCTTCACTCATGTTGTGCTCCATGTTGTTCAACAGTAATTGAACTTTTAAAAGAGTACTTTGAAATAACTATTTTTTACTATAATCCAAATATTACAGAAAATGATGAATATCATAAGAGATATGAAGAAATGATTGAATATATAAAAAAGAGACATTATGATATTCCTGTAAAAGAGGGGAGATATAATCCAAAAGAAGATTTTTTTGAAAAGATTAAAGGATTAGAAGATAGAAAAGAGGGAGGAGAAAGATGTTATAAATGTTATAACCTTCGTATGCAAGAAACAGCACAAAAAGCAGCAGAAGAGGGATATGATTATTTTACTACTGCTCTTTCAATAAGCCCTATGAAAAATTCTGCATGGATAAATGAAATAGGAGAAAAGCTTGAAAAAGAATATAAAATTAAATATCTTTATGGAGATTTTAAGAAAAAAGGAAGATATGTAGAAAGTATAAAAATTTCAAAAGAATATAATCTTTATAGACAAGATTATTGTGGATGTATATTTTCAAAGCTGGAGAGAAAAGCTAATTCTCCTTTATAATCTAATAATTATAAAAAATGGAGCTGTTGTATTTTTATAAATCTGCAACAGCTCCAAGGAAATGAACAATTATTTCTCAACAGAATAGTAGCATCTTTTTGGAGAGATTATGGCTTCGTCTTTTTTTAAATCTTTAAGAGCTTTATCAACAGCTTTCTTATCTTCTCCAAGAGCTTCAGCTATTTCCCCACCCTTCATAGGTTCTGATTTTTTTAATAAGTCAACTATTTTATCTTTTAATTCCATTTTAATGCCTCCTGATAATTTAGTGTTTTAGTATTTTTCTATATTATATAATTTTTAATATAAGAAATCAATATTGATTTGTAATGATTGTAAAATAATTTTTTAAAGTATAAAGGGGGAATATGAATAATAAAAATAATAATGACAGGTTTTATTCTTTAAATAATTATTTAAAAGAAACTTTTGGTCATAAGATATATAAAGTTTCTCTTGATGGAGGATTTACATGTCCAAACAGAGATGGAACTATATCTTCAAAAGGTTGTCTTTTTTGCAGTGACAGAGGAAGTGGAGAATTTACTGGAGAGAGAGGAAATTCTATAACAAAACAGATAGAAGAACAACTTGAATTTATTTCTGGTAAAAATGAAAATAATAATGTAATAGCTTATTTTCAAAATTTTACAAATACTTATGCCCCTATAGAATATTTAAAAAAAATATATTACGAAGCATTATCTCATGAAAAAGTTATGGGAATTGCTATTGCTACAAGGCCCGATTGTTTAAATGATGAAGTTTTAAACCTCTTATCAGAAATCAACAATAAATTTTTTCTTTGGATAGAACTTGGATTACAAACTGCAAAAAGTAATACAGCAGAGATTATAAACAGGGGATATAAGACTTCATGCTATATTGAAGCTTGTGAAAAATTAAACAGCAGAAATATAAAATTTGTAACACATATGATAGTGGGACTTCCTTTTGAAACAAAAGAAGATATTATTAATACAGCCCAGCTTATAAATAATGTAAATTCATGGGGAATTAAAATTCATCTTCTTTATATATTAAAAAATAGTCCTCTTGAAAAATATTATAATGAATATAAGTTTAAAGTTTTTGAAAAAGATGAATACACAGATATTGTTACAGAAATTATATCAATATTAAATCCTAATATAGTCATTCACAGACTTACAGGAGATGCTAAAAAAGAAGATCTTTTTCTGCCTTTATGGAGTGCAGATAAAAGAGGGGTTTTAAATGATATTCAAAAAAAATTAAAATCAAGAAACATATATCAAGGGAAGGAGTATAAATAAATGAGTGTAATATCAAAAATTAAAGAAATGCACAATGAAATGACAGCTAAAGAAAAGAAAATAAGTAAATATATTCTTCAGCATCTTGATAAAATTGTATATATGAATACTTATCAGATTGCTGATAAATGTAAAGTAAGTCAGGCATCTGTTGTAAGGTTTGCAAAAAAATTAGGATATTCTGGTTTTCCTGAATTTAAAATCTCTTTTGGAAGAGATATGGGGAGAAGAGATGTAGAAGACAAAGTAAATTTCATTTATGATGATATTCATGAAACAGATGGACTGGAAGATCTTGTAAAAAAAATTGCTTATGCAAATAGCAATATAATTCAAGATACATATTCTATTCTTGATGTAAATAGCATCAGACAGGCAATTGATGTATTAAAAAGTGCAAGAAAAATTTTTATACTTGGAGCAGGTTATTCAGGAATAGTTGCTAAAGACTTTCATTATAAACTTGGAGAATTAGGAATGAATTCCACATGTGAGTCTGATTATCATATTCTTCTTGCTAGTATTTCCACTCTTAATGAAAATGATGCTGTATTTGTAATTTCACAAGGAGGAAAGACTCTTGATATTTATAATCTTGTAAAGGAAGCTAAAAAAAGAAAAGCAAAAATAATTTCTGTTACACAGATGTCCTCAAATCCTATAAGAGATCTTGCTGATATCAAAATAAGCACAATAGTTGAAAAAAATAATTTTCGTTCAACTGCTCTTTCTTCAAGAATTGCACAACTTACAATTATAGATATAATCTATGTTGCTCTTATAACTGAAAACAAACAGCTTGCTGAAAAATATATAGGAGATGCTATAAAACTTGTAAGTGACTTTAAAATGTAGAATGTAAATATAAAACAGCTATATCTTGAGACATTCAGACTAATGAATTAATTTTGAAAAAATAATTCAAATTTTATTTAAAAATTTGTATTTTTATTTCTTTTTTGGTTGATTTTTTATGAATAAAGTGTTATTCTATTTATGTAAGGAATGTATAAATGTTTTTAGGAGGATAAAATGAGATTAGTAATAACAGATAAAAATTTTTGTGACTGGGCTGCTGTACATGTAGCAAGAAGAATATTGGAAGCTAAACCTACAAAAGAAAAACCTTTTGTTTTAGGACTTCCTACTGGAGGAACTCCTGTTAATATGTACAAGAGATTAGTCCAATTCTATAAAGATGGCATCTTATCTTTTGAAAATGTTGTAACTTTCAACATGGACGAATATGTAGGGCTTGAACCAAGCAATGAGCAAAGTTATTACAATTATATGCATACAAACCTTTTTGATCATGTGGATATTAAACCTGAAAATATCAATATGCTTAATGGAATGGCAACAGATTATAAAGCTGAATGCCAAAGATATGAAGATAAAATAAAATCTTATGGAGGAATAAACTTATTTGTTGGAGGAATTGGACCAGACGGACACATTGCTTTCAATGAACCAGGTTCATCTTTAAGTTCAAGAACAAGAGATAAAGAACTTACTCATGATACTATAATAGCAAACTCAAGATTTTTTGGAGGAGATATAACTAAAGTTCCAAAACTTGCTCTTACTGTTGGAGTAGGAACTGTAATGGATGCAGATGAAGTTTTAATTCTTGTAAATGGAGCAGGAAAAGCAAGAGCTCTTCAACATGCAGTAGAAGAGGGAGTAAATCATATGTGGACAATATCAGCTCTTCAAATGCATAGAAATGGAATTATTGTTTCTGATGAAGATGCAACTTTAGAATTAAAAGTTGGTACTTACAGATACTTTAAAGACATTGAACAAAATAATCTTGATACAGATAAAATGATAGCAGATTTATATGCTGAATATAAAAAATAAAATATAAAAAAGAGGGAGATTTCAAAAATGAAGTCTCCCTTATTTGTTATTTTATTAAATCAAGTTCATAAAAAATCATTGGAAGTTCTTTTTCCCATGAAGCTTCAGTATGTTCTCCTTCAATTATAAGATGTGGGAAAACTTGAGCACCTTTTGAAGAAAAAATTCTTGCCATAGCAAGATTTTTCTCTGTTCCTATAGCAAGTTCTTTTGAACCTCTGAACTCCTTTCTTCCCCAACTTATATATATTTTAGTATCAGGATTAAATTGTGATTTTGATATTTCATTTGCAAGTCTTCCAAAAACATGGTCATAAAAAGGAGATACACAGGCTGCTTTTGAAAATATATCAGATCTTACCCCAACTGCATAAACAGACATAAGTCCCCCCATAGAACTACCACCTATTCCTGTATATTTTCTTTCAGAAAGAGTTGGATATTTTTCATCTATATAGGGTTTTAATATATCTGCAATCCAATCAACAGTAATTTTACCAAGTCCTTCTATAAATCCAAATCTTTTATCAGTAAATGAATAAGGAGAAAATTCACAAAGCCTCATATTTCCTTCATGATTACATTCAAGACCTACAATGATTATCTTTCCCTCTGCTTTATCAAGAAAATTTTTTATTCCCCATGATTTCCCATAAGTAGCATCTTCATCAAAAAAAAGATTATGTCCATCAAACATATATAAAACAGGAAATCTTTCTCCTTTTTTAATTTCATCAGGAATATAGATATGAAGCATTCTTGAAAGATTAAAAGGTTCTATAAAAATTTCTTCTTTTATTATCATTTTAAACTCCTTAGATAAAATATCAGTACAATAAAATTATAACATATGTTTAAGGAAATATGGAAGCTGAACTTTCCACCAAGGCCAGTCATGATCAACATCATGCCCCCAATAGTCAATCCATGCAGGAACTTGAAGTTTTTCTAATATTCCTTTTATCTTATTTGTATCTTCAATACATTCATTTTCCCATTTTCCTTGCCCTACACAAATTACTATTTCAGAGTGTCTATACATATTAAGATAATAATGTTCCCAAGGAATATTTTTTAAATAATCAACAGGTGAGTTATCGTATATCAGGCTGTCATTATAATTTGGAAAAAAGAATCTTGCGTCATATAGTCCACTAAGAGCTATAAGATTATCAAAAATATCAGGACGGCGGAAAAAGAAATTAGCAGAATGATAAGCTCCCATACTGCATCCTGTTGTCATAAATTTTCCGTGATAATCTTCGTGAGCAGTTTGATTATGAATATATCTAAATTTTGGAATTGCTTCATTTACTATATAATTAAACCATCTTTCGTGTTGTACTATTCTTTCGTGATAATCTCCATCTTTTTTTGACCAACTCTCAAGGTCTATGCTATCAACACAGAAAAGCTGAAGTTTTCCTTGCTCTATAAATTCAGCAACAGCATCTATCATTCCAAAATTATAAAAATCAAAGAAGCGTCCATCTTGTGCAGGAAAAACAACACAAGGTTTTCCACTATGTCCGTAAACCATAAATTCCATATCTCTCCCTAGAGAGTGGCTGTATTCCTTATAATATGCAGTATGCATTTTAAAATCCCCCCTGTAAGATTATATAAGCAGTTATTATTAATATTTTTTCAAATACATATTACCAAGTTCAAAACATTCATCTAGTGTTTTAAATCTTGCAATAATCATATCATTTCCCATAGCAGCAGACATAATATCTGGCATTCTTTCTTTCATAACTATGCTGTCTTTGTATTTTTCAATAACTTCTTCTTGTGAGAAAACATAATTATGCATATCTCTTCTTGCAAGACAAACACAATGGTAAGGTCTTGAATTTTTATCAAAATTTCCTTTGTCAGTTGTAACCATATCAGCCCAGATTTGATAAACATCAATATCATTAGCAAAATTCATCATATCAGGAGTAAATCCTCCTGGAGGACGCATATTTACTTCAAGACCTACAATATCTCCCTTATTTCCAAGTCCTTTTTTATCTTCAAGAAGTCTAAAAAATTCACAGTGGAAAAAACGGCTGTTAGTATCAAATGATTTTACAGTTTTTCTTCCTGCAATTTTTAAATCTTCAGGTATTTCTCTATATGAATAGTAAATAAGATCTATCTGATTATTTACAAGATCCATTACAGGAACAGGATAAGCATGGGCAGTTTCAAATATTATATCTTTTTTGCTGTCAGCTATTCCATCGTAAGATAAAAGTTCTCCGTTTATAAATTCTTCCATTATATATTCTACATTTTTATCATGTGTAGCATAGAAATACTTCATTTCTTCATCATTAGAAAGTTTATATGTTGCCGCAGCTCCAACTCCATTATTTGGTTTTACTACAACAGGATATCCTACTTCATCTATAAATTTTTTACCATCTTCATAATATGGAGTCACTATATGATAACGAGCTGTCAGAACTCCAGCTTTTTTATAAAATTCTTTCATCTGACTTTTATATTTTATTCCTCCGATTCTATCTTCTTTTAGTCCTGTATTAATATTAAAATCAGTACGAAGTTTTGCATCTCTTAAAAGCCAGTATTCATTATTTGATTCCAGCCAATCAATACGACCATATTTAAAAGTAAAGTATGCACAAGCACGGTAAACCTCATCATAATTTTCAAGAGATGATACTTTATAATATTCATTTAAGACATTTTTAAGTTCAGTGCTTAAATTATCATATTCTTCATCTCCTATTGCTAGAGTATTTACACCATTATTTTTAAGTCCCCTACAAAAATTCCAATAATTTTTTGGAAAATTTGGTGATATAAATACAAAATTCATAAACCCTCACCCCTATTTCACATAAAAATATTACACTAATAATAGCACAATCCAAATTCATAATCAATAGTTTTACTTTATAAACTATAGCTTTAGGTCAATATATGACATTCTAATTTTTTCTATTTTCTGATTTTTCAAAGATAAAAATATTAAAATAAAGATTCTTATTTTCCGATATATTTTTTAAATTATGCATATCTATGAAAAAAATTATTTCATAAAAGCTGAAAGAAACAACTTTTTCATTGTAAAATGATTTTTAAAATGCTATCATTAAGATATAGCAAATTATTAAGGAGGTAATAAATTATGAACGCTAAAAAAATTATTGTTCCTTTTTTATTGATTTCATCTATAGCTTTTGCAGATGTTCAGGTGGAATCTATAAAGAAAGAAAAAACAAGTAAGGATTTTTCTTATAACCTTACAGTTCCACAATTTAAATTTGATGGTCAACCTATGACTGATTTAAACGGAGCATTTACAAATGAAATACTTACAGCTGTAAGAAAAGCAGAGTTTGAAGGGGCTGAACTTAAAAAAACAGGTTCTGTTGCTAAAGCAGAAGCAGTTATTAGTTTTAAAGAGTATAAAAATAGCTTTGGAGTTACTTCTGTTGTTACAAACAATTATTCTTACGGTGGTGGAGCTAACGGAGAAACTGTTTTAAGTAGTTATAACATTGATAATTCAACAGGTAAAATTTTGACTTTTGATGATGTTTTTATAAGAAGTGCAAAAGAATCTATAGAAAAAGGAATATTACAAGCTATAAAAAATAATAAGTCAGGAAAATATTTTGAAAATACTTTAGGAGTAAATCTTGATAACTCAATTATGTTTTTTGATGGTGACTATGTATATTTCCAATTCCAACAATATACAATAGGGCCTCGTTCTTCAGGAAATCCTGCTTTTAAATATAACAAAGAAATATTAAAACCATTTTTTAAATACGAATTTAACAAATAAATTAAAATTTCAAAATAATTTTTAATAGGACTTTTATTAAAAGAAGAAAAATACAGGGCTGTATATTTGGAATTATTTATAAATTTTTCATATTTTCTCTGAAAATTTTATTTTATAATCTCATACAGCCCTGTAAATTTTTAGCAAAAAAATAGTCCTATTATAAAAAATATTTAAATAGAAATATA
>ERZ773142.1563-NODE-1563-length-12238-cov-3.30214_pt1 | contig 12238 bp, 17 predicted proteins | sample MGYA00580853_ERZ773142 | MGnify/ENA primary metagenome ERZ773142 (study PRJEB29015, sample SAMEA2737862) | human gut metagenome | biome: human gut; feature: human-associated habitat; material: faeces | place: China | collected 2012 ... | reverse complement strand
AACTTGGTCAGCCGCCGAATCTCGCCCAGCACCACTTCTTCCAGAAAGTCTACCCGGATGTAGTGGGTGGATTGACAGGTGCCGCGGTTGCCCTTGTAGTTGGAGCAGTTTCTGACGCAGGTTTCTTTTCTGGCGCTCTGCGCCTTCGTCAACCGTCTGGGTCATGGTGCAGGGACCCTTCTGGTCCGCCTGTCGATGGCTTACATCATGAGCATCCAGCCCAACGCCAGCCTGACCATGACCGGTCTGGCCGCGCCCACTTCTACCGCTGTGGGCATCGTGCTGAATGTCTGCTTCTTCCTCTATCTTGAGAGGAAAGAGAAAAATCCGAAGGTGTAAAAGGAAACCGGCTGGTGTGAATGACATCAGCCGGCTTTTGCTATGGTCTGGCAAAACAAAAAGCCCAGCGTATTTTCGTACGCTGAGCATTTTTGGTGGGCGCGGGTGGATTCGAACAACTTGCATTCACGCACACCTATACTGGCGAACTGAAAAATCATAGGAGACAAGCCACTTTTCACTCCACACAGGATTCATTGAAGCAACAGTGCGCATAATTCTGCGCCTAGAAGTGGGTTTGAGAGTGGGTTATTTTTGCTTTGGGGAATACTCTGCCAACGCGGCAGATACCGCCAGCGCTGCAGCATCAGCGCGGCCCTCGACGGCGTGGCTGTACCAGCCATAAGTATCCATACTTCGGCTGTGACCAACCATGCGGCGGAGTTGGGCAGGGGACACAGTGTCTTCAATCATGCTTACGAAGGTGTGCCGCAGCTCGTACAGACTGATGGGCGGATCGATGCCATTACAGCGTTGGTAGAATCTCCAGTAGTTGTATAGGCTCTGCTCGTTGTCCAGCAAGAACACCGGATCATCATAGCGCAAGGGGCGCTCCTCTTCGAAGGTGCGCTGTTGGAGCTGAGCTTTGAGTTCTGCCGCCGCCAGCGGATGCAGGATGACCACCCGCAGGGCATTTTCGTTTTTTCCGCTGGTTTCCTCGTTCAGGGTGTTGATGGCCCGGGAAAGGTGCAGCCGGTTGCCGTCCACATCGCCCACGCGGAGGCCCAGCAGCTCGCCGGGGCGCAGGCCGGTCATTACAGCCAGACGATAGGCGTGGATGTTTTCATCGGCCTCCACTTTTCCACGGATGACGCGGGTGTCGGTGGAAAGCAGTATCCGCAGCGAATCGGGCTGTAGGATCCTTTTCCCTTTGTTTCGCGCCCCCTTCGGGACAACAACTTCATCCTCGGGCCGCAGGGACGTGTACTGGTGCTGCCGTGCCCACTTGACGAAGGCCATCTCGACGCTTCGGATACCTTGCAGCGTTTTCTTTGAGAGATTGCCCTTGCTCTTACGTTTATTGTTCGGATTCAAGCAGCCCTCTTTGTAGGCACGGTTCAGGACGTCTTGCAGCATACCGGCGCTCAGATCGCCGATACGGCGAACGCCGATGACCGGCAGTATGTAGTTCCGGCCAAACTTCTCGACCTGCTCCACATAGCTGCTGCCTGCTGTGGCCTTTACCGAGATAAGGAACTCTTCCCACAGCTCAGAGCAGCGCTTGGTGGTGCTGCTGATTCCTTCGTCCAGCCACAGATCGGCCTTGCGATTTGCTTCTCGCTGGCCGGTGCGGCCGGGCTTCGAGCTGGTGAAGGTTCGGCGCACGCCGTCCTTCTGCACCTTGATCTGCCAGCGCTGCTGCTTTTCCAGCCAAACGGCGGTATTGACTCGCTTTCCCATAAAAATACACCTCCATATGGGTACACTTTGACAAGCCCGCCCGGAGGTGGTACAATACAGTTGTCTAGGCTGGTATTGTTCCTCGTGAGCAAGCCATTCTTCAAACTCCTCCGGTGTTGGTAGCACCGGGGGAGTTTTTTGTATATTCAATCAACAAGACGGTTGACTCAGTTGTTTTTACGATAGGTGACCTCAAGTCCAGTGTTGGGAGAGTAAGTCCATGTGACGGTCAGACGGTCAAAAGACTCCTTCTGACGGCCATCCAGCGCTTTTGTGCTGACCATCTCCTCATAAAGCCAGTCCGGCAGGCCATAAATTTGGTTTGCGAGTTTGATTTCTCTCAAGACAACATCCGTGAAAAGAAAACTATCCTTAAAATTATACGGATTCGTATCGAACGTGATATAAGAACCGTCATTCGCAACGGTAAGTGCGCTGTCATCAAAGACATCATAGATAGTCTGGAAGTCAAGGGAATCCGCATTTGCTTTCAGCACTGGCACGAGCAACTCATCCAGCAAGGTGGAGACCTTCTTGCCTTTCTCATCAAACGTAATCTGCGTGCGAATCTTGATAACCGGAGAGCCATCATCTGCCGCACGCTGATAGGCACCATTCAGTGTAAGGCTCTGGCCCGCAAACGTAGCTCTGTAATACTCGTACAGATTTTCTTTGACCGCCGCATAGAAGCGCTGGCCTTCTGCAGACACGACAGAGAAACACTTATAATTCACGTCCTTGTCTGTATAAGTATAGAAGTAGTCGAAATCCGTCTGGCCGGAAAACTCCACATCCCGCCCCACTTTGTACTCGGTGTCGGCAAACACCGTCACTGCACACGCAAGGCACAGCACCACGGTCAGCATCAAAGAGACAATCTTTTTCATGGTTTTCCCTCCTCATTGTAAAAAGCTCAATTTTTGTTCGATTTTTGCTCAAGTATTTGTTCTTGCGTGAAACACTACTTGGTTGTATAATATAGGCAAATAAAACAACGTGTTGCGGGAGGCAAGCAGACAATGACACGTCAAGACTACATCGATGCTATTATGCGACTGCTTGAGAAAGCGGATTTTCGCAAGCTGCGGCTTGTGTGGATATACGCAAGCCGCCTGATCAGCTGACATATCGCATCCTTTGAGCACCTACGGGTGCTCTTTTTTTTGTGTCAATTTTTCGGCCATGTGTTCCAGCAGCTTCCAATCGGCGGGGCTGAGGTCGGCCAGCATCTCGACAAAGCGCCTTCGGAAATTGTCATCGTCATCCCGGGTCAGGTCGCCAAGGAACGCGGCGATTTTGTCCGATCGGGCATCTGCCGCCATCATCTCACCTTCACCGGTGCGCAGCCATTCCTCGCGGACGCCGAAAAGATTACTTATAAGAGAAAGTAGCTTATCAGATGCTTCCGTACGTTCCAGTTCAATATTCGCAATCGCTCCACGAGTATCAAACCCAAGCTTATGAGCAAATTCCTCCTGAGACAGTCCATTTTCTTTGCGAACTTCTTTCACTCGTTCTCCGACAGTCATTTTGTTCGCCTCCTTTCGTTCTGATGTTAGTATACGCTTTTGATTTTGTGCTGTCAACACAAAAAATGAAGATTTTTGCATATTATGTGTTGACAATCCATTTTCCTTGCAGTAAAATGAAGTCACAGCACAAAGCTTGAAAACAGTTTTGAGGCTGCAACACAATCTCAGCGAAAGGAGGTGAAGAGGATGGACAGTAACAAAAAGCCCAGCGAGCTGTCGGAAGCGGAACGCTGGGCAAAGATGGAAAACGAGATTCAGGAGCTCAAGCGGAGCAGGTCAATCCTTTGTGTCTCCAACTTCGTTCAGAGTCTTCTCCTCTGGCGAATCATCGGACAAATCAACCAAATCCGTGAGCTTTTGACTCTCTTGGTCAGATTCGATGCTTTGGTCAGTCAACATCTCCAATGCTTGAGCGATTCTCTCGTAAACCTCTTCCGTGATTTCGAGATGTTCCTCAGCACGTTGACGAAATTCTTCTGAACGCTTAAATTCTTGTTCTTGCAAATCGAGCATTTCCTCCTGATTTGCAAGAACCGTAGTGTTTGCGGCTTCTTGACGTTGTTGATTCTCGTCCGGCAGGCATTCTTTTACAAATCCCAGAATGCAGATGATAAATGTAATAATTTCCATCACTGTTTTCCACGAGATTCTGCTCTCAGACTGCTTTGCCGATTGAATTTTTTCTTCGATTGCCTCAGCTGCTTCTTCAGGAAGATATGGCGTTACTTCATCAACTGCCGCTCTGGCAGTCTCAACTGAAATGGTCGCATTCTCCTGAATCGCATACAGAGCTTTCTGATAGACTCTCTTCAATTCTTCAGAATACCTGATGTTCAGCATTGATACAGCTTCAGAAATCGAGTTGCGCATGGACTCAAAAGTATCTCGATTCATCGAAACGACCATTTCATTTACAGCTGTTCGGATGTCAGTAACAAGCTGCTCTGTAGACAAGCTTTTGCTCAAATCCTTTGTTATGTGTTCCACCTGCAAGGCAATCATCTTTTCCGACTCATTCATTTTATCACCTCCTTTCTGCTCAAGTATACCGCAGAAGGGAGCCACCCACAAGGAGGCACAAAATCACATGAACGACTTACAGATCTTCTCCAACCCCGAGTTTGGGCAGGTACGCACCGTCGAGCTTGACGGCCATCCGTGGCTCGTCGGCAAGGACGTCGCTGAGGCGCTGGGGTACAAAAATCCCGGCAAAGCCATCATCGCCCACGTCGATGAGGAGGACAAGCGTCTTGAGATGCTGTCGCAGGGGGCAGATTCCCAAAATGGGAATGTGTCCCCCTCATCCAAGACCGCCCTCATCAACGAGTCCGGCCTTTACAGTCTGATTCTGAGCAGCAAGATGCCGAAGGCCAAAGCTTTCAAGCACTGAGAAAAAGGAGTGATTTTTTATGAAGAAGTCTGCACTTAACCCCGCCGCCTACGGCTTGACCGTGGACGAAGCCACCCGGCTCGTCCGCCTCCACGATATGTGCGCAGGCATGGCCCCGGAAGACTTTGATCAGATGGAGACTGCCGCCCGCAGCATCAACCTGGTTAACAGCCTCAAGAAGATGGACAGCCGTCCCGGCGGCGCAGCGTGAGAGGGGAGGGCAGCACGATGAAGAAACCTTACCTCAAGCTCCGCCGCCTCATTGAAGACGAAGGGCTGGAGCAGCAGGAGCTGGCTGTGTTGGCGGGTATCTGTGACCGTACACTGAGCAAGCGCCTGAACGCGCCGGAAGACAGCGGTTGCTGGCTTCCGAGGGAAATTACTGCTATCTGTCAGGTGCTCCATATCCCGCAAGAGAAAATCGGGGAGTATTTCTTCCCGCAAATTGCAAAGGAGGCATCCGCATGAAATCTTATACCCTCGCCTCTGAGCGAACTGTAGCACCCACTGGGTGCGCATATGTCGCGCCGCTGTTTTGGATGCATTGGTTTCGTTGGACTGACAGCCGAGCATCTGGCGACTACCAGCTGGGCGCACGGGTCAAGGACGAAAACCACACAGGCTTACAAATTTTTGCCGACGGTGAGTGGCATCCAGTCAAGGCGTTTACATCTGATTTGTGCGAGCCGTGGGAAACCTGCGAATCCGAAAACATTTTGGGAGAGGAGATTACGGAATGAAACTTGAAAGCGAATACCTTTTGCACACCGCCGTCATGCTGACGCATTCTGCATCCGATGGCGTGAGTTCGGCTAATTCCGTCAACAAATACGGTGGGACACCCGAGGCCATTGATAATGCCCGCAAAGAGCTTCAGGAGGCCAACGACAAAATCAGCCATGTCGAAGCGCTTCTTGGAATGATTGCTAGTTTGGAGGGAGTGGGTTTATGAGAATCAAATCTGGCGTTTTTTACTGGCTGGCGGTGGCCTGCGGGGCAGTGGGGCTGCTGTATGGTCTGGGCTTTGCCGGGGCCGCCGAGGCGCTGGGTGTCATCTCCGACACCGACTTCATCACCGCGATGGTGCTGCTGTTGCTGGCGCTGTTCTTTGCCCGGCTGGGCGACCATGCCGCAGAGCGCGAAGTGCAGCGCCGCAGGTACATCGACCGCCGCCACGCCCGCACCGAAGAGCCGGAGTACCGGCAGGACCGGAGGGACGCATGAACGCAAAAAAGCCCGCTGGTGCTGGAACACCGGCGAGCCTGCAAAGGGATGATGGTTTGAACCTTCATCACCCCGAAGAATAACACACTTTGGAGGTTTTTACAAGAGATGAAAGGTATTCTTATCGAGCCGGGCAAAGACCCGGTCGTGACCACCCTGCCGGACACGCTGCAGGGCATGGAAGCGCTTTTGCAGTGTCCCTGCGAGCAGAAAGTTCTGCCCCGCACCCCGGCGGTGCTGGTGTACGCCATCTACGGCAAGGGTCTGAACCGTACTTATCGCGGCCAGCCCATCTATGGCACTATCCTCTGCTACGGCTGGCGGAATAACCGCTTCCAGCCCCTGAGCAAAGACCTGCAGGCCGAGATGCTGGACCGCCTGAAGGACACGGAGGTGAGAGTGTGACTACCTATATCTGCAAGTGTGGGCAGAGAGTGCAGAAATCCAGCAACGCCGACAATACCGGCAATCGTCTGGAAGGTTATGGCCCGGGCCATGAATGCTATGGCTGTCCCTACGCCATGCCGTGGGGCGGCAACAAGTGGGACAAGGCTGCCAAGCGTTTCGTGCAGGATATTAAGGGCTACGAATGTCGGACGAGCAGAACGCTCTCATATGACTCCCACTTTATCGGCTCGACCAAAGACAAATGCACCTGCTCTGTGGTCAGCCTGGATTTCGGCTTCCTGGAACAGATCAGTGCATGGGTCAAAGATACTTTCCCTCTGGGCGAACTCACTGGCGGCTTTTCTCAAGACGAGATTCGCCCCACTGATTACTCCCACAATGGCCGCTACTGCTGTACATTCGTCTGCGCTTCCAACAAAAAGGGCATTGCTGCCAAGGCAGCTTTGTTCGCCCGATTTTTTGATCCGGATGGAAGCCGCAAGGACATGACCCCACAGCAGGAAATGGAAAAAATCCTGGCTGACATCAGAAAATGCACACAAGAGCCCCCGGCGGCGGAGGATGCGGCCGTGGCTGCGCTGCCCCCTGCAGAGGCTGCCGCACCGGGGTTTGACTTCGGCGCAGACGCTCAGACCAACGCTCTGCTGCTGCAGGACGCTCAGACCTTTATCACCGGCAACATGGCCCGCATCATGGCCGCAAAACACGCCCACGACCTTACCGCCAACCACTATAAAGGCAGTTGGGGCAGGTGGTGCGCTGCCGTCGGTATCAGCCGGGACACCGGCGACAATATGGTGAGAGTTGCCGAACAGTTCGGCAACATCGAAATCGAGGGCAAGCCCATTCTGGATGTCCAGCCCTTGAAGCTGCTTTACGCTGCCGCCAAGCCCTCCACCCCGCAGGAGATCAAAGAGGCAGTTTTCTCCGGAGATATTACTACTTATAAAGAATATCAGGACGTCATGGCTCAGCTCAAGGCCGAACAGGAGCGGGCCGCTGCCGCCGAAGCCCGGGAAGAGGAAGCATGGAAGATGCAGACCAAGGCCGAGCAGCGTGCCAAAACCGCCGAGAGCCAGCTGGAAGGCTCCCGTCAGGTGGCCGAAGCGGCCAAGCGCCGGGCCGACAAGTGGCAGGCCGAGGCTGAAGCCGCCCGGAAGCAGCCCATCGTGGGAATCGTGGACAAGGACGAAGTCGCCCGGCAGGCAAAAGAGATGGCTGACGGCATGACAGCCGACCTCAAGGCTCAGCTCGACCAGACGGCGGCTAATGCTGAGGCCGATGCCCGCGACGCCTACGACAGCATCCTTCTGGCCGGCCGCTCCATCACAAATCTCGCGCAGTCCATAAAGCCGCTGTTCGGCAAGCTGCCGGGTGAACAGCGGGAAAACGCGATCGATCAGTTCGTACGCACATTAGGACAGATTCAAGGGGAGGTATCCAGATGTCTGTAAAGATCACGGCCCTCGAGGCCGAAAACGTCAAGCGCATCAAGGCCGTTGCGCTCACTCCTGCGCCCACCGGCCTCACCCTCGTGGGCGGCAACAACAATCAGGGCAAGACCAGCGTTCTCGACGCGCTGGCATGGGCGCTTGGCGGCGAAAAATTCCGCCCGAACGCCGCCCAGCGGGATGGTGCCGTCGCTCCCGCCCACCTCCGCGTCACTCTCTCCAACGGGGTCGTCGTGGAGCGCAAGGGCAAGAACAGCAGCCTCACTGTCACCGACCCCACTGGGCGGCGGAGCGGCCAACAGCTGCTCAACGCTTTCGTGGAGCCGCTGGCCCTCGACCTGCCCCGCTTCATGGAGGCCAGCGACAAGGAGAAGGCCGACATCCTGCTCCGCATCATCGGCATCGGCAGTGAGCTGCACATCCGGGACATGGAGATCAAGGCGCTGTATGATAAGCGCACCTTTACCGGCCAGCTGGCCAGCCAGAAGAAAGCCTTTGCCGAGGAGCTTATCTCCTACCCCGATGCTCCCGAACAGCCTCTCAGCGCCTCTGACCTTATCCGCCAGCAGCAGGATATTCTGGCCCGGAACGGGGAGAATCAGCGCAAGCGCAGCCAGCTTGCTCAGCTGGAAGCCAAGAGCCGCACCCTTGCACAGCGCCGGGAGCAGCTGGAAGCAGAGCTTGCACATCTGACGGAAGAGCAGGCCGCGCTGACCACTGACCTCTACGCCGCCCGGAAATCTGCCGAAGACCTTCAGAACGAATCCACTGCCGAACTGGAAGCCTCTATCCAGAGCATCGAGGAAACGAACCGGAAAGTCCGGGCCAACCTCGAAAAAGCCCGCGCCGAGGACGAAGCCGCCAAGTACGCCAGCGACTACGACAAGCTTACGGATGCCATCGAGCAGAAGCGCAAAGAGCGTCTGGCCCTACTGAACGGTGCCGACCTGCCCCTGCCGGAGCTGAGTGTGGAGGACGGCGCTCTTACTTATAAAGGCAAGCGCTGGCGGGATATGTCCGGCAGCGACCAGCTCCGGGTGGCTGCGGCCATCGTCCGGCGGCTCAACCCGGACTGCGGCTTCGTCCTGCTGGACAAGCTGGAGCAGATGGACATGACCACGCTGGAAGAGTTCGGCCACTGGCTCGAAGCGGAGGGTCTGCAGGCCATCGCCACCCGCGTCTCCACCGGCAGCGAGTGCCAGATCATCATTGAGGACGGCATGGTCAAGGGTGCTGACCTGCCTGTCCTGTCCGCCGCACCCGCTCAAACCAAAACATGGACGAAAGGAGCTTTCTGATGAGCAAATATTCCATTACTACCGGCATCCTGAACACCCCGGTCAAGGTCGTACTGTACGGCCCCGAGGGCATCGGCAAGAGCACATTTGCCTCTCACTTCCCGGACCCCGTTTTCATCGACACCGAGGGCGGCACCAAGCGGCTCAATGTTGCCCGCCTGCCCCAGCCCACCAGCTGGGCCATGCTGCTGGACGAGGTGCGGGCCGTCACCCGGGGCGAAGTTTCCTGCGGTACGCTGGTCATCGACACCGCCGACTGGGCCGAGCGTCTGGCCATCGACGCCATCTGCGCCAAAGCCAAGGTGGACGGCCTCGAGGGCTTCGGCTACGGCAAGGGTTACACCTACGTAAAGGAGGAGTTCGGCAGGCTTCTCGACGCCCTCGAGGAGGTGCTGAACAGCGGCCACCATGTGCTGATCCTCGCCCACGCGGCCATCACCAAGTTCGAGCAGCCGGACGCGGCGGGCAGTTATGACCGCTGGACCATGAAGACCACCAAGCAGACTGAGCCCCTCCTGCGGGAGTGGTGCGATATGCTCCTCTTCGCCAACTACCAGACCATCGTAGAAAAGAGCGGCAGCGGCCCCAACGCCAAGAACAAAGCCACCGGCGGCAAACGGGTGCTCTACACCACCCACCACGCCTGCTGGGACGCCAAGAACCGCTTCGGCCTGCCGGATGAAGTCCCCTTCGACTACGCCAGCATCGCCCACTGCATCACCGGTCCGGCCTCTGCGCCGCCTGCCGCCCCGAAGCCCGCAGCACCCGCCGAAAAGGACATTCTTCCCCCTCCCAGCGCACCGGCACCGCAGCCCAAGCCTCAGCCGGAATCGCCCCGGGAGACTGTTCCCGAAGCCCTGCTGACGCCCGACCTCATGGCGCTGGGCGTCCCCGAAAAGCTGGCCGCGCTGATGAGTGCCAACAACGTCACCCCCGAAGAATTGCAGTTCGTTGTGGGCAAGCGGGGCTATTTCCCGGAAGATATGCCCATCAGGGACTATCCCGCCGACTTTGTGGAGGGCTGTCTTGTGGCCGCATGGCCGCAGGTGCTTCAGATGGTGCTGGACAACCGGGACCTGCCGTTTTAACCTCTCAGTCTGCTTCGCAGCCAGCTCCCCTACCGAGGGGAGCCTCTGGCGAAGAGATTAGGCCTTACGAAATGCCAAGGCCTCTCCTCGATAGGAGAGGTGGCATCGCGCAGCGATGACGGAGAGGTTTACTATTATAAAGGAGAATACTTATGACTGACATGAATACCACTACCGACCGCGCTCTTGGCTGGGACGACGAATTTACCAACGTCTCGCAGGACTTCGTGCTCCTGCCCGAGGGCGAATACTACTTCGAAGTGACCGGGATGGAGCGCGCCCGCTTCGAGGGCAGCGCCAAGCTGCCGCCCTGCTCCATGGCAAAGCTGACGCTGAAGATCTTCGGCGGCGCTCTGGGCGATACCACCGTCACCCACCGCCTCTACCTCCACACCAAGACCCAGGGCCTGCTGGGCGCGTTCTTCGAGAGCATCGGCCAGTGCAGGAAGGGTGACACCTTCCGCCCCCGCTGGAACGAGGTCGTCGGCGCCAAAGGCCGCTGCAAGCTGGGCGTCCACGATTACGTCAAGAAGAGCGGCGACCCCGGCCAGAGCAATGAAGTCATCCGCTTCCTGCCGCCGCCTGAAGAGAAAGCCGCGCCCTCTCAGGGCTGGACGCAGGGGGCATTCTGATGGGAGAAAAACAGGCTCTGCGCCCCTATCAGGAAGCCGCCCGGAAGAGCATCCACACCGAGTGGGAAAATGGCCGTCTCCGCACCCTGCTGGTGCTGCCCACCGGCACCGGCAAGACCATCGTGTTCGCCTCCGTCGCCGCCGATCAGGTGCGGGCGGGCGACCGGGTGCTCATCCTCGCCCACCGGGGCGAGCTTCTGGAACAGGCGGCAGACAAGCTTCAGCGCTCCACCGGCCTCGTCAGCGCGGTGGAAAAAGCCGAGTCCACCTGCCTCGACAGCTGGTATCGGGTGGTGGTCGGCTCTGTCCAGACCCTGCAGCGGCCGGCACGACTCGAGCGCTTCCCCCGGGACTACTTCGGGACTATCATCATCGACGAGGCCCACCATTCCATCACCGACGGCTACCGCCGCATCCTCGACTACTTCGGCAGTGCGAAGGTCCTGGGCGTGACCGCTACCCCCGACCGGGGCGATATGCGAAACCTCGGCGAGGTGTTCGACAGCTTGGCCTATGAGTACAAGCTGACCGATGCCATCAAAGACGGCTACCTCTGCCGCATCATGGCCCAGACCGTCCCCCTCAAGCTGGACATCTCCGCCGTGGGCATGAGCAGCGGCGATTATTCCGTAGGCGAGCTTGGCACTGCTCTTGACCCTTACCTGAGCCAAATTGCTGAAGAAATGGCAGCACGCTGTGCCGGGCGCAAAACGGTGGTGTTCCTGCCCCTCATCAAGACGAGCCAGAAGTTCCGGGACCTGCTCAACGCGAAGGGCTTTCGCGCCGCCGATGTCAACGGCCAGAGCGCCGACCGCAGACAGGTGCTTTCGGATTTCGAATCCGACAAGTACAACGTGCTCTGCAACTCCATGCTCCTCACCGAGGGCTGGGACTGCCCCTCGGTGGACTGCGTCGTCGTGCTGCGGCCCACGAAGGTGCGCAGCCTCTACAGCCAGATGGTGGGGCGCGGCACCCGCCTCTCCCCGGGCAAGAAAGACCTGCTGCTCCTCGATTTCCTCTGGATGACTGACAAGCACGAGCTCTGCCGCCCGGCAGACCTTGTCTGTGAGGACCGTGCTGTGGCCCGGCAGATGACCGACAATCTGGCCGAGAGCGGCGGGCCGCAGGATATTGAGGACGCCGCCGCACAGGCCAGCGAGGATGTGGTGGCCCAGCGCGAAGAGGCCCTTGCCAAGCAGCTGGAAGAACAGCGCCGCAAAAAGGCGAAGCTCGTTGACCCGCTGCAATACGAGATGAGCATTCAGGCCGAAGATCTCTCCGGCTATGTGCCGGCCTTTGGCTGGGAAGCCGGGCCGCCCAGCGCGGAACAGGCCGCAGCACTGGAAAAGCTGGGCATCCTGCCGGAGGCCGTGGAATCGGCTGGCAAAGCCTCTCTTCTGCTCGACCGCCTCCACAAGCGCCGGGACGAGGGCCTGACCACCCCAAAGCAGATACGCTGTCTGGAAAAATACGGC
>ERZ773142.1547-NODE-1547-length-12407-cov-209.143_pt1 | contig 12407 bp, 9 predicted proteins | sample MGYA00580853_ERZ773142 | MGnify/ENA primary metagenome ERZ773142 (study PRJEB29015, sample SAMEA2737862) | human gut metagenome | biome: human gut; feature: human-associated habitat; material: faeces | place: China | collected 2012 ... | reverse complement strand
AAGAGGACCATCCGCAGGAAGTGCTGACCCTTTCCGCCACCCAATTATTCGAGCGAATGAAGTCCGCCCATCCTTCGGTCATGAGGGGCATGACCGCCTACAGCCTGAGCCGCATCCTGCCGCAGCTGGGCGAGCGGGTACATACCGCCAAGGGGAATGTGTATCGGGTGGTGGCATGCTAATAACAATGCGAGATAAAAATCTACTGAGCCGAGATAAGGCGACGGGACGCATATACAAAAAGAAACGCTCCCGGTATTAATGGAAGCGTTGTTTTTATGGCTCAGCGGAAATATCTGGTTGGTAAGTTTTAAAATTAGCTATCTTTGCTTACCTTTGTTTTATGAAACCCGAACGACTCCTTCGTGCCATCCTTCCGGATGTGCTTATAGACAACTTTGATATTGTCAATTTCGACAAGAGTGCTGACCGTTTTGATATTTATCTTGATGAAAAAAAAGTTCATCTAAAAGAAGATAAGACCAACCCGGATATCATATCCTATGGTTTTGGTGAGTATCGTACAATCCAAGACTATCCTATTCGTGGTCGCGCCACTTATCTCCATGTTCGTAAACGTAAATGGCTTGACAAGTCTTCCAATGAAATCTTCAGCTATGACTGGGATTTATCCGAATTTGACGGTACACGGCTCAATTCTGAGTTCGTTTCTTTTTTAAAAGAAGGAGATTGAATCTACTCCTGTGAGCATCTGTGTGCTTGCAGAACGTTATGGTGTAAAGGGCAGACTCTTCGTAAACAATATAAGGAGAAAATCAGTGATTACCGGAACCGGGATCAGCTCGAATATGCGCATGACTACCTCCTTTATCCTGAAAACATTGGAGAAAACCTTTCTTTGGATGAAACTTGCCTGAGCAATGGAGATGTTTATACGATTCTGATCAATAAAGCAGCCAAGTTTTCAGACTGAGCCATATCAACTGAGCCTTTACAGCGGTTTGCGAAGGTAAAAAACGACAAGCAATTTTCACTGCTTGCCGTTCTCTGTCGGAATGAGGCGACTCGAACGCCCGACCCCTACGTCCCGAACGTAGTGCGCTACCAACTGCGCTACATTCCGTTTCTGTTTTGCGAGTGCAAAGGTAAATCATTTTTTTGAAACCAAAAAGAATTTGGCAGAAAATTTGCAAAAAATTTGTAGATTCAAAAAATATGCCTACCTTTGCAACCGCAAACGAGAAACAATGGTGCCATAGCTCAGTTGGTAGAGCAAAGGACTGAAAATCCTTGTGTCCCCGGTTCGATTCCTGGTGGCACCACCTTTACAAAATGAAAAATCATGAAAACCGCTGAAATACAGTTATTTCAGCGGTTTTTTATTTATGTACTGTCCGCAAAAATATGCAATTTGGGGTTCAGTAGATTTTTCGTGGGGATAATTTTTTATCTTCGTGAAGTATTGCTTACTTTGCATTATGAAAAACGATTATTTGAACATGCTAGCCAGCCTCGTGTTGCCGGCTCAGATATTAGATTACTTTCTCATCTCTGGAGTCGAACAAACCTCTCAAGAGATTCATATCGGCCTGGATGAAAAGTAAGCATCCGATAAAGTACACATTGTATTTTCATAAAATAGAAAACTCGATATCAACTTTAGTCAAAAGCTAATATCGAGTTTTTTTTATTCTTCAACATAAATATTTAAACTCCAATTGGATTCGTGTTGGATTTCTCTAACTTCCAAACATCCGGAAGAAGTTCACGAACATTTTTCCCGGAGTCCTTTTCCAGATAGTATGGAAGTTTGGCTATGACATCATTCAGCCATTCCCTTGGGTTAATTTCCTGTGCTTTACAGGTAGCTAATAGTGAGCATATGATTGCTGTATTTTCAGCTGCCTCGTGGTTACCACAAAAGAGGAAGTTCTTTCTGGACAAAGTAAGTGGTCTAATCGCATTCTCCGCCAGATTATTATCGATTTTCAGATTTCCATCTTTCAGGTAATTCTTCATTCTTGGCCAAAGAGGATAAGTATAGGTAATAGCTTGTCCCATGCGACTTCTTGGTGGTACTTTTCCATAAGTCTGTTCCATCCATTTTTCAAAGGAGTCAAGTATGGGAGTTGCTAAACGCTGGCGGAGTGCACATCGTCCCTGCGCATCGAGTTTTCGGGCATCTGCTATCTGTTCAATATGATATAGTTCCTGTATTTGTTTAAGAGCATATTCAGCAAGTGATCTATTTTCATCCAGTGCCAACTCCATATGTCTTCTGATATGGGCCAGACAGGCAATAAGGCACACATCCTTAGTGCCCTCAAACGCATTGTAGGCACTGTAACCGTCACTTTGAAGATATCCCTTGAAGTCCTTTAATAAATTTCTGATTGTCTGTCCGGATCGGGAACCGTCATCATAATGGAAGATGACCAGTCTTTCCATAACTGCCCTGACCATCCATAAATACTCCTTATCGGTTTTTCCCTTTCCTTTGTTGATGACCCGTACTGTGGTTTCGTCGACCTGAACATATCCACTGCCCGTTACGAGCTTTACTAATTCCGAATAAAGAGGACTTAATAACTCACATACCGGCTTAAACCACCCGCTTAAAGTACTTTCCGGCAGTCGTACACCCAAATGTCTGTATTCCTTTACCTGACGGTAAAAGGGAACATGGTATTCATATTTCTGCAGAAGTATTTCGGCTAGCAAGGAAGGTCCTGCCAGACATTTGTATATAGGGGAAGGTGGAAGCGGTGCTATTATGACACCGCTTTCACCCTCTTTGGGAAGACTTAAATTATTTTTGAGTCCGTATTTGGGACGTACTGTCTCTTTGACATATAGCTTTCCCGGTTCAAATTCAAGCGTACGTGTGCGCTCTTCACCTATACGACGATACCGATTCAGATCCACATTATCAGGTTCGACAATGACTTCCACAACGGGCAGCCCCTCTAACAGTTCCCGATTACGGCGGGATTCTTTTTTCTTTCCGTCCGGTTTACATGTCCCGGTGCCTACGCCAGTCTCCACAAGATCCGTTTCCTCTTGCCTGGGATTAACCAAGGTATCAAACAAGGCAAGCCGGTTGGGATCCAAGGATGCCAGCTTTTCACTCTTTCTGCCGAAAAGCTGTCTGTTTAACCAGGCTACTTGCGACAGGAGTTCCTGTACTTTTTGCTGCAGTTCTCCCGTCTGTTCCATAAGTTTCTGATTTGATTCTACAAGGGTACGATTTGTCTCCAGAAGCCCTTTTATTTGCTCCTGTTGATTCTTGATTATTAGTTCCATCGTATCTGTATGAATCATTCTTTTTAGTATCTTATTATAATGTAAAGATACTGAAAATCGTACAGCTATACAAGTTTAGGAAGCTCTTTTTAATCAATAAAATCCTTCTTTTCGACCGGCTTTAAGACGTTTGAGTCTATCACTCGGATTATCGGTTATGCCTTCCACCATCAGTACTAAATCACGCCATTCCATGGGATAGGAACGGCTTTCACTATCATAGGAAGGAAGTCTGAAGGTACCTTCCTCAAGGCGTTTTATGTATAAAACCATACCTCCGTCTTCGGCATGCAGAAGTTTCATGGTTGTTCTGCTTCGGTTGACAAAGATAAACACATCGCCAAGTCGAACGTCATATCCCATTTTATCATGAACAAGCCCACAAAGAGAATTTATTCCTTTGCGCATATCTGTCTTCTCGGGACACAGGAAGTAGCGCATCGTATCATTCAGGCAGAACATGGCTACATAATTTACTGATCAGGCCATAAATAATCTCCGGATTACTTAGGATGTTGAGGTGGATCTTTATGCCGGATGGAAGTTCTATGGTTACACACCTGTCACCACGTGATGAAGTGGGAATGGCAGGAGTATGATTAATATTAAGAGGGATAAACGAATCACCTGCAGGTTCGGTGTGTTTGGTATATGGGTGACTCAATCCATATTTCTTCTTCCAATAATGAAAACAGGAAGCAGGATACGATTCATTATCACAGAAATCCTTTATGGTTAGTCCGCTGGACTGTTGGCGCTGATATAGCGCTAAAAACTCTTCTTTACTCATTGATCGTTTCATAACTACGTTTTTGATCGCAAAGTAATAGAAGAGTTTTTAGGTCTACAATGTGTACTTTAGCGGATGCTTACTTTAAAGGAACAAGATATTACTTAAGAATCTCATAAAAAACAAGAGATGTCTCGTAAAAATAGGGACTTTTTCAGAGAAAAGTCGGAATTTTTAAGAGGCATCTCTTTATGTTTATAGACTTTGCAAGACGGGGTTTACTAATTGCTTACTCAATTGTCATTGATAAAATCTTTTTATTATAATAAGGATGATTATTAATGATTTATAAATCTAGGTTTATATGATTGCCAAAAGACATTAATGCCACCCCATTTTTTGAACACACTATAAATCTTAATTAGTCCACTTTCAAAATCCTCCTTTTTAGCAAAGGTTAAATTCCAGTTTTGTTTACCATTAAAATATGGTTCATAAGCAATTAGGATAAACTCAAGTAAAGACTTGAATATATCTTGTGGAATATATTCGGAATATGAATCAACTATCCAAGAGAAGTGATTCATACAACTGTTGAGATGTTGAGATTTCATTAAAACAAGTTTGTTTGCCAATAATATATATTCTCCCTGGTATTTAGGAAAACGAATTTCCGGTTTTATATCAACAAGCATTGATATAGCATCACTTGTCTCATCTCTTATAAGTAAATCATATATGCTGTGACATGCATTTGACGCAACGGATACTCTTAATGAAATTATTTCGTTATAGATTTCATCATATTCTTTGGGAGAGATTGCTTTAAAAGTATTGCTTTCAATAAATGATTTCATTTCATCTAATAATGTAGCAAAATGATTTATGAAGAAGGTGGATTCCTCCTCTCTCTGATTATTACACACCTCTTTTATTTGATATAGTGATACTTTCATTTTTCCCCAAAGTACCTCCATTTCGGTTGCAGTAAAATCTATTTGGTTTGAAATACCTGTAATATCAATAAATGAATATCCTATAGTCATCCCCTTCTTCTCAATACCATTACGCCACAAAAATGGTGATTTCAAAACTATTCGTTTAATCACTGATACTAAATTCGAATCTTGTTTGATATAATGAGGTATAGCTTGTATTAAAGTACAGTCGGATTTTATCAAGGATTCTGGAAGCCTTTCCAAGCATTGTTGCACAGTCTGAGTATCAAGTAAAGTTATAAGGTTTAATATTACATAGATATGTGCAGGGATATTCCCGTTTTGACATAACCAAAGCAAATCCTGATAAATGTCTTGATAATATTTTGAAGCCACAAAGTCTTCGTTAGTAAGAGATTTTAAGGCTTTTGTTATTAGTAGATTTTTCCAATTATCAATACTTTCATGAGTATGAAGGATTTCGGAAATAACTCTAAGTTTAAAATCTTTGTCAGATGTCCAGGTCAATCCGAATGTCACTAATTCATAAAAATTCTCATGTGAATAATTTAAATCATCATACTTCCTTGTCCCATTTTCTGCATAAGGTTGTAGTTTATCAAAGAACTTCGTGAAATCACTATTCCAAAATTTGGCATCCAAACCGATTAATAGTATTGAAAGAGATTTCATTATAGGAGTCCGATAGAAATTAGGGCATTCAGATTGTCCTAACGATGCAAATAATGATTTTACAATATTAGGAAGATAGGGAGTCAAACGGTCACAATATAATATCTTTTGACTAACAGACTTAGTGAGTTTCTCATCATTGTACTGAAGACTATAAAATAGACATGGATAGGGATAGTCCTGATAGAGATTATCACAAACAATGTTCCATTTTTCTATAGAGAATAATATTATATTACTGATATGCAAAGGTCGGCACAATTCAAAAAGAATACTTAATACTTTAAATGAATTGATAAACTTTGAATTGTCACTGTCAAAATCGAAAGACCGTGATTTATTGCCAAATGGAATTGCTTTATTGTTTTCTTTAATGGATTCTATTAATCTATTTAAAATATAGTCTGCATTTTTTATATATGGGCAATCTGTTTGTATTTGACTAACCTCATCAGAGAAGTCTATTGCATTATTCATGCTGCCATCCTGTCCGAAGGTATAATTTCGGCTAATTAGAGGTAATAATTCTAGTGCATTGAGATAATCTTGAATAGAATAATATAAATCTTGATTAGTCAATGGACGAATATCCTCAAATACATCTTCAGAGAAAAGGGCTTTGAACATCTGTTTTCTCACTTCATCAATCGGATTATCCTTTAAGGGTTTCCATGAATCGACAAGATATTTTGCACTTTTGAAATCAAAATTATATAAGTATTTCCAAATCTGAATAAATGGACTTATATGGTCATTCGTATCTGAAAACTTTTGATTTGTTAGAGCTTGTTCCTTATGTAACAAACATTTTAAATCTGACTGTAGTGAATTTTTACAAGTTTCTATCAGCTGATTATATATCTCATCGTCAAAATAATGACAAGGTAATAAAAGTTCTTCTCTGAGGGCTGAGAAAGCTAACATTAATTCAAGTTCAGACGCTGCATTCCGTTTCCTTCGGAATCGACTCTGCAACCTCTGCAAAATATGATTCCTGTTGTGATGATCCGAATTGGATTGCAACGGAATTCTGTTTACATTTGCAGAACAATAAATGAATTTAATATCCTCACTTATTTTGGTGATATTCCAATCTTCTTTGGAGTATTGAATATCACTTATATATTTATTTATGCTATGCCATGTTTTCTTAATTTTAGGATAACATAAAGATGTCGGCAAAAGTTGTTTTAGAAACTGTATAATTCTTACTTTGTGACAATCACCTTCAAATAGATTGAATAGCTCGACACATTCAATATAATGATTTTTTAATAATAATCTCTTTTCTTCAGATAGAGGTTTATCAGCGGAATGTATGTAGAAAAATCTTGCTGAGTTCTTTTGAGATAACTCTTTCCTGATTTCTATATTCTTATCTACAACTTCTTTTACCCAAGACATCCATGATAGGAAATTTGGGTCATCACATGAAAAACCAATAATACAAAAAGCTCCTTTTAATAGTGATATTTTCATGTAATTAACAAACGGTTCATGTTTTATGGGATACTCTTTATAATCCTCTGATGTAATAATGTAATTACAATGGCGGTCTCCATCAAAACCATATGGGGCACTTTTATCTAATCTAATAGAACCATGCAGTTTAAATATGCTTCTTTTCCCATCCGTAAGAGATAACATCTCAGATGATGAGATAAGTTGATAAACAGATTCACGATGTTTCTGTAGCAATAATATCTGTGCTTTAATGCGAGCTATTTCATTTTGAACAATGTGGCAGTTATCCTTTATGTGTGAGATATTATCTGTAAACAAGTTGAGTTCGGGATAATTACAATTAAGCGTCTTAATAAAATGATTGTAATCCCCGTTGTCGTTCTGAATTGCAGTTGGTAAATTTACCTTTACTGCCTTCATATTGTCTTCTATTGAAATATATAAATATCCACTTAATTTTTCTTCATTGAGTTCAAGAAACTCTAATTTGTTTTGGAGGTTTCTTATTTCAGATAAGAGCTTTTGAGCTTTTCCGGTATTGCCAATAATATCAAGACAGTTATCATAATTAAATGTATAAATATGCTTTACATCAAGATTGAACAATAGCCTATGGCAAGTGACATCCGCGCTTTCTATAAATTCATTATTAAGAGTTACGATATACTCTGGTTCATCCGAATTTTCTTTAATTGAAATGGTAGGGGTATGTTGCTCTATATAGACATCAATAGCCTCATGAAATCCCTTCCTTCGTACATATTCTTGAGCTATTCCAAGATACCCGATTTCTTCAATTTTATGCTCAATTTCTTTTTCATCGTCTATATGATACATTTCTGTGATGATCGGCTTAAGAAGATCACCCCAATCGAAAAATTTATTAGACATGTTTTTACTGAATCCTGCCCCAATAATAAAAGACAGGCTCTTGTTGTTTAGTAAATGTTTGATACGAATTATCTGTTGTTCTGTTTGCATACTTTTTCATTTCTCTTTTTAGCGGTGTGCCATAAATAGACTGCACTCTTATCACATAACTTATTTCAAATATTTATTAAGAATAGCTTGCTTGCGTTTGGTTGGGGTGTGTCAAAACGTGGATAATGCTGTCGTTTAGTTCGTAGGGGCGAAGTTCGTTCGCCCGAAAACAGCTTGCTTTGTGTCTTCGGGCAGGTAAATCCTGCCCTACAGCTGACAATTGGATAGGTCATTTTAGTTTTGACACATTTACATTTGCAGTATTAAATATCCCAATAAAAATATAAGTGTATATTTGAAAGGAAGAGTTGCAGTGAACTAACTTTGACACTAGTCTTAAATAACTATAGGTTGAATCAGACTGTAACTCTCTTAATCGGAGAACCTATCCGGTTAGAACTGTAGGCTCACGATCTAATAAATGTATTAGTTGTTTCTCTTTCATGTTTAATACTGTAAATGCAAAGTTATGAATTATTCTCATTTTGTTAGTCTTGATGTATGGAAAAAAACTTTCGATGCATCATTAATGTCTGCGGACGAAAAAGACTTGTGAAACAAGTCTTTTGATAACACTCCGGGAGGAATTCAATCCTTGTTAGCTTGGATAGCAGATTATCAGCTCTCTTTATCCGAAGTCTTGTTCTGTGCCGAAAATTGGAACTATACAAATTGCCGGACAAAGACTTGGTGAGATTGAGAAGATGGATTATTATGCGTGAGAATTTGGTCAAGCAAAAGTATCAAGCATAAAGTTATTGGAAACATTCTCCCAGATGGCAAAGTTAGCTGATGTGACAGAATCTATTTCTTTTTTGGAAGAGTAGCTCAATTCAATCAAAGAAAAGGTTCTGGAGGTGGAAGAGGCTATGGAGTAATTGATAGCCGCCAGTAGTTCTCTTTACACAAACTACTTGCTGTTGAGAAATATAAAAGGGATAGGAATAATCAATGCCATTGTATTACTGTATGCTACTGACAATTTTCAAAGGTTTGACAACCCGAGGAAATTTGCTTGCTATTGTGGGGGTGCTCCATTTGAACATACTTCAGGTATTTCCATATGGGGAAAAACGCAGACTTCTTCATTGGCACTGTATGAAGGACAAAAAAACGGAATAATCCGGGTATTCTGCTGTCTGTTTTTACTATAAATAAAAGATCAGCAATAGCATATTACCATTTGTTTTCCAGATTAGATATGCTTGATCTGGACGGTGTACATTAATGTCAGATGGATGCTTCATTTAATTTGTTGGCTATATCCGGTTCTTATTATTTACGTAAATGGTGAAGTCTTTTATAAAAAGTTTATCAAACATATCTGCTTTATGATAATAATTGTATATTTGCACCGAAAACTTAAAATTATCTTTAATAAGACACGGAAGCTAAGTTCTTTTACCTGACTTCTTAAAGAAAAGAGAAATTAGAACTTATCTTTACACTAATCTTCTTTATGGGGAAATCTCCGGTAATGATTTTCCTATAAGGATATATATTTTTTGGCAAATTGGATAATTATTGATCATATGAAAAGCATTTCTGTTTTACGCTTGGCTGCAATTCTCTTGTGCTATATGTACTTATTGGGATTTGCTTCACTTCAAGCCCAAGTAAACAAATGGGTAAATTATACCCCGAATTTGACCACTGTACTAAAAAATCCTGCCATGGGATGGATGATGTACGAAGAAGGTTGGTCTTTTCAGGGAACACGCCATAATAAAAGCAACATCTATACCCCCGAAGTTTTTTGGGAACAGATGGAAGAATGCAAGGCTGCTGATTATGCCAATATATTATATATCAGAATGCTATGGAAAGATCTGGAACCTGAAGAAGGTAAATATGCATGGATTTATAATGAACAGTATAAATGGTATATACAAAAAGCTAAAGACAAAGGACTTAAACTGGCATTTAGGGTGTTTTTTCATGGCGTAGATGGGGTACCATCCTATGTATACGAAGCCGGAGCTACAGAAAGCCCAATAGATGATGAAGGCAAAACTCAGCCTTATTATGACAATCCGGTATTTCTTGAAAAGTTGGATAAGTTTGTAGAAGCTTTCACAAAAGAATATGACAATCCGGATGAGGTGGATTATATTGATGCGTATGGATTGGGAAGATGGGGAGAAGGACATGGTTTAGCACTCGAAAAGAAGGAGAATTTGGAAACTGTCATCCGACAGGTAACCGGATCGTATGCAAGGCATTTTAAAAAAGTGCTTACAGTGATGAATCTTTCGCAGAGTGACTATAGATTCTCCAAGCCGCTTGTATATGATAAGTTGGGGTTTCTTCCCCGTAGGGATGGTATAGGCAGTTTTTGGTTTTCTAATGAAGAACGTGCGATGGTGCATGACGAGCTTTTCCCGAAAAGAGCTCTTATTGGTGAGGGATGCTGGTGGTTTAACGCACAAAATGGTGACAATTCAAAGTACAAGCATTTCCAAGGAGACAAACGTTTTGCCATGAACGATTTCAAAGAGGCTTTTATTGTTTCTGTGACTGATGCTTTAGACAATCATTGCAACACGTTGGATTTGCGTGTGCCTTTACAGTGTAAGTTTTGGATAGAAGAATTACCGGATCAAGTTCAGCGTTTTATAACTTTGGGTGGTTATCGTCTCTATCCGGATTATATCAAAGTAGAACAGAATAACAGAACATTGACTTTGTTTCATTCATGGAAAAACTATGGTGTGGGTGTATTGCCTAATAATCATCCTAATTGGAATTATAAGTATCAGGTTAGCTTTGTTTTGATGAATGAAAGACAGGAGATTGTATTCTTGCATACAGAACCGGAAGCAGAACCTTCCGAATGGCTGAAGGGGATGTCATACAATTATCTGAGTCAGTTTGATATTCCGGCAAAATTACGAGGAAAGTATACTTTATGTGTTGGTTTGACTGACAAGACGAAAAATAATGAGGCGGCTATTGATTTGGCAGTGTCTGAGAAATTAAAAATAGGAAAATGGATATTTGTTGTTGGGCTGGAGTTGTGATGTGTGTACTTGATGTTTTTGTACCGGTTAACAAGAAAACATTCGTTCATATTTTATTGTTTTTTAGACACTGTTCAAAATTTTGTGTAAATGGCAACAGGATTCAGCTATAAGTTCTCTTATATTTGGATTCTGTTTTCAAAAATAAGCATAAATTGGTTCGTAATCAATCCCCAGTTATGAATAAGCTGTGTCCATTTCCTCTCAATCTCCATAGGTATATAGTTTTCTTCACCGTATCATCTGAAGGAAATGAAAGTTTTGATTTTGTGTACTCTGAGGGAATAAGGTACGGATGGTATCCGTAAATCCATTCAGATTGTCGGTACGGGTAATCAGTATATCCTGTACTCCACGTGCCTTTAAATCAGTCAGAACCCCCATCCAGAAAGAAGAACTTTCCGATTTACCTATCCACATGCCGAGGACTTCTTTCAATCCGTTTTGTTTCAGTCCAACACAAAGATAAACGGTCTTGTTTATAATCTTGTCGTTATCCCGTACTTTAAAGACTATTCTGTCCATCCAGACAATGAGATAAAAAGGATATAAAGGTCGATTTTGCCACTCTTGGACGGCCTGATTTACCTTGTTTATTATAATAGAAATAGCTGACGTAGAGAGCTCTATTTCGTAAATCTCACGCATTTCTTCTTCTATGTCAGAAACGCTCATTCCTTTGGTGTATAGGGAGATAACAAGCTTTTCTATAGAAAGTCCACGGCTTTAATGTTTGGGTACTGCTATCGGTTCAAACTGGCCGTTACGGTCACGCGGAATGGAAATGACAGATTCTCCATGTTCGGTCTGGATTTTCTTTGGATAACTGCCGTTTCGAGAATTACCAGTGTTCTTTCCTGCCACAGAATTCTTTTCATAACCCAAATGGGCATTCATTTCGTCTTCAAGCATCTTTTCCAATACCTGGGCATAACTGCTTCAGGAACTTGCTTACATCGGCTTATGTTTTAAACCGGCTAAGGAATTCCTTGCTTAACACCTCATTGGGCACTACTTGATTCTTTTCTTTCATAATCTTCTTCATTTTGCAAATGTATAAAATAAAAAATACGAGACTCTAACTTGAACTCCGTATTTCCATTTACACAAATATTTTATAGTGCCTTTTTTATTTATTATTCTCAATTAATCTTTTATAGTAAAAATGCATTTATTGATTGTCAGGATAGAGAGACATACGATAAACTCGCTGATAAATTGCATCTTCCAGTTCCAACTCAAATACAATCTCCTGTGTCTCGGGATCTACTTCTGTCACGCGTGCACCACGATTGCCATTGCTAAGCACATTGCTCA
>ERZ773142.1538-NODE-1538-length-12506-cov-2.54831_pt1 | contig 12506 bp, 8 predicted proteins | sample MGYA00580853_ERZ773142 | MGnify/ENA primary metagenome ERZ773142 (study PRJEB29015, sample SAMEA2737862) | human gut metagenome | biome: human gut; feature: human-associated habitat; material: faeces | place: China | collected 2012 ... | reverse complement strand
CCTGACCGTCATATGATTCTATGTTCATTCCCTTTTTATCCATCTTGTCACCCTTATTTCCGTGAAATTTCTTAGCTATATCTCTGCCCTTTTCATAGGCATAATCAAAAAACTTATCAAATCTACCGGACATATAATTAATCCTCTTCTGTTTCAGGTTTTTTAGCGTTTATTATAACAACTTCATCATCGTCATAACTGTCTGTATCGTCTGAATTTACGTTGTAAATTCTTTCACCGCACTTTGAGCAGTACACATCATCAGAATGATTATACGCACCGCATTTCGGACACTTTACGTTTTCTTTAAGCTGATAAAGCTGTTCTTTAAGCTCGTTAACTTCCTCCGTCATAGCGTCGATTTTAGCGAACTTTTCTTCCATATCGTCAATCACTTCGCCTGTTGATTTATAATTTTCATATACAGACTTACCGATTTCGGTATAGATGTCCTTAATTTTGCTTTTCGTTTCGCTTATTGAAAACTTTAATTTTGTTTGGTTTACTATGTTGTTTGTTTTCTCAATGACTGTTTTTGTCACCTGCACCGCGCTGTCCTTAGCTTTGTTTGCGTGTTCCTTTATTTTATCAAATACTTCTTCCATTTTAAAATCGCTCCTTCCTAATTTATTATATGCCGATTAAATTAATTATTTATATGACATTTTCATTATTTTTTCGTTTCACAACAAATTCTGACATTACGTTATTTTGAGTAAAAAGGAAAAGGGGCTACCTTTCGGTAACCCCCGTTGATTGATTATGGAATACAGAACTTTATATTCCGCAATCAATTATATACCTATTTCCGATAAATTTCAACAATTATTTTACACCTTTATAAGCGTCTCTCATGATCTGTTCAATTTCCTTAACAAGCGGCAACTTCGGATTTGCAGTTGTACACTGATCCTCAAAAGCCTTGTTTGCAATGTCAGGAACATTTCTCATATAAGTTTCTTCATCAATTCCGCATTCAGAGAATGACAACGGCTCATTAACTTCTTTCATAAGGTCTATAACCGCATTTATAAGGCTCTGTACACCCTCTTCTGTTGTTTTTGCAGGAAGTCCCAAGAATGCTGCGATTTCAGCATACTTTTCATCTGCAATGAACTTCTTATACTTAGGGAATGACACAAACTTTGAAGGTGTCGACGCATTATACTTAATTACGTGCGGCAACAATACTGCATTTGCTCTGCCGTGAGGGACGTGATACTCACCGCCGATTTTATGAGCGATTGAGTGATTTAGTCCCAAGAATGCGTTTGTAAATGCCATACCTGCCATACAACTTGCATTGTGCATCTTTTCTCTTGCCTCTGCGTCCTCAGCACCGTTCTTGTATGCTCTCGGAAGATACTTGAATACAAGCTGAATAGCTTTCATTGCAAGACCGTCTGTGTAATCCGACGCCATTACAGATACATACGCCTCAAGTGCGTGTGTAAGCACGTCAAGACCTGTGTCGGCAGTTGCTGATTTCGGAAGTGACATTACAAACTGCGGGTCGATAATCGCAATATTCGGTGTTAGTTCGTAGTCTGCAAGAGGATACTTCATATTATTCTTCTTATCCGAAATAACCGCAAAACTTGTTACTTCACTACCTGTACCGGAAGTTGTCGGAATAGCTACAAGTTGTGCCTTATTACCCATCTTAGGGAACTTAAACGCACGTTTTCTTATATCAAGGAAACGAAGTCTCAGTGAATTAAAGTCTACATCAGGGTGTTCATAGAACAGCCACATACCCTTTGCGGCGTCCATTGCACTGCCTCCGCCAAGTGCGATAATTACGTCAGGCTTAAATTCGTCCATCATCTGTGCACCGCGTTTTACTGTTTCGATTGACGGGTCAGGCTCTACATCTGAGAAAATTTCACAATGAACGTGCTCCGTTCTCTTTCTTAGGTAATACAAAATCTTATCTACATAACCAAGAGAAACCATACCCGGGTCTGTTACGATAAATGCACGAGTAATATTCGGCATTTTTTCAAGGTACTGAATTGAATTATGCTCAAAATAAATCTTATCCGGAACTTTAAACCACTGCATATTTACTCTCCTCTTAGCCACTCTCTTCTGATTTATAAGGTTCACCGTTGTAACGTTACCGCTGACACTGTTACCGCCGTAGCTACCGCAACCAAGTGTAAGTGACGGCATATTTGTATTATAAATGTCACCGATTGCACCGTGTGATGACGGTGAATTTACGATAAGACGGCTTGCTTTCATTGTTGCAGCATACTTTTGAATTACATCTTCATCATTTGCGTGAATAACAGCCGAGTGTCCCATACCGTGGAACATAACCATTTCTTCTGCTCTGTCGATTCCTTCTTCTGTTGAATCAACGATAAAGTATGCAAGTACCGGACTCAACTTTTCTCTTGAAAGCGGATATTCAGGACCTACGCCGTCAAGTTTTGCAAGAAGAATTTTCGTACCCTCAGGAACTTTCACTCCCGCTTGCTCCGCAATCCATGTTGCAGGCTTACCTACAATTACAGGGTTTACAGCACCCTTTTCACTGTCGATGCAGTAATCGCTAAGCTTTTTAATTTCGTCAGGCTTTGCAAAGTAGCAGCCGTATTTCTTCATAAGTTTTTCAAATTTCGGTGCGATTGCCTTATCTACGATTGCGGCTTGTTCAGACGCACAAATCATACCGTTGTCGAATGTTTTTGAAAGGATAAGGTCGTTAACCGCTTGTTCAAGGTCAGCACTCTTATGAATGTAGCAAGGTACGTTACCCGGACCGACGCCAAGTGCAGGCTTACCTGTTGAGTATGCCGCCTTAACCATTCCGCTGCCGCCTGTTGCAAGAACTGTTGCAACACCCGGATGATTCATCAGTGCGTTTGTTGCCTCGATTGATGGGTATTCAATCCACTGTATACAGTTTTCAGGTGCACCTGCCGCAACTGCCGCATCAAGAACTATCTTGGCAGCCGCCGCACTGCATTTTTGAGCGCCCGGGTGGAAACCGAAAATAATAGGGTTTCTTGACTTAACGGAAATCAAAGCCTTAAACATTGTTGTTGATGTAGGGTTTGTAACAGGTGTAACACCACATACAACGCCTACAGGCTCTGCTATAATTTCGTAATCTTCAAGGTCGTTTTCAGCAATAACGCCGACTGTTTTTTCATTCTTGATTGAATGATAAACATATTCTGTTGCAAACATATTCTTTGTTATTTTGTCCTCATACACGCCTCTGCCTGTTTCCTCAACAGCCATCTTTGCAAGCTCCATATGCTTGTCAAGACCTGCAAGAGTCATTGCCTTTACGATTGCGTCAATCTGTTCTTGATTAAGTGCCATAAATTCGTTCAAAGCTTTTTGTGCTTTTGCAACGTAGCCATCAATCATTTCATTTACGTTAATCTCTGCCATAATAATTCCATAGCCTTTCTGCCTACGGGTTGTTAGTTTTTCTTTACATCTTATTGTAGGCTGATAAGATGTTTTTACAGAAGACTCTGTTTTGACATAGTATGAAATCTTCCGAATTTTTATTATTGACTTTGTTTATTTAGATTGATAAATTTTTATCGTTATTTATTTATCAATCTTTACAACACTATTATACGAGATTGTTAAACTTTTGTCAATAGTTTTTTTGATATTTTTATTCTTTGTAAGTTTTTCATATATAATTCATTACTTTCTTGTTTAAAACAAATAAAAAAGTATTGCATTTTCAGCAATACTTTTTATATACATTCTTTTATATACTTTCCAATCTGTTTATCGACTCGATATCTCCTACAAGCACGACAATATCGGTATCTTTAAATTTGTATTCGGGTTCAGGTGAAATATTCACCTTACCGCCGTTATTACTCTTTATCGCAACAATATTTACGTTATATTTTTTACGAACAGACAATTCCATAATGCTCTTGCCTATCCATGTGTTCGGTACAACAGCGTCCACAATACTGTATTCGTCCGACAATTCGATTATATCAAGCAATCTGTCCGAAACAAGTTCTATTGCGGCTTTAATGCCTGCCTCCTGTTCGGGAATTATAACATTATCCGCACCGACTTTTTTCAGTACGGTTTTGTGCATATTATCCTTTGCTTTACACACAACCTGCTTAACTCCCATATCTTTTAGTGCAAGAGTTGTAAGTACGCTGTCCGTTATATCGTCACCGCCGATACACACGATTGCACAATCCGAGTTTTTCACTCCAAGTTGTTTTAACAAGCTTTCGTCTTTTGCGTCGGTACAAGCCGCTCTTGTTACCAAATTTGCAATAGCGTTTATTTTATCCATATTTTTGTCTATCGCAAGCACTTCATAACCCATATTAAAAAGTTGCGTTGCAATAGATGTTCCGAATCTGCCCAATCCTATTACTGTAAAAGTTTTCATAACAAATCCTTAGCCTTTCTGCTATCCGACAATGAAATTACATTCCGGATACCTTATATCATTAGTTTTTCTGATGCGAGTCATAAACACAACGCTTATTGTCATAATGCCCACTCTGCCGAAGAACATATACACTATAAGCAAAATCTTTGTAAATGTGGACGCGCTCCCCGATACACCGACCGAAAGACCGACCGTACTGTATGCCGACGCAACTTCGTATATCGAATTTATCAAGTCTTGATTATCAATATAACTTATAAGCACCGAACCGCCCACAACAAGCACAAGCCACAATACAAGTAATGCCATTGCATGAAGAATAGTCGTGTGTGCAATTCTTCTGCCGTGAATAACAACATCAGATCTGCCACGCAATACGGAAATCAAAGTCATTATTACAAGTACAACCGTTCCGAGCTTTACGCCGCCAGCAGTAGAGCCTGAAGCGCCGCCTATCATCATAAGCACCGTTCCCCAAGCCTTTGACAAGTCGGTTAAATTATTCTGTATAAGTGCGTCAAATCCGGCCGTTCTTGTTGTGACCGACTGAAAGAATGACGCCAATATTTTCTGACCGACACTTTCAGCGCCGATTGTATTTATGTTGCCGTATTCAAGAATGAAATACACAAACGCACCCGCAACAATAAAAAATATCTGTGCAAAAATTATTACTTTTGAATACACGTTAAGTCGTTTCCACGATTTTTTTGCGATAATATCCTCCCACACAACAAGTACCGCAAGCGTACAAAGTACAAGCGGATCGTGTCTGTATGAAAGCATACTGTTTCCGTCACCGATTATATCAAATCCCGCATTGCAAAATGCCGATACGGAATGAAATATACTAAACCACATTCCTTTAAAAAATCCGTATTTCGGTACAAAACGTATTGAAAGCACTATCGCGCCCAACAATTCTATAATTCCAGTTATATACAAAACGTGCTTTGCAAGTTTGACTATTCCCTCAAGGCTTTCCGTACCCATTGCCTGTGCTATAAGCATTCTGTTTCTAAGTCCGATTTGTCGGTTTGAAACTATAAACACAATACAAAGTATCGTCATAAATCCCAAACCGCCGAGCTGAATTAAAAACAGTATCACCGCTTGTCCGAACAAGCTGAAATACGCACCGACATTTATAATCGTAAGTCCTGTTACGCAAGTTGCGGACGTTGTTGTGAACAGTGCCGACAAAAACGGCGTCACAACTCTTTCTTTTGACGAAATCGGCAACATTAAAAGTAATGCTCCGACAAGGATAATCAACGCAAATCCAAACGAAATACGTCTTGCCGTATTTATTCTTTTGTGAAATAAAATTTTTCTGATAATATTCATATTTATTTGCTTTCTCCAAAAAATACTCAAAAATCACATCTTCCGATGTGATTTTCGGAGCTGTCGTCAGGCTCTTTAAGTTCGTTTCCACGCATACGGCGAAAACAATATAAGTATCGGATAAAATTCAAGTCTGCCTACAAGCATACCTATTGACATCACTATTTTTGACAATGCCGAGAAATCGGCAAAACTGCCTGTCGGGCCTACCAATCCCAATCCCGGACCAATGTTGTTCATAGTCGCAATTACGGCAGTAACCGTTGTTGTGAAGTCCTTATTATCAAAGCTGATAAGAAGAATTGACACAGCCGCAAACAACATATATACAACGAAATATCCCAACACACCGTTTACGATATTCTTTTCAACCGTTTTGCCGTCAACCTTAACCGAAAATACACTTCGCGGACTTACCGCTTTTTTTATTGAGTGAGTGGCTGTTTTCATAAGTATAATAAATCTTGTAACTTTCATACCGCCGCTTGTTGAGCCTGCACACGCGCCGACTACCATCAATAATACAAGTATAATCTGCGAAAGCATAGGCCAACGCACAAAGTCGGCAGTTGAATATCCCGTTGTTGTCATAATTGATGACACTTGGAAGAATGAATATCTGAACGCTCTGCCAAATCCGTGATACATAGGCATAATATTAAGCGCAATAATTACCGTTGCACCTATCATCATTCCTATATACCACTTAACTTCGTCATTACTCTTTATCTGTGAGAATTTTCTTGCAATCATCAAGAAATACACGTTAAAATTCAATCCGAACAACATCATAAATATACCGATAACATAATCGATATATGCACTGTTATAATACGCAACGGAACTATTCTTTATTCCGAAACCGCCTGTACCGGCTGTGCCGAATGTATGGAGCAAGCTGTCAAATACAGGCATACCGCCGAACAGCAAAAGCACAAATTCAATGACCGTAAGTGCTATATATATTCCGTAAAGTATTCTAAGCGAAAACTGCCATCTGCTTGCAAGTTTGCCTACAACAGGTCCCGGCATTTCCGCTCTCATCATATGAGTTGTTCTTGTATCCTTTGACGAAAAAATCGCCATTGCGAACGCAAGTACACCCATACCGCCGAGCCAATGAGTAAAACTTCGCCAAAAAAGCAAGCTCTTGTCAAGTGCCTCGACATTTGTAAGTATAGATGAACCGGTTGTTGTAAAACCTGACACCGTTTCAAAAAAACTGTCCACAAAACTTGGTATCTGACCGCTGATATAAAACGGCAGACAACCGATTATTGATATTACAATCCAGCCTATCGCAACGATAAACATTCCGTCACGTCCGTAAAGGCTTTTATTTTTCGGTGCTTTTGCAGATACACAAAGTCCGATTAATACGGATATTACTATCGGTATTACATACGCCAAAGCTATTGACTCACCGTAAAACAAAGACAATCCCAAAGGTGCAAGCATTGTTGCCGCAACGGCTACAAGTATTCGTCCTACGGAATATGCTATCATCCTATAATTCATATCTTTTCCTTTCGTAACCGCTATGCAAGTATATCGCCGAGTGTGGTAATATGATGTGTTGTCACAATCACAACAGTATCACCGACTTCAAGTTTACTTTCACCGTCCGGCAGTATAATCTTGTTATTTCTGAGAATTGCCGCAATCAAAACATTACGTTTCATCTTAATCTGTGAAAGTGATTTTGAAGTAAGCTCGGATTCTCTTGTAACTCTGAATTCCATAGCTTCGGCTTTATTGTTTACTATTCGGTAAAGAGTTCTCATTTCCGTATCCTTTGCCGATTTCATTGCTCTTGCGTAACCGATTATAATATTTGCGGTTATGTTTTTAGGCGTAACGATACTGTACACGCCTGTGTTTTCCATAAGCTCCGCAAATGAAAGACGGTTTACCTTTGTTACAATCTTATCGACAAATCTTGACTGCGAATACATTGATATAATCATATTTTCTTCGTCAATACCCGTCAGTGCAACAAGCGAATCAACTCTGTCAATGCCCTCTTGTGCAAGAACGTGCTTATCTGTTCCGTCGGCACACACAATATCAGCTTTCGGCAAATGCTCGGTCAATTCCTTACATCTGTTCATATTGTGTTCTATAATTTTAACCCTTATGCCGCTTTCAAGAAGCTGTTTCGCAAGATAAAACGATATTCTTCCGCCGCCGATTATAATTGCGGTTTTAACCTTTGTGTTTATAACACCTATCTCACGCATAAATTTCGCAACATCTCTGTGAGATGCGGTTATGTGAAGTTTATCTCCGCTTTCGATAACAAAATCACCGTTCGGAATATACACCTCATTACCGCGTTGCACCGCACATATAAGAATTTTTATCTTAAACTTTTTGTATATCTCAAAAATAGCTTTTCCGCAAAGTGCATTATCCGAACTGATGTTAAATTCAATAAGTTCAATTCTGCCTTTTGCGAAAGTTTCTGTTTTAATTGCGGCAGGGAAACGAAGTATTCTCGATATTTCGCAAGCAGTTGCATATTCGGGATTTACTATAAGATTTATTCCGAGAGCGTTACGCATAAAGTCAAGCTGTTTAAAATATTCTCTGTTTCTCACTCTTGCAACACATCTGTCCGCACCGAGTTTTTTAGCCATAACAGTGCAAAGTGCGTTAAATTCGTCATTTTCCGTAACGGCAATAAATATGTCTGCCTTGTTAGCCTCCGCCTCGCGCAAAGTTTCAAGGTCAGTACCGCTCCCGCATACGCCCTTACATCATAATCATCTTGAATTCGGTCGCAGATTTTACTTTTAATATCAATAAGAACTACATCGTCGCCCTCATAATTAAAATCCTCTACAAGCTTTCTTCCGACCTTACCGCCGCCTACTACGATGACATTCATTTTTCTTCTCTTTTCTCCCGCGTCATAAGCAATAATACCGCTTCTCTTGCATTTCTGCCATTGTACAAAATATTATAAGCTTCTTCAACAATAGGCATTTCAACATTATATTTGTGTGCCATTTCATATGCCGCCGTTGCGGTGTTTACACCCTCAACAACCATATGAACGCTTTCCAAAGTTTCCTTTAAACTCTTGCCTTGACCCAACAGTATTCCGGCACGTCTGTTTCTCGAATGCATACTTGTGCAAGTAACAATCAAATCACCTACACCGCTAAGTCCCATAAATGTCTTTTCATTTGCACCCATAGCCTTGCCTAGTCTTGCAATTTCAGCAAGACCTCTTGTCATAAGTGCCGCTTTTGTATTGTCGCCGTAACCAAGTCCGTCACTTATTCCCGCACAAAGTGCGATAACGTTTTTAAGTGCTCCGCCAAGTTCAACACCGATTATATCGGTTGAAGTGTACACTCTGAACATATCTCCCATAAACACGTCTTGAATAAATTTAGCCGTATCAATATGCTCCGACGCAACAACATTCGTTGTAGGAAGTCCTCTTGAAACCTCCTCTGCGTGTGACGGACCGCTCATAACAGATATATCCGCCTGCGGAATTTCTTCTTTATACACCTGTGAAAGACGTAGAAGTGTACCTTCTTCAAGTCCCTTTGATATATTTACTATTTTCTGTCCCTCTTTAACGTGCGGCGAAAGCTGTTTCGCCGTTGTTCTCGTTGCCGGTGACGGTGCGGCTGTTATAATAAGCTCCGCTCCGTCTGTACATTCAGCCATATCGTGACTGCAATAAATTGTATCCGGAAATTTCACTCCCGGCAAAAATTCTTTGTTTTCTCTGTCTTTTTTCAGTCTGTCCGTTTCTTCCTGTATCCACGACCATAAATATACATTATGTCCTCTTGAAGATAAAAGTATCGCTATGGCAGTTCCCCAACCGCCTGAGCCAATTACTGCAATTTTCATTTTACTTCTCCTTTTTTTGCTCCAAGTTTGTTTTCTGTACCATTTAACAATCTCTTTATATTTGCATGATGTCTTGCTATTAAAAGTCCGCCGATAATAACAACGCACACAAGCTGAATTACATCAACGTTCTTTGTAACAATCATTTTAACGATTTCTATAACTATGTACATTGCACCGCCCAAGATTGAACCGAGCGATACATACCTTGTTACTGCCATAACCGCTATTGCAACAACAGCAACAATAAGTCCGACTTTCCAGTCAAGCATTAACACAACGCCCAGCGAAGTCGCAACACCTTTGCCGCCTTTAAATCCGAAGTAAAGCGGAAAATTATGACCGAGAATTACGCATACACCTGCGATATAACTTATAACAGGATATATTTCATCTGTACCCGCAATATTTTTTACAAGTCTTGATAAAAGTATCACGACTATGCCTTTTAACACGTCAAGCAACAGTGTTATAACACCCATTTTCTTGCCGTATGTTCTTAGCATATTCGTTGCACCCGCATTTCCCGAACCGCTTTCACGGATATCCTTACCGCTCAGCATTTTTGAAAGCAGTATAGAAAAATTAACCGAACCGATTAAATATGATACTATCGCCGTCAAGGCAATTATTAAATATGTCATAACTCTCTCCCATTACATCTTCTTTTCATTTTTCTCTCTTACGATAAACTTTATAGGTGTTCCCTCAAAACCAAATGCCTCGCGCACTTGATTTTCGATAAATCTCAAATACGAATAGTGGAACAAATCCTTTGAATTTGCGAACAAAATAAATGTCGGCGGTGCTGTTGCGGCCTGTGTACCGTAGTAAACCTTTAAACGTCTGCCCTTGTCTGACGGCGGCTGTTGCTTCGCCATTGCTTCGTTTAAGACGTCGTTAAGCATACCGGTTGTAATTCTTCTCTTGTGCTGCTCATTTACTTTCTTGATAAGTTCCAAAAGCTTGTCAACTCTCTGACCTGTCTTTGCACTGATGAATATAATTTCCGCATAAGACATAAACGCAAATTCTTCACGCACACGCATTGTAAAGTTTTTCATAGTCTTTGTGTCTTTAGAAACAATATCCCACTTATTAACTGCAAAAATACAAGCCTTACCCTGCTCGTGAGCATAGCCGGCAACCTTTGTGTCCTGTTCTGTAATACCCTCGTTTGCGTCAATCATAATAACGCACACGTCACTTCTGTCAACCGCCGCAAGCGAACGTACAACACTGTAACGCTCTACGTTTTCGTCAATCTTACCGCGTTTTCTCATACCGGCGGTATCAATAAACAGATACTTGTCGCCGTTCTTTTCGTAATGTGAGTCGATTGCGTCACGCGTTGTTCCTGCGATGTTACTTACAATAACTCTGTCCTCACCCAAAATTTTATTTATAAGCGACGACTTACCTGCATTCGGTTTACCGATTACCGCAACTTTAATTTCGTCCTCGTCATCTGACGTATCTGCGTCCTCAGGGAACAAGTGAGTAACTTCGTCAAGCAAATCACCTACACCCAAACCGTGAGTTGATGAAATAGCAATCGGATCGCCAAGTCCCAAATTATAAAATTCATAAAATTCAAACGGCGGATCGCCTGTATTGTCAACCTTGTTTACGGCAAGCACAATCTTTTTCTTCGCCTTTAAAAGCATTTGTGCAACGTCCTGGTCATTTGCCGTAACACCGTCTTTTACGTTTGTCATAAGCACAACAACGTCTGCCATTTCAATAGCAAGCTGTGCCTGACGGCGCATTTGTACAAGAATTTCGTCCTTTGACGCAGGCTCGATACCGCCTGTATCGATAAGCGTAAAGTGCTTGTCAAGCCACACTGCGTCAGAATAAATTCTGTCACGCGTTACACCCGGTGTGTCCTCTACTATACTTATTCTCTTTCCTGTTATCTTATTAAACAAAGTCGATTTTCCGACGTTCGGTCTGCCGACTATCGCTACCAATGGTTTCATATTCTTCTCCTTTAAAATTCAAGTTCTTCTCCCAAGATTTTCTCAATAAATTCATATCCGTCATTTATGACAGGCTCTATCTTCACATTCAACGCTTTTTCAACGTCTGATACAGTCAAATCATCAAGGAAAATCCCGTCTTCATCTCTCAGCATACTATGCGGAATAAACATTATATCCCCTATAGGCTTGTCTTTAAGCTGGTCGATTATATCTCCGCCCGTGACAAGTCCCGAAACATTTACGCCTCCGCCGAAAAAGTTATTTTTTATCGCATAAACAGTTATCTTTACGTCTGTCTTTCCCATAAGACGTTCCGACAAACCCGTTATAAAAGATGCCGCCGCCTCACCCGTTACAATAGTTACATTTCTGTCATACTTTTTGTTTTTCACAAGTTTAATTGCCGAATCAAATTCTTCTGCCATACTGGCAATCAATCCTACACCGTTTTCAAGCTGCGGAAACCCCTCATACACTTCTGCGTCAGGTATAGGCAATTCCGCATTCAAATAAAATTCGTCAGAAAGATAAATTAGCCTTGTTCCAAGTTTATCATACAGTTTTTTCTGCCAAGTCTCAACTTGTTTTATTGTTTGTGCGGAAGTTTCCTGTGTAAACGGTTTCAGTGGATAAAGTCCGTCACGATAGCGTGTAAGACCAACAGGAACGATTGATACACTGTTTACATTCGGGAACAGTGCCGCCAGCTCGGATATTGACCTGTCAAGTTCCTTGCCGTCATTAATTTCGGGACAAAGCACTATCTGACAGTTCATATAAATATTATTAGCCGCAAACTTTTTCATTATGTCATAGCACTTACCCGCAAAACGATTATTCAGCATTTTACATCTAAGTTCGGGATTGGTTGCCTGAACCGATACATTAATCGG
>ERZ773142.1535-NODE-1535-length-12531-cov-24.5071_pt1 | contig 12531 bp, 12 predicted proteins | sample MGYA00580853_ERZ773142 | MGnify/ENA primary metagenome ERZ773142 (study PRJEB29015, sample SAMEA2737862) | human gut metagenome | biome: human gut; feature: human-associated habitat; material: faeces | place: China | collected 2012 ... | reverse complement strand
CAAAAACGAGGGAGGAAAAATAATTCTGGACAAATTATTATACTACAAAGGATTAGGAGTGGTTCATATAAATTTAAGTTAACAGATACATTGAACGGGTTTTGTTAAAAGTGAAAAGGCAACTGCTGCACTTAGTGGTTTTTTAGGATATATGACAATGAATACTATATTAGGAAGTTTCTTGATTTTTACAGGAGATTTGGATCCCAAAAATTTATTAATTGGTCAAAAACAAATATTAGGGGTTTTAACTTTAGATACAGGGGTATTTGGAGGGATTTTAGTTGGATTTTTAATTGCATATATTCATAATAAATTTTATAAAATTCAATTACCTGCAATTTTATCAATTTTTAATGGAACAAGAGCTATACCAGCACTTTCAATTATATGTTCAAGTATCTTAGGAATTTTATTAGCTTTTATATTCCCACCTATTCAACATTTATTAATTAAATCTTCAGATATAATTAATTCAATAGGAGCAAGTGGAGCATTTTTATATGGTTTATCAGAGAGACTATTACTTCCATTTGGATTACATCATTTTATTTATTTACCATTTTTCTTTACACAATTAGGTGGATATATGAATATTGATGGAGTTATGGTTGAAGGAGCTGTAAATATTTATAATGCTATTTTAAGTTCTCCTACAGCAAAATTTGATGTAAATATTACAAGATTTGTAATGAATGGGAAAGTTCTTTTTGCAATGTTTGGATTACCTGGAGCGGCACTAGCAATTTATAAAACATCATTGCCTAAAAATAAAAAGAAAGTAGCAGCTTTAATGACAGCAGCTGTTTTGCCATGCGCTTTAATGGGAATAACTGAACCTTTAGAATTTGCATTTTTATTTGTAGCACCTGGTTTATTTATTATTCATTCATTCTTTGCTGGAATAGCATATATTTTAACTTATATTCTTCAAATAAATATTCCTGGACCATCAAGTTTTGGAGGACCTTTACTTTCTTTTATATTTAATGGTATACTAAATTCAAATAAAGGTTCTCATTGGTATTATCTTTTAATAGTCGGTCCTATATATTTTGTTTTATACTATTTTACTTTTAAAATATATATTGAAAAAAGAAACTTAAAAACTCCAGGAAGAGAAGAAAATTTTGATGGAGATATAGAAGAGGATATAAAAGAGAGTTCTATAAATAAGAATGTTTCAGTAGAGTTTTTAAATAAAATAATTGAAGCTGTTGGAGGAAGAGAAAACATATTGAAAGTTGATGCTTGTTTTACAAGACTTAGATTAACTTTGGAAAATAATTCAAAAATTAAAGATATAAAAATTTTTGAAAAAGATTTAGGGGCTAGTGGGGCAGTTTTAGTTGATAATGGTATTCAAATTATTTATGGAAATAGAGCAAATCTTTTAAAGATAGAAATGAGAGAATATTTAAAGCATGAATAAAAAATAGGAGATTAATATGTATTCTTTTTTTTCAAATTTAAAAAAGTGTAGAGATAATAATGAATTATATCCTAAAGTAGAAGTTATTATAGCTAATTACATTTTAGATAATCATAAAATTATTCCAACTATATCTATAAAAGAATTAGCTCAAAAATGTAATACTTCTATATCTACTATTTCTAGATTTTGTAAAAGAGTTAATGGAAGTGATTTTAAAACTTTAAAAGAAGATTGTAGAATTTATAATAATTTTTTAGAAGAAAAAGAAGTTATAAAACCAAATATAAAAAAATTCTCAGGGAAAAATTATTTGAATGATATATTTAAAGCTTTACAAGAAACAAGCTGTCTTAATGAAAATGAAAATATTAGAAAAACAATATTTTGGATAAAAAGAGCTAAAAAAATTTTTTTCTTTGGAACTTCTTTTTCAAATATTTTTGCACAAAATATAAGTGAAAAATTTATGAGATTAGGGAAAAATACTATTTGTCCTTTAACGATCTCTTCACAAGATAATATAATTAGTCAAATACATTCTGATGATTTAGCAATTATTATAAGTTTTTCAAATAATAATTTTCAAATTAATAGAATAAAAAATATTTTAAGAAAAAAGAAAATAAAAATAATATATATATCTTCAAGGCAAGATGTGGAAACTAATAATGAAATTACATTGCTAGTTTCTAAGTTAAGCTATAAGGAATTTGAATCACCCATAATTCAAGAATTTTCAATAAGTTATATTATAAATTATCTTTATTTATATTATACAGAAAAAGAGGGTATATAGTAAATAATAAAAAGAATATATTAATTGTTTAATAATATAGCTGGAGTAGAAATATTTCCAGCTTTTTATTATAGATGAGAAATATGAAGTAAGATTTTTTTATTTTGAAAATTTACTTATAAAAAATAACTACCATAATTTTAAAATATAATATATAATATATAATAAAAAAATAAATACAAAAAAGGCAGGTGAAACTCGTTTAAAACGGGGGAAATTTTGAAAAATGATTTTTGTTTAAAAATTAGCAACATGGAAAAAACTTATAAAAATATGGCAGGACAAAAAACAATTGCACTTCAAGATATTAATCTAGAAGTAAAAGAAGGAGAATTTATTTCAATAATTGGACCTTCTGGTTGTGGGAAATCTACATTATTAAAAATAGTAAGTGGACTAGATAATCCCACTGGTGGAAAAATTGAATTTAATGAGAATTTTGATTTAAGTCAATACATAGGATTTGTTTTTCAAGATTCTGTATTATTACCTTGGAAAAATGTATATGATAATGCAGTTTTTCCTTTAGAAATAAAAAATTTAAAAACAAAAGAAAATCTTGAAAAATTGGAACAATTGTTATCTATGGCGGGATTAGCAGATTTTAAAAAATCACTTCCAAGAGAGCTTTCTGGAGGGATGAGACAAAGGGTTTCGATAGTTAGATCCCTTTCTTATGATCCGAAACTTTTATTAATGGATGAACCTTTTGGAGCCTTAGATGCTTTAACTAGAGATTCGTTAAATATAGAGTTATTAAAAATTTGGGAACAAACTAAAAAAACTATATTGTTTGTAACACACAGTATTGATGAAGCTGTATTTCTTTCAAGTAAAGTTATAGTAATGTCACCTAGACCAGGAAGAATTAAAGAAATATTAGACATAGATTTAGGATATCCAAGAACAGTAGAGATAAGAAATAATCCTAAATTTATAGAATATAGCAAATATTTAAGAGAGGTGTTAGAATAATATGGAAAAGAAAATCAAGGGTTTATGTAAAGGATTTTCTGAATATGTTATCTCTATTGGTGTATTTTTAATAATCTGGGGTATATATGTTAAAATTAGTGGAGTAGCTGAATATATAATGCCATCTCCTATAAAAGTTTTACAAAAATTATTTGAAATTATTGTTAAAGGACAAATTTGGGAACATTTTTTTGCCACTTCTATTATAATTTTTGTAGGATATTTCATAGGTGTATTTTTAGGAATATTCTTTGGTTATATAATAGAAAAATGTACAATTTTAAAGGAAATGTTAATGCCATATCTTATATTTTTTCAAACAGCACCTAAAATTGCATTAGTACCATTATTTGTAATTTGGTTTGGATTAGGGCTTACTTCTAAATTAGTTTTAATTGTATCAATGGTATTTTTTCCAGTTATGGTAGCAACAATGGTTGGAATAAGTTCTGTTCCTAAAGATATGAGAAATTTAATGAAAATATTAAATGCAAATAAGCTACAAATTCTTTTCAAAATAGAATTACCACATTCAATGCCAATGATTTTTTCTGGATTGAAAATAGGAATGGTTCAAGCAATAATTGGAGCTATAGTTGCTGAATGGATATCTGGAAAAGTTGGATTAGGTTATGTTTTAATATTTGCATCTTCAACATTCGATACAACTTTATTAATTGCTGGAATCTTTTTTACTATTATTGTAGGAATCTTCTATTATGAAGTTGTAAATATTTTAGAAAAAAAGATTCTTTATTGGCATGAATCGCAAAGAATAGAGAAATAAAAGGAGTAATTAAATGTATATAAAAGCAGATAAACCTGTTTATGAAGAGGGAACAGCTCATTTAAGATGTAAATCAGATAAAATTTCAGAAATTGTTTTTTTACCTGGAGATCATGCAAGAGTTGAAATGTTTAGAGATTTATTAGATGATTATGAAATAGTTTCATTTAATAGAGAATTTAAAGTAGGAACTGGGAAATACAATGGAGTTCCTATTACTATTTGTTCTACTGGTATTGGAGGACCATCAACAGAGATAGCAGTTACAGAATTGATTGAATTAGGAGCAAAATATCTTATTAGAATAGGTGGTTGTGGAGCTATAAGAGAAGATATAAAATGTGGAGAATTTATAATTAATACAGGGTCTGTAAGAATGGGTGGAAGTTCAAAATTCTATGCTATGCCTGAATATCCAGCAGTTGCAGATTTTGATTTAGTAATGTGTCTTAAAGAAGCAAGTGAAAAGAAAAATTTTAAATGTCATTTAGGAATAGGAGCATCAATAGGTTCTTTCTATAGAGGACAGGGAAGAAATCCACTTTCTGTAGCAGATAAACATTATCAAGATTTATATGATGAATTAATAAGATTAAATGTAATGAATCTTGAAATGGAAGCTGAAACAATATTTACTCTATCATCAATCTATGGAGTAAAAGCTGCAAGTATCTGTGTAGTTCATTGTAATAGAATTACAAATGAATGGTTAGTAGAATATGGTGATCCACAATTAAATATGTGTAAAACAGCTTTAGAAGCTGCAAAAATATTATATAATAAAGTAAATCAAAAGGGGGAATAATTTATGAAAAAATTATTTTTAATACTATTTTCAATTTTAACATTAGGTTTATTCAGTGGATGTGGAGAAACAAAAGAAAGTACTCCTGCTAAAAAAGATGAAATTCAAAAAATTTCTATTCAAATTGATGGAGCAGCAGTTCCATATTATGCACCAATGTATATAGCTAAAGAAAAAGGATATTTTAAAGAGCAAGGTTTAGATGTAGATTTCTATTACGCTGCAGCAGCAGAAATTGTTAAAAACGTAGCTACAGGAAATGTTCAATTTGGTTTCCCTAATGCAGATTCTGTAATTCTTGCTAAATCACAAGGAATACCAGTAAAAGTTGTTAATACAACTTACCAACATGGACTTGGAGCTTTAATTTTCCAAAAGTCATCTGGAATAACTGAGCCAAAAGATTTAAAAGGTAAAAAAATTGGAGTTACTAGCTTTGGAAGTCCTAACTATATTCAGTTACAAGTTATGCTAGAAAAAGCAGGTATGAGTATTGATGATGTAAAAGTTGAAATAATTGGTACAGGAGCTATTGTAAATGCTCTAGTTAGTGGACAAGTAGATGCCATTATGTTCTCTATGCTTAGAACTATTGAATTAAAAAATCAAGGTGTAGATGTTGGTGAAATTCGTTCAGATGAATTTTTACCATCTCACGGAAATGTACTTATAGTTGGAGACAAATATCTAATTGAAAATAAAGATGTAGTTAATAAATTTAATATAGCTTTAAATAAAGGAATTCAATATATTATTGATGGAAACACAAAAGAAGCTGTGGAAATGTCAGTTGAAAAGTATGCACCTAGTTTTAAAGGAAGAGAAGAAATTGTTACAGCTATTCTTGATGAAGTATTTATTCCATATTTATGGCAAAGTGAAAATACTAAAAAGAATGGATTAGGATATTCAGATGCTGAGAGATGGAATAATTCAATAAAAGTTTTAAAAGAATATGGAGTAATAGAAAAAGAGATAGATGCTAAAGAATTAATTGGAAATATAAAATAGTGTAGGAGAGAGAAATGACAAAAGAAAGAAGAAAAGTTTTACTACCACTTTTATTTTTTCCAATAATTATAATACTTTGGAAAGCATATATAGCCCTTTTTAATGTTCCAGATTATCTTTTACCTCAACCAGAAGCTCTGTTGCAAACAACAATAGATTTATTGGTTAAGGGAGATATGTTGTATCATATTTATATTACTTTAAAAGAAGTGTTTATAGGTATTATAATTGGAATATTCAGTGGACTTATAGTAGGGTACATTGTTGCCAAATCTAGATATATAGAAAAATTGATAATGCCATTTGTTCTAATTGTTCAAACAGCACCAAAAATATCTCTAGCACCACTATTTATTTTATGGTTTGGATTGGGATTAGAATCTAAAATTGCATTAGTAATATTAGTAGTTTTATTTCCAGTAATGGTTAATGAAATTGTTGCAATTAGAAGTATTGATAAAAATATGTATAATCTTATGAAAATTTTAAATAGTACTTCTTTTCAAAAATTTTATCACATTGAATTGCCATACTCTTTAGAAGCTATTCTTTCAGGAATAAAAGTAGCTGTGACACAAGCTATAACAGGAGCTGTTATAGGAGAAATGATAGGAGCAAAGGCAGGATTAGGTTATTTATTAATTCTTGGAAATGAAACTTATGATATTAAATTAGTTTTAAGTTCAATTTTTGTATTAAGCATAGTTGGTTTGATTTTATATATAATTGCTGAAAAAATTGAAAAAAGATTTTTAACTTGGAAAATTTAAATAATAAAGTAAAAAAATATGTTGCACCCAAAATCTTGAATAAGATGATGGGTGCAATTTTTATGGCTAAATTAACAAATGAATAACGAATTGAAATTTATGAAAGAAGATTAAAAGGAGAAACACTAAGCTCATTAGCTTTGGAATTTAATATAAATATTAACAGGTTAAAATATTTAGTTAGACTTCTAAAAAAGCATGGATATAATATTCTTAGAACTGGCAAAAATAGATACTATTAGATAGCAGTTCTTTCAACATTGTACAATCTACAAAACTCAGCAAGAGATGTTTTAAGTTCTCTAAATTTTAAGACAAAAAACATTTTTTGTTCAGGAGTAAATTTAACTCTATTAGACATACATTACCAACTTTCTTATATTTTTTAATTTGTTGATAATATATATGTGTCCTTTATGGGTATCATATCACACATACTATTTAATTTTTCTTTTTTATAATTTAAAATCCTTTTATGCTCTAAATTATTTTTCTTGAAATATTGATTTAAATTTAATAGAAAAATAAAACTATAAATTCCAAGAAACTTTTTTTCTAAAGTATAATATATTTATTAATATTTAAGAAAGTTATCGTATTCTATAAAAAAATTTTTATAGTTTTTTTTATAGTTTTATAGTAGAATGTCAGTATTGTATTTTTAGGGGAGGGTGTAAATGGAATTAATAAACATTGATAGATACAAGAAAGAAAGTAATAAAGTTTATACATACAATGTTTTAAAAGAAAATATAATGCAATTAAATTTAGAACCAGGAGAAAGTATTAGTGAAGTTGAACTTAGTGAAGCTTTAAATGTAAGTAGAACACCTGTAAGAGAAGCTATAGTTAAGTTAGAAGAAAAAAAATTAGTTACAGTTTTTCCTCAACGAGGTTCATTTGTCTCAAAAATTAATCTTAATTTAGTTGAAGAAGCTGTATTTTTAAGAGAACTTTGTGAAAAAAAAATTTTAGAAATTGCATGTAATGATCCAAACTCTAGTATTTTAATTAATGAGTTAGAAAAAAATATTGAATACCAAAAAATTAGTATAAATTATAATAAAAATATCTATGAATTTTTTGAATTAGATAACCAGTTCCATACTTTAATTTTTAATTATTATAATAAAAAGAATATTTGGAAAGTTATAGAGAAATTAGCAACTCATTATGACAGATTACGTTTAATAGATGCTTTAGAGAAAGTAAATTTAGAGACTACAATTAGACAGCATAGTGAAATTGTTAATCTTATAAAAGAGAAAAATAGTGAAAAAGTTAATTTTCTTGTAGATAAACATCTTTTTAACTACAAGGAAGTTATTGATAAATTTATTATAAAATATCCTAAATATTTTACAAATTTTTAATTAAATCATTAGATCAAATTTGGTCTAATGATTTTTTGTCTTTTTGAGTAAATTCATTTTTTTAAATCTATTATTACTATTTTATAGTAAAAAAATAATAATTTTTTTCTAAGATTACATACATATTTTTTAAAAGTTTAAGTAAATAAAAATTTTTTTTATGTTCTATTTTTAAAAGAAAAAGTGTAAAAGTAGCTAAAATTCTAGAATAGTTTTCAAAATACAATGTATTAAATCAGTTATAATGATATTGTTATAAAACTTTTTTACTCAAAAATTATATTATACTTGCATACAAGCATACATAAAAAATCTTTTATAACTAAAAATTGGAAGATAATTTTTTCAAGTTTAATTGCTTTGTTAAACTTAAATAACCTATGACAATTATTTCATTTTAAATACAAAACAACATAACAATTAAGGAGGTAAAAATGAAACTATCATTTATATGTTATGGAGAGTCAGAGCCATAAAAACAAATATTCAGTGGACTATCCTAAATTAAAAATAAGTTGATAATAAAAAATAAAAGGGAGAGAAAATAAAATGGAGAGAAACAAAGCAAGTATTTTTCAATTAATAGGATTTGGGCTAAACAATACAGCAACAAATGCACACTGGTTTTATATTTTAATCTTTTTCTTAGTATATTGTACTGATTATCTAAAATTATCACCAGTATTAATAGGAATTATGATGACATCATTTAGAATTTTTGATGGAATTACAGATCCAATAATAGGATTTATAATTGACAAAACAGATACAAAACTTGGAAAATTTAGACCATTTATGTTTTTTGGAACTATAATTATGAATCTTAGTTTTTTAGCTATATTCTGGGGAATAAAATTTGATAGTAATTTTAAAAATTATCTATATATCATAATAACATATTCAATATGGGTAATTGGTTATACTTGTGTTACTATATGTACTAAAGGAGCACAAGCAATATTAACAGAGGATTCGGCACAACGTTCTATGTTAAGTGGAGTAGATACAGTTGCAAGAATTGCAATAGACTTTTTATTTATGGCAAGTGGAATGGTAATATTAAATCATTTTGGAGGATCATTATCAGGAAAAGCATTTAGAATGTTTGCTCTTATTACAGTTGGAATAACTACTGTATGTTCAACAGCAGCAATATTAGGAATTTGGGAAAAAGATAATAAAAAATATTATGCTAGTTCAAGTTATGCAGATCTAAAAATATCTGACTACTTCAAAATATTTAAAGAAAATAAAGCATTAAAAGCACTTGTATTTTCAGCAGCATCTAGTAAAATTGCTTTAACAGTAACAAGTACAGTAACATTCTATTTCTTTACATTAGTAGCAACAGCACCTAATGCACAATTAAAAGTAAATGGTCCAACATTTATAATAGGAATAATAGCTTCGTTTGTAGCTATTTCGTTGGCAGTAAAATATGGAAGAAAAAAGGCATATATTTTTGGAGCATTATTTAGTATAGCTGTTTTAACTCTTGTTTTATTAGTTAGACCATTTAAAGAGAATCAAGTGTTCTTACTTGTAATTTTATGTGGATTATATAATTTTGGAAAAAATGCTACTGAAACACATGTTATTCCAATGATAGCAGATGTTGTTGATTATGAAAAATATACAAATGGAAGATTTGTGCCTGGAATGATCTCTACAATGTTTTCTTTCTTTGACAAATTGATTAGTTCACTTGCAGGTTTACTAGTTGGAATTGTACTTGAGTTAGCTAATTATACACCAGGAATGCAAGTAACACCTACATTATACTACTCTATTATATTCCTATATTTTGGAATGCCATTAATAGGTTATAGTCTAACATTAGTAGGAATGAAACGTTATCCAATAACTTTAGAATTATATAATAAAATGCATGATGCATTTCATAAATAAAAGATAGATAAAATAATAAACAATTAAATATTTAAGTATTAAAAATTAAAATTATTAGAAGTTATAATTTTAATAGCTTAAGATAAAAAATAAATTATTAAGAGGAGGAAAAAATGCTTTATCCACAAAATACTGAAACAAGAAACCTATTAGATCTTTCTGGGTTATGGAATTTAAAACTTAATAAAAAAAATGAAGAAATTGATGTTGAAAAAAAATTAACTGATACTAGAATAGTCGCAGTTCCTGGGTCTTTTAATGATCAATTGGCATTACATGAAGATAAAACTTACATAGGAGATTTTTACTATGAAAAAGAATTTATAATGTCAGAAGATAATTTGAAAAATAAAAGAGTATTTATTCGTTTTGGAAGTGCAACACATAACTCAACTACATATATGAATGGAGTTGAATTAGGAAGTCATAAAGGTGGATTTACTCCTTTTGAGTATGAGATAACAAATAATATTAAGGTAGGAGAAAATAGATTATTAGTAAAAATAAATAATATTTTAGATTATACTACACTTCCAGTAGCAGTTTATAGAGAAGAGGTAAGACCAGATGGAAGTATTCGTAAAGTTGTAGATGAAAACTTTGATTTCTTCAACTATGCAGGAATTCATAGACCAGTAAAAATCTATACAACAAATAAAAATAGAATTGAAGATATAGCTATAAATTATGATGTAAACTTAGCAGAAAAGAAAGCTGATATTAATTTTAATGTAAAAATTGATGGGGAATTTGATAAAGTTGTAATTGAATTATTTGATGAAGAAGGAAACTTAGTAGGAAAAACAGAAAATGAAAAACTACATTTAGAAAATGTAACTTTATGGGCACCATTAAATGCTTATTTATATAAAGCAAAAGTTACTGGATATGTAGATAATAAAATAGAGGATATATATACAGAAGAGTTTGGAATAAGAACTGTCGAAGTAAAAGATAATAAATTCTTAATAAATGGTGAACCATTCTATTTTAAAGGATTTGGACGTCATGAAGATACTTTTGCTCATGGACGTGGATTAAATGAGGTAGCTAATGTACAAGATATGACACTTATGAAATGGATAGGAGCTAACTCATTTAGGACTTCTCACTATCCATATTCTGAAGAAATGATGAGACTTGCAGATAGAGAAGGATTTGTAATAATAGATGAAGTTCCAGCAGTGACACTATTCCATGGATTCGGATTTTCTATGATAAATAGAACAGGAGAAAAAGATAATACTTGGGATGTTTTAAAAACTCATGAAGCTCATGAATTAGCCATAAGAGAGATGATCTCAAGAGATAAAAACCATGCTTGTGTTGTTATGTGGTCAATATCTAATGAAAGTGCAACTCATGAAAAAGGTGCATATGATTATCATAAACCATTATTTGAATTAGCAAAAGAACTAGATCAACAAAAAAGACCTTGTACTTATATTAATATATTATTAGCAGGACCAGATAAAGATGAAGCAATGGAACTATGTGATGTTATATGTTTAAATAGATATTATGCATGGTATGTTAATACAGCAGATATTGAACTAGGTAAACATAATCAAACAGAAGAGCTTAAACGTTGGCATGAATTATATCCTAACAAACCAATTATGTTTACTGAATATGGAGCAGATACAGTAGCAGGATTACATGATATGGACTTTAACACTCCATTTACAGAGGAGTTTCAAGTTAAATATTATGAAATGAATGCAGAAGTTTTTGATAGCTTTGATTTCTTTATAGGAGAGCAACTTTGGAACTTTGCTGATTTTCAAACAAAATATGGAACTCAAAGAGTACAAGGAAACAAAAAAGGAATCTTTACTAGAGAAAGAACACCAAAAATGGTAGCTCACGAAATAAGAAAGCGTTGGACAAATATTCCTAACTTTAATTATAAAAAATAAAGGATCTTTATTAAAGAAAAAACAAATAAATTTTCAAATAACTCCAGTAAAAATTACTGGAGTTATTTTTTGAATTATTTAAATAAAATTTTTTAGATATTGTACTTCTTTTTTAAGTATATTTTTTGCTCTTGAGAGATGCAAGAACATGCTTTTATTTCTTCTTTTAATTCTTCTAAATAGTTATTATAATCTAAATCTTCTTTATTTAAATTTTCGATTATAGTTAAACTTTCTATTAAATATAAAGCTTTTTCTTCTTTATTTTCTCTGAATTTATTTAGCCACTCTTCTTCAAATACAACTTTTTTTAGTAATCTTTTTTCTTTATCGTAATAATGTTTAAGAGAAATTAAATTCCCAATAAGTTTAGAATAGCCATAATTTAGAAGATTATGATATCTATTTTTTCTTTTCTTTCTAAAAGTAGTTCTTCTATATTCTTTTGGCATATTAATAGAACTAATAGCCTTTCTTTTTGGATTTTCAAGAGAACCTTTATATTCATAAAACTTAAAATATATATTTCTTTTAATTTTTTTTCCCATAATTTTTCCTTTCTTATTTATTATTAACTTTTTATTTTTTATGCTAAAAAATATCTGTCACTATATTATATCACAAACTTCTTATCTTTTTTCCTACTAACTAGTTTTTTATATTTTTAGCTTTTAATTAAATTTTCTTTTTTATTTCAAACAACATAAATTATTACTTGAATTTTAAAAAATGTATTTCCTTAAAATTATAAA
>ERZ773142.1532-NODE-1532-length-12543-cov-3.8111_pt1 | contig 12543 bp, 7 predicted proteins | sample MGYA00580853_ERZ773142 | MGnify/ENA primary metagenome ERZ773142 (study PRJEB29015, sample SAMEA2737862) | human gut metagenome | biome: human gut; feature: human-associated habitat; material: faeces | place: China | collected 2012 ... | reverse complement strand
ACGACCAAACCGGGCCCGGAGCATCATTCGGCGTCACTCGGAACAATGTATTCGGAGGTGGCGAAAGCTGGAACGTGAAGCTGAAAGGCTCTTATGAATGGCAAACCGGCGGAGGAGAAAAAAGCTCTTTAATGAACAGCTGGGAGATGGGAGTTTCTACCTCTCTGACTTTCCCGCGCGTGGTTTTCCCGCATTGGGGGAAAAGGGAGTTTGACTTCCCGGCTACCACTACATTCCGTTTATACATCGACCAGTTGAACCGTGCCAGGTATTATAAACTGTTGTCATTCGGCGGAAATGCTACCTACGATTTCCAACCGACACGTACAAGCCGTCATAGTATTACCCCTTTCAAACTGACATTCAACGTCCTTCAACACCAATCGGAAGAATTCAGGGAAATTGCCGATGCTAATCCTGCATTATATATCAGTTTGAAAGACCAGTTTATTCCTGCTATGGAATATACCTATACGTATGATAATGCCTCCGCACGCGGTGTTAAAAATCCGATTTGGTGGCAATCGACTGTAACCTCTGCCGGTAACCTGACCTCGGTGATTTACCGTGCTTTCGGTCAGTCTTTCAGCAAAGAGGACAAACGTTTGCTGAACGTCCCTTTCGCGCAGTTTGTGAAACTGAATACGGAATTCCGCCATTTGTGGAATATGGACAAGAATAATAAGATTGCTTCCCGTGTAGCTTTGGGCGCTCTCTTCGCCTACGGTAATGCAACGATAGCCCCTTACAGCGAACAATTCTATGTGGGTGGTGCCAACAGCATCCGCGCTTTTACGGTACGTAGCATCGGCCCGGGCGGATACCATCCGGCAGAAAGCCGCTACTCTTACCTCGACCAGACGGGTACTTTCCGTTTTGAGGCAAATGTAGAATATCGTTTCCGTATCTTTAAGAGCATTTGGGGAGCCACTTTCCTGGATGCAGGAAACGTCTGGTTGATGCGCAAGGATGAGGCCCGTCCCAATTCACAACTCGAACTGAAAACGTTCCCGAAACAGATCGCTTTGGGCACCGGTGTCGGTATTCGTTATGATATGGATATTCTTGTGTTCCGTCTTGATTTCGGTATTCCTTTGCATCTGCCTTACGATACAGAACGAAGCGGATATTACAATGTCACAGGATCCTTTATGAAGAATCTGGGAATACATTTTGCTATCGGTTATCCCTTCTAACGTTCTTTCTTTGTCTTGAAACAAAGAAAGAACCAAAGAAAATTCAAGGCTGCGTTTTTCCGGCTACTCCGGTGTTCTCTCCGGCTAAAGGGCAGAAACTCGCTTCGCTCAAACAGTCTGCCCTTTTTAACGCTGGAGAAAACGCCTGCGCTTAACGCCGGAAAAACGAGGCCGATCCCCTTTCGGCGTGTTTGCTGCATAGGTTAATGAATTACCGGATTTCTAGATTTGTCATTGATGTACTTTTGATTCTGCATAGGTTTACATGCCGAAAGGTTTTCCGACCTACTTTTTTCTCCGTTAAGCGAACACCCGTAACGAAGTGTTAAAAGGGCAGATTGTTTGAGCGAAGCGAGTTTCTGCCCTTTAGCGTAGTGAAGGGTGTGAGTAGGAGAAAAAAGTCAGTCTTGAATTTTTCTTTGTTTCTTTCTTTTGTTTCAAGACAAAAGAAAGAAAGTTTTTGTAAATTTGCAACGAAATCTGATGCCGTTGACATCACTAACCTTTTAATATTACACAATTTATGAAACCAACTTTATTCTTATTGGCAGCCGGTATGGGTAGCCGTTATGGAGGCTTGAAGCAATTAGACGGACTGGGTCCTAATGGCGAAACTATTATGGATTACTCAATCTATGATGCTATCAATGCCGGATTTGGCAAACTTGTATTTGTAATCCGCAAAGATTTTGAACAAGATTTCCGTGATAAAATTATTTCCAAATACGAAGGTCACATTCCTTGCGAACTGGTATTTCAATCAATCGACGATCTTCCGGAAGGCTTTACTTGCCCGGCAGACCGTACCAAACCTTGGGGTACTAACCATGCAGTAATGATGGGTGCTGATGTGATTAAAGAACCGTTTGCAGTGATAAACTGTGATGACTTCTATGGTCGTGATTCTTTCCAGGTAATGGGCAAATTCCTTTCTGCTCTTCCTGAAAATTCAAAGAACGTTTATTCAATGGTAGGTTTCCGTGTAGGAAATACATTGAGCGAAAGCGGTACGGTATCTCGTGGTATCTGTAGTACAGATGCTAAAGGATTGTTGACATCTGTAGTAGAACGTACGAAGATTCAACGTCTGGACGGTGAAGTGAAATATATCGGTGATGATGGCGAATGGACGGCTACTCCCGACACGACTCCGGTAAGTATGAACTTCTGGGGATTCACTCCTGATTACTTCGCTTACAGCCAGGAATTCTTCAAGACTTTCCTTAGCGATCCGAAGAATATGGAAAACCTGAAGAGCGAATTCTTCATCCCATTGATGGTAGATAAATTGATTAATGATGGAACTGCCACTGTTGAAGTACTGGATACTACCAGCAAGTGGTTCGGGGTTACTTATCCGGAAGACCGTCAGAGCGTAGTAGACAAGATTCAGGCATTGGTAGATGCCGGTGAATATCCTGCTAAGTTGTTCTAAAGAAGAGCCATTGATTAAGATAGAGAGCAGTCATTCATAAGAATGACTGCTTTTTTTGTTTTTCATAACGTATCATACTAAGTAGTATCTAATAAATATTCAGTATCTTTGCAGTCCAAAATGTTATAAATCAGAAGCAGAAGTGATTTCAGTAGAAGGATTATCAGTAGAATTTAATGCGACGCCGCTTTTTGAGGACGTCAGCTATGTAATTAATAAGAAAGACCGCATTGCGCTGGTCGGCAAAAATGGTGCCGGCAAATCAACCATGCTGAAGATATTGGCAGGTTTGCAGTCACCGACACGCGGAGTGGTAGCTACTCCGAAAGATGTAACCATCGGATATTTGCCACAGGTCATGATTCTTTCCGACAACCGGACGGTGATGGGAGAGGCAGAACTGGCATTCGAACATATATTTGAGCTTCAGGCGAAGTTGGAACGGATGAATCAGGAACTGGCGGAACGGACAGACTATGATTCGGAAGAATATCATCAGTTGATAGACCGTTTCACGCATGAAAACGACCGCTTCCTGATGATGGGCGGTACGAACTTTCAGGCGGAAATCGAACGGACACTTCTTGGATTGGGATTCAGCCGGGAAGATTTTGAGCGCCCTACTTCGGAGTTTTCCGGTGGATGGCGTATGCGTATCGAATTGGCAAAACTGCTTTTACGACGCCCGGACGTGCTTTTGCTCGATGAGCCGACCAATCACCTTGATATTGAAAGTATCCAATGGTTGGAAAACTTTTTGTCTACACGTGCCAATGCAGTCGTATTAGTCAGCCATGACCGTGCTTTCCTGAATAACGTAACTACCCGCACCATCGAAATCACTTGCGGTCAGATTTACGACTACAAAGTGAAGTACGATGAATTTGTAGTCTTGCGTAAAGAACGCCGTGAGCAACAGCTCCGTGCTTACGAAAATCAGCAGAAACAAATACAGGATACAGAAGACTTCATCGAACGCTTCCGCTATAAAGCAACGAAAGCCGTACAGGTGCAAAGCCGTATCAAGCAACTGGAAAAGATAGACCGCATCGAAGTAGATGAGGAAGATAATTCCGCCTTGCGTTTAAAATTCCCTCCAGCCAGTCGTAGCGGAAACTATCCTGTGATTTGCGAAGATGTGCGCAAAGCGTATGGCAGCCATGTCGTTTTCCATGATGTCAACCTGACTATCAACAGGGGAGAGAAAGTGGCTTTCGTCGGGAAGAACGGAGAGGGTAAGTCTACCTTGGTGAAATGTATCATGGACGAGATTGATTTCGAAGGCAAACTAACGATCGGACATAATGTACAAATCGGTTATTTTGCGCAGAACCAGGCACAAATGTTGGATGAGAACCTGACTGTATTTGATACGATTGACCGGGTAGCGACAGGAGATATCCGTCTGAAGATACGTGATATACTGGGAGCTTTCATGTTTGGAGGCGAAGCTTCGGATAAAAAGGTGAAAGTCCTTTCCGGAGGAGAACGTACGCGATTGGCGATGATTAAACTTCTGCTGGAACCCGTAAATCTACTGATTCTGGACGAACCGACCAATCATTTGGATATGCGTTCGAAAGATGTTTTGAAGGAAGCTATCCGCGAATTTGACGGAACAGTGATTCTTGTCAGCCACGACCGTGATTTTCTGGATGGACTTGCGACTAAAGTATATGAGTTTGGTGGTGGACTTGTAAAAGAACACCTTGGAGGTATCTATGAATTCTTGCAAAAGAAAAAGATAGATAGCTTGAACGAGCTTCAGAAAGGAGCGGGATTGTCGGCTTCTCCTACGGCTTCAGCTAAAGGTAATGAACCTGAAACCGGTCAGCCTTCGGAGAATAAGCTCTCTTACGAAGCCCAGAAAGAACTTAATAAGAAGATTAAGAAACTCGAACGCCAGGTGGCGGACTGCGAAGCCTCAATAGAGGAAACCGAATCCGCGATTGCTATCGTAGAAGCGAAGATGGCAACTCCCGAAGGAGCTTCGGATATGCAGCTCTATGAACGGCATCAAAAACTGAAGCAACAGTTGGATGGCATTGTTGAAGAGTGGGAACGGGTTTCGATGGAACTGGAAGAAACGAAAAATTAGAACAAAATGCATATTTCCGGGCACTATGTGAGAGAAACGTTATACCTCGGTAGAAGGTATTCCTGGCGGGTATCTGTTTCTCGGTGTCGAAACAGGTGTTTCTCGTTGAGGAACGAGGCGTTCCTCGGTGTCGGTCACCTTCTTCCTCGGTGCCGGACTGCGGGTAGGATGATTGTTGATTAGAGAGACTATTTAATTATTTATACAATATGAAAGTAACCAAGTATTTACCAATTCTTGCCGTATGCCTTATGACAACAGGATGTAACAGTAAGAAAGAGGTCGTGCTAACATCCGGTATCGACCTTGCTAATCTGGATACCACGGCTATGCCGGGTACAAGTTTTTATCAATATGCCTGTGGAGGTTGGGTGAAAGATCATCCGCTGACAGACGAGTATTCACGTTTCGGTACATTCGACATGTTGCGCGAAAACAGTCGTGAACAACTGAAAGCATTGATTGCCGAATTGGCAGCGAAGAAAGATAATGCACCGGGCAGTGCTGCGCAGAAAGTAGGCGATCTTTATAATATCGCAATGGATAGCGTGAAGCTGAACCAGGAAGGTGTAGCTCCGATCAAAGCAGAACTGGCAGCCATTGACGCTCTCAAGGATAAAGGAGAAATCTATGCATATATCGCAGAGAGCCAGAAGAAAGGCATCCGTCCTTACTTCACCATGTTCGTAAGTGCAGATGATATGAACAGTTCCATGAATATCGTACAGACCTATCAAGGTGGTATCGGAATGGGACAGCGTGACTATTATCTGGAGAATGACGAGCAGACTAAAAATATCCGTAATAAATATCAGGAACATATCGCCAAAATGTTCCAGTTGGCAGGTTATGATGAGGCTACTGCACAGAAAGCTGTGAAAGCAGTGATGAACATCGAAACTCGCCTGGCGAAAGCGGCTCGTTCACAAGTGGAATTGCGTGATCCTCATGCTAATTATAACAAGATGGATAGGGCGACGCTGAAAAAGAACTTCCCGACTTTTGACTGGGATACTTATTTCACCGTTTCCGGTTTGAAAGATTTGGAAGAAGTGAACGTAGGTCAGCCTGCTGCCATGAAGGAAGTAGCCGATGTGATTAATACCGTATCACTGGACGATCAGAAATTGTACCTCCAATGGGGATTGATAGATGCTGCCGCTTCTTATCTAAGCGATGATTTTGAAGCACAAAACTTCGACTTCTACAGTAGGACAATGTCTGGTAAGAAAGAAATGCAACCTCGCTGGAAACGTTCCGTGAGCACCGTAGATGGTGTACTTGGCGAAGTGGTAGGACAGATGTATGTAGAGAAGTACTTCCCGGCTGCTGCCAAAGAACGTATGGTTACACTGGTGAAGAACCTGCAAACTTCTTTAGGAGAACGTATCAAAGGTTTGGAATGGATGAGTGAACCGACCAAGGAAAAAGCGTTGGAGAAACTGGCAACCTTCCATGTAAAAATAGGTTATCCTGATAAATGGAAAGATTACTCCGCACTGGAGATCAAAGATGATTCTTACTGGGCAAATATCGAGCGTGCCAACGAATGGGATTATAACGAAATGATTGCCAAAGCCGGCAAACCGGTAGACAAGGATGAATGGTTGATGACTCCTCAAACTGTGAACGCTTATTATAACCCGACTACTAATGAAATCTGTTTCCCGGCAGCTATCCTGCAACCTCCGTTCTTCGATATGAATGCGGACGATGCTATGAACTACGGTGCAATCGGCGTGGTAATCGGCCATGAGATGACTCATGGATTTGACGATCAGGGACGTCAATATGACAAAGACGGAAACCTGAAAGACTGGTGGACAGAAGAAGATGCTAAAAAGTTCGAAGAACGGGCACAGGTGATGGTTAACTTCTTTGACAGCATTGAAGTAGCTCCGGGCGTACACGCAAACGGTAGCCTGACACTTGGAGAGAACATTGCCGACCACGGAGGTTTGCAAGTTTCTTTCCAGGCATTCAAGAATGCAACAGAAGCCGCACCACTGGAAATTGTTGACGGATTTACTCCGGAACAACGTTTCTTCCTGGCTTACGCTAATGTGTGGGCAGGAAATATCCGTCCGGAAGAAATTCTCCGATTAACCAAACTTGATCCTCACTCATTAGGCAAATGGCGTGTGGACGGTGCTCTTCCTCATATCCAGAATTGGTATGAAGCATTCAAAATCACCGAACAGGATTCGATGTTCGTACCTAAAGAAAAACGAGTATCTATCTGGTAATAGTTTTTGAATAGAGAACATATATGCGAAGAGGCGTTGATTTTCCGTTGAGGAGAGTCAACGCTTTTTTTTATTAATTCACACCTTATTTATTACGTACGATAAACAATATTTCGTAACTTTGCGCACCAAATACTTAATAAGCAAATCAATGTCTGAGTCTAAAAGAATAAAAACCGCTTTGGTATCGGTTTATCACAAAGAAGGTTTGGATGAAATCATTACCAAACTGCATGAAGAAGGAGTAGAGTTCCTGTCAACAGGCGGAACTCGTCAGTTTATTGAATCGCTGGGCTATCCCTGTAAGGCTGTCGAAGATTTGACTTCGTATCCTTCTATTTTGGGTGGTAGAGTGAAGACGCTGCATCCGAAAATATTCGGAGGAATTCTTTGCCGCCGTGGACTGGAACAAGACATCCAGCAGATTGAGAAATATGAAATCCCTGAAATCGACCTGGTTATTGTAGACCTCTATCCGTTTGAAGCGACTGCTGATGAGGCTGCTATTATCGAAAAAATTGATATAGGCGGAATCTCTTTGATTCGTGCCGCTGCCAAAAACTTCAATGACGTAATTATTGTTGCTTCACAAGCTCAATATAAACCTTTGCTCGATATGTTGATGGAGCACGGGGCCACTTCTTCTCTTGAAGAACGTCGTTGGATGGCTAAAGAGGCATTTGCCGTATCTTCACACTATGATTCGGCTATCTTCAACTATTTTGATGCTGAAGAGGGTTCTGCTTTCCGTTGCTCTGCCAATAGCCAGAAGACGTTGCGTTATGGCGAAAATCCACATCAGAAGGGATATTTCTATGGAAACCTGGATGAGATGTTTGATCAGATTCATGGAAAAGAGATCTCTTATAACAACCTGCTTGACATCAATGCCGCAGTCGATTTGATCGATGAGTTTGACGATGTCACATTTGCTATTCTGAAGCATAATAATGCTTGCGGGCTGGCTTCTCGTCCTACTGTGCTCGAAGCATGGAAAGATGCGTTGGCCGGTGATCCGGTATCTGCCTTTGGGGGAGTGCTGATCACGAATGCGGTTATTGATAAAGAGACAGCGGAAGAGATCAATAAAATCTTCTTTGAAGTTGTGATTGCTCCTGATTACGATGTAGATGCACTCGAAATTCTGGGACAGAAAAAGAATCGTATCATTTTGGTTCGTAAAGAGGCTAAATTGCCGAGAAAGCAATTCCGTTCTTTATTGAATGGTGTATTGGTTCAGGACAGAGACTTGAATATTGAAACAACTGCAGACCTGAAAACGGTAACTGATAAAGCTCCGACACCGGAAGAGGTAGAAGATATGCTGTTTGCTAATAAAATAGTAAAAAACAGTAAGTCGAATGCCATTGTTTTGGCCAAAGGAAAACAATTGCTGGCAAGCGGTGTGGGACAGACTTCACGTGTGGATGCACTGAAACAAGCTATCGAAAAAGCTAAGTCGTTTGGTTTCGATTTGCAGGGTGCGGTGATGGCATCGGATGCTTTCTTCCCTTTCCCCGATTGTGTGGAAATTGCGGATAAGGAAGGTGTGACAGCTGTGATCCAGCCGGGCGGTTCGGTGAAAGACCAGTTGACATTTGACTATTGCAACGAACATGGCATGGCAATGGTTACAACGGGTATCCGCCACTTTAAGCACTAATTAAAAACTTGTTGTATGCCGGACAACCCGTTATGGGCACACTGGTATATTGACGCATTAGAAATTTATTCATTATGGGATTATTCTCTTTTACACAAGAAATAGCAATGGACCTCGGTACGGCCAATACTATCATTATTACCGGTGGTAAGATTGTAGTAGATGAGCCTTCGGTGGTGGCCCTTGACCGTCGGACAGACAAGATGATTGCTGTAGGTGAAAAGGCTAAGCTGATGCACGAAAAGACGCCCGAGAATATACGTACCATCCGTCCGTTGCGCGACGGAGTGATTGCCGACTTCTATGCTTGCGAGCAGATGATGCGCGGACTGATCAAACAGGTAAATACTCGTAACCGCCTTTTCTCTCCATCGCTTCGTATGGTGATCGGAGTGCCTTCGGGTAGTACGGAAGTTGAACTTCGTGCTGTCCGTGACTCTGCCGAACATGCCGGCGGACGTGATGTCTATCTGGTATTTGAACCTATGGCTGCGGCTATCGGTATCGGTATTGATGTAGAAGCACCGGAAGGAAACATGATTGTTGATATAGGTGGTGGTTCTACCGAGATTGCTGTAATTTCATTGGGAGGTATTGTTTCGAACAACTCTATTCGTATAGCGGGAGATGATCTGACTGCCGATATTCAGGAATACATGAGCCGTCAGCATAACGTGAAAGTCAGTGAGCGTATGGCCGAACGTATTAAGATAAATGTGGGTGCTGCTTTGACCGAACTGGGTGAGGATGCTCCTGAAGATTATATCGTTCACGGACCGAACCGTATCACTGCACTTCCGATGGAAGTTCCGGTATGCTACCAGGAAGTGGCACACTGTCTTGAGAAATCAATCTCGAAGATAGAAACAGCTATTCTGAGTGCGTTAGAGAATACACCTCCTGAACTGTATGCCGATATTGTGCATAATGGAATCTATTTGGCCGGTGGTGGAGCGCTGCTTCGTGGCTTGGACAAACGTCTGACTGATAAGATAAATATTCCTTTCCACATTGCAGAAGACCCGTTGCATGCAGTAGCTAAAGGTACAGGGGTTGCATTGAAGAATGTAGACCGTTTCTCATTCTTGATGAGATAAATAATTGACTACGGTTTACGAGCTATAAGTGAGAGGCAGTTGCGTAAGTTGCTGCACGAACTTGTGGCTCGTAGATCGTAGTTTGTAACTTATATGTCTTTATGCGGAATTTACTGAACTTTCTTTTGAAATATAATCACTGGTTCCTCTTCATTCTGTTGGAGGTGATCAGTTTTGTTTTGTTATTTCGCTTTAACCACTACCAACACAGTGTTTATTTCAGTTCGGCCAATGTAGTTGCCGGCAAAGTATATGAAGTATCCGGTGGAATAACTTCTTATTTCCATCTGAAATCGGTCAATGAGGATTTACTGGATCGCATCATGGAGTTGGAGCAGCAGAACCGCAATCTGGAGAATGCATTAGTAAAACATCTCTCTGACTCAACCGAGCTGAATAGTATCCGAAACTTGTCGGATACAGACTATGAAATCTTCAAAGCCCGGGTTATCAATAACAGTCTCAATCTGGTAGATAACTACATCACTCTGAATCGGGGATCGAAGGATGGCATCCGTCCTGAAATGGGCGTGGTCGACGGTAATGGGGTGGTCGGCATCGTATATGAAACTTCTTCTCACTATTCCCGGGTGATTTCGGTGTTGAACAGCAAATCCAGCATTAGTTGTAAAATTGTGGGTAGTGAGTATTTCGGTTACCTGAAGTGGGAATATGGAGATGCCCGGTATGCTTATTTGAAAGATTTGCCTCGTCATGCCGAATTCAATTTGGGAGATACAGTTGTGACCAGTGGTTATTCCACGGTTTTTCCTGAAGGTATTATGATTGGTACGGTAGATGATATGGCCGATTCGAATGATGGTCTTTCCTATCTGTTGAAGGTAAAACTGGCAACGGATTTTGGTAAGGTGAGTGAGGTGCGTGTGATTGCAAGAACTGGTCAGAGAGAGCAAAAAGAGTTGGAACAAAAGAGTTTGGCGCAATGATTATCAACTATATACATAGAGTAGGATGGTTTGTCGGTCTGATATTACTTCAGGTGCTGATCTTGAATAATGTGCACATAGCCGGTGTGGCTACTCCTTTTCTATACGTTTATTTTATATTAAAATTTAACTCCGGTACTTCCCGAAACGAATTGATGGTATGGGGTTTCTGTATGGGGCTTGCCATCGATATCTTTTCTAATACCCCGGGTATGAATGCGGCGGCGACAGTACTACTGGCTTTTCTACGTCCGTTGTTTCTTCGCTTGTTTACGCCTCGAGATACTTTGGATAGTATCGTACCTTCGCTGAAAAGTATGGGAATTGCTTCTTTCCTTAAATATTTGGTGGTAAGTGTCTTTGTTCACCATTTTATGTTACTGACTCTTGAGTTCTTCTCATTTACCAGCATACCGTTATTGCTGTTAAGGGTGGTGTCGAGCACCATTTTGACTATAACCTGTATTATGGCTGTTGAAGGAGTGAGGAGATAGGTATGGCAAAAGATTATGTTTTAGAGAAACGGAAATATGTGATCGGCGGAGTAGCATTGGCTATTGTCCTGATTTATCTGCTGCGTCTGTTTTCTCTCCAGATAGCTACTGATGACTATAAAAAAAATGCCGACAGTAATGCTTTCCTGAATAAGATTCAGTACCCGTCACGTGGGGCAATGTACGACCGGAATGATAAACTGTTAGTGTTTAATCAGCCTGCGTATGATATAACAATGGTGCCGAAGGAAGTTGAGAACCTCGATACACTCGACTTGTGCCAGACGCTGAATATCACTCGTGCACAGTTTCTGAAGATAATGAGCGATATGAAAGATCGTCGCAGGAATCCCGGTTATTCACGCTATACCAATCAGGTATTCATGTCTCAACTTTCGGCAGAAGAATGTGGCGTATTTCAGGAGAAGCTATTTAAGTTTCACGGATTCTATATCCAGCGACGTACCATTCGTCAATATAGCTATAACTCCGCTGCCCATGTGCTTGGTGATATTGGTGAAGTATCAATGAAAGACATCGAAAATGATGATTACTACATCCGGGGAGACTATATCGGGAAACAGGGTATTGAAAAATCATATGAATCTTATTTACGGGGTGAAAAGGGCGTTGAGGTATTGTTGAGGGATGCGCATGGACGTATACAGGGACATTATATGGATGGAAAGTATGATAAGCGTCCGATACCCGGAAAGAACCTGAAGCTCGGAATCGATATCGATCTCCAGATGTTGGGAGAACGCTTGTTGAAAAATAAAATCGGGAGTATTGTTGCTATCGAACCGGAGACGGGAGAAATACTTTGCATGGTTTCTTCACCCGATTTTGATCCGAGACTGATGATTGGCCGTCAGCGCGGAAAGAACCATTTGATGCTCCAGAGAGATCCGATGAAACCTTTGTTAAACCGTTCGATTATGGGAGTATATCCTCCGGGATCGACGTTTAAAACGGCACAAGCGCTGACTTTCTTACAAGAAGGGATTATTCAGACCAATACGCCGGCTTTCCCTTGTGCTCATGGGTTCAATTACGGGAGTTTGCATGTGGGATGTCATGCCCATGGTTCGCCGTTGCCGCTAATACCGGCCATTGCGACTTCATGTAACTCTTATTTTTGTTGGGGCTTGTTCCGGATGTTTGGCGATCGCAAGTATGGCTCTTCACAAAATGCCATTACTGTATGGAAAGACCACATGGTGTCTCAGGGTTTTGGCTATAAACTCGGGGTGGATTTACCGGGTGAAAAGCGGGGATTGATTCCTAATGCTCAGTTTTATGACAAGGCCTATCGTGGACGTTGGAATGGGTTGACAGTGATCAGTATCGCAATTGGCCAGGGAGAG